>ERZ1292623.4915-Hain-H51-01um-R1-4915-length-10824-cov-6_pt1 | contig 10824 bp, 9 predicted proteins | sample MGYA00564398_ERZ1292623 | MGnify/ENA primary metagenome ERZ1292623 (study PRJEB36523, sample SAMEA6512633) | groundwater metagenome | collected 2019-01-07 | study: AquaDiva: Metagenomics assemblies of 32 groundwater samples
CCCTTCCCAATTGCGCGTCTTCTTTCACGTCGCGCAAAATGTTAGTAAGCTGCATTCCAATCCCAAGCGATTCCGCATACACATAGGCGTGAGGTGGGGCATTTCCCACGTGCGCCATTAGAATTCCCGGAATGGCCGCGACGCGGTAGCAGTAATGATACAGCTCGTCGAACGTGGAATAGCGGTCCTTCGCGAGGTCCGTGCGCAGCCCTTCCAGGAGATCGAATCCCCATTCCTTGGCAATGAAATGCTCCTTCGAGGCGGTGATGAATGCATCCACGATAGGTTCGACCGATTGGCCGCCCCACCCTTCCATCAATTGGGTGTGCAGGTCCTCCATTCCTCTTTTCTTTTCCTGGAGGGGGGCATCATCGTCCGCCTGGTTGTCGGCGCGGCGGCAGAAACCGTATATCGCGTACGCCGCCTCTCTTTTTTCGTCGGGTAGGAATTGAGAGGCGAAATAGAATGAGGTCGCGTGTTCCTGGCAGAGTCTCTGGCTCTCGGGAAAGCGGGTCATCCGCGATGAGGGGGGGACGTGAATAATAACCTACCACCCATAATGCGAGGCGCGCGAATACCCGAATGCGAGGAAGGCATCGATGACTCCTTTCTGGTAGAGGTCCCTATTCCCCGACAATACGTTGAATCCCACCTTCGCCTTGTCGAATGCCGTGAGGTTGGATAATTCGTCCGGCATCAAGTGGCCGATGCGGTTGAGCTCGCTCTCCGTAAACGAATAGAGGACATTTTTTCCTTTGATTATTTTGTCATAGGATGGGAATTCCATTTTCCATCTTTTTTCATATGCGGATAGGAATGCGCTGTCCGTCCTGTTTTGCGTGAGCGCGTCTTTCGCTACTTCGGCTGCCATTCTCCCCGAAACCAACCCCAATTGCGTTCCCCCTTCAAACAAGGGAGAAGTAAATCCTGCCGCATCTCCAATCAACAATATTCCATCCCCTACTGTATTCTGCACGGGACCGGATGATGGGATGGGCCCACCGAATATTTTGACAACCTTCTTGTTTTCCCATCCATTGATCTTAACAAACGCGTCGAGGTACCTTTTTGCATTCGTTATGTCGCTTGTAACAAGCCCAACGTTTGCCCTCCCATCATTCTTTGGTATCATCCAACAATTATGCACGGCAAAGAATGGGCAGAATGAACCGCTTGCTTCAATATCATATACGAGTCCAACATACGGTTTAGCGGAGAGTTTTCGTATTCCAACTAATATTTTATCATCTTTTACCATGTATTTCAACGCATTCCGTTCGCCAAAATGACATTCTCCGAAATAGGCTTCTAATTCTTTAAGTTGTGACCCGGCGATTCGCAACTGATAGAATGCTTTTTTTGTGTTGTATTTTATGGCTGAAACAATTCCTTCCTTTGCAAGTAATAGCCACACTCCATAGATGAGTTGTTTTGATACGCTCGTGAGCGATAATACGGTCCGCTTTTTCCCTTTTCGCTCATACGTTTCTTTACAGCCGTCTCCTAAAATAAGTCCTTTCAAAAAACTAAATTTTTGTTCTTTAGATAGCCCGTGGAAAAAACTTGGAATCTGCTTATTGTGGACCCCATCTCCGAACAGGGTTGTAAACATTTTTTTCAACAAGACAGAGCTGAAGCTAACTTGTCTTTCTATCCCATTTTCTGCTGTCCAAAGGCCCGATTTTATTCCAAATGCCGCTTCCCCAATCGTTTTAGTTCTTTCAAGGATAGAATCGGCATTATTTCCAATAATAATTCCGCTGGAATTGGCACTCCCCTCTGAAACATAATAACCGAAAAACTCCATTAAATCGGGGGTCAATTCAAGTCGTTCTTTAATGCCATTTTTGAACGCAAAAACGGTGCCAAATTGATTCCTCCCAGTAGGATAAACAAGGGAACCTTCCTGGATTCCAATCACGTAATCGGATAGAACTATTTCGGTTTGAGTTTTGACGGCTGGCAAAGGAAAAACGAGATAATCCCCATTCCGATGCTTTCCGCGCTCTCCAGGAACTAGATGTTGAGCTTGCTTCCACTCAAACCCATTTTTCTTGTTCCATACGTAAACTTCGTGCTCGGGGGTAAGTTCTGCCGTCTTGTTGAGCATAGATGGAGTTATTGAAATGACGTCCCCATCATAAAACTTAGATGATTTATTTGTAACACTTTTCCACCCTTCTAATGTCAATGCTTTGTCTCCAACAGTTACTTGCGAAATAGGTTTTATTGTGTTCTCTAAAAGAATCTCAGTATTTCCTGTTACGCAGTATCCTTCAGGAGAATATTTAGGCCATAAATAAAAATCCAAATAACCCGTTTCGGGGATGTCCAACAATTCGTATTGGATTCCAGTGGTAACACTAAAGCGCGGGTTCATTTGAAGCATTCGATTCGCTACACCGGCTGCCCCGCTTCCGTCTAACACCATTCGTGCCCGCACTTCTCCTTGCGAGGTTTGAATTTTCCAAATATCATTTTCACGCGCAAGCGAAGTCACGCGCGTTCCTAAGTATAGTTCCGCACCCGCGTTTTGTGCTTCGCCCGCCAACCACTTTTCAAATGCGTGCTTTTCCAACACATAGCCATGCTCCGTTAACTTTACTGAGTGGCTGTCCGGAAAAATAACCTTCACTCCTTTCACAGGCAGGGCAATAACTTCTTTTGGAAACTTGATGTCCATTCTAATTTCGGCCATTTCTGAAAGACATTCGCCGCAGTGCACCGGGTCCCCGACGCTGGCATGTTCTTCCAGGAGGATGGTCTTCAATCCCTTCTTGGCGCAGTGGAGGGCCGCACTCCCCCCCGCGGGTCCGGCGCCGATGACGGCAACATCGTATACGATGGATGAGTCGATGGACATACCTATTGCCCAGCTCATAAACCTTTAAAATACGTGAAAATGACCGGGGAAATGGGTTTATGTATTCGGACCGCTCCCTCCATTGATGGTAAAAAAGGGAAGGCCATCCTCAAAGCCTCCACCCAACAGCGCGCGGCGGTATCGCTGGCGCCGGCGCAGGGCGGGGTATGGGTTCCGGTGTCGAGCAACATGGTGTATCCCACCCCGCTGAGCCTGGATGAGCGAGGGGCCCCCGTCGGAGAGACGCGTGCATTCCTCCCCCTCGGGACGTCGGTATCTCGCAAAAGGGTCCGCTCATTCCAGGAATTGGTGGACCGTTGGATGGAAGCGGACCAGCGGGGTGATCCGGTGCGCACCCAGTATTGGAAGGGAAAGATTGATAGTGCACGAAATGCCGTCATTGAAAGTGCGGCCTCCCTTTCCGGTCGGTCCTCTTTTTTTCTCAAGGAGACCGATGATCGAGTGAAAAAGATACGGGAGATTCTGATACAAAATAGGATTCCCGTCGAGTGGCCGATTCTGGAGACGGAGGGACCCTTATCCAATCAGAAAATAGGGGAAAGCGGAAAAGTCGGATTGGGTCTTTTTGAGAGAAGGGGATTCAATCGGATCATCGAGTTTGATAGGAAAGGAAAAATCCTCCGCCTCCGAACCCGGGATCCTGGAAGGATTACGGACCAGATGATGGAGATTGTAGCGAAGATCCATGCCCTTGGAATCGTGCATGGCCATCTGCATAATGGGAATTGGCTGGTGAACCGGAAGGGGGATGTGAAAATGATCGATTTGTCCGAAGCGAAATCTTTTGCTGCCCCTCCTCGAACTAAAAGTGAATTTCTGGATCGTTTTGCGGCGGACATCATTGAGACCGCGTTCGTGGCCGCCGATATTCAATTGGGTGCTACCGGAAAAACATTTCGGAATGTGCCACGTCTGGGTAAGATACTTATTATGCAGAATATCGCATTCCTCCTCCGATCGCACAAGCGGATGATGAGGTGTTTTGGGGCATCTCCAAAGGATATCGCCAAGTTTATCCCACGAAAATATTCATTATGAGTGGGAAGTCCCTCCTCACGACTGATTATTGATTGGTCGGAGGAGCCGACTTTACGTGTCCCTATTCAATCCTTACTTCACCCCTTCATCTTTTCCCTTGCTTCATACATCATGGTTCCCTGCACTTTTTGTTCAATCATTCCCCAGTTCAGGTTCTTCATGTAGGCCTCAATGTAGTCCTTGCGTTTGGTGCCGTAATCCAGGAAGTAGGCGTGTTCATACACGTCCAATATCAGCACGGTGGAGCATCCCCATACGCCTCCTTGGTTGTGAACGTCGCAGATATAGTTATGCAGTTTCATGTCTTCCCAGTCGAAGGCCAATACGACCCATCCCCGGGCGCACAATCCCAGTGCCTTGTATTCGGCTTCCCATTTTTCGTAGCTCCCGAAGTCCTCTTCGATCATCTTCAATAGGTTCCCGGTCGGCTTTCCACCGTTCCCCCCGAGGGCGGCGAAGTATCCTTCATGGAGGCGCACCCCATTGACTGCGAATCCTTCTTCGAGTTTGAGTTCGCGCAAGTCGGAGTGGGTTCCGTTCGCTTTGCTCAAATCGACCGTCGTGAGCTTTTCGCGGATCTCATCCGTTTTCTTCACATACCCGGCATACAGCACATCGTGGTGTTCCGCAATCTGTTTTTCGGATAGACCTTGCAGGCTCTTGTACGTCAATGGTTTGGGTTCCGTCATTCGTTATCAACTCCTATGATAATCCTATTTCTTCCCCAAATCCCTAAAAATAGGACCTAGAGCGGGCGATGCAGGAGGAGGACATATCCCCCGATCATGGTGTTCCGTTCCGCGTTCTCATTCAATACCGGGATGGGCACTTCCACGGGTTGAAGGAGGAGCGTGCACCCATTCATGCTGGATTGCGTGGCAAGGGCATGAAGATCGTTCTCCTCCCGTTCATTCATTTCTCCCACGAATAGTGTTTTTCCTTCTGGGGATTCGCGCATGCGGATCCAGCAATACGCCCGTCCCCCCTTTTCGAGGGAGGAAGCAATCGCAGGAATGAGGGAGCGGATCCCCCCCATCTCGTGGATGGAGCGGAAGGACAGGATGAGGTCGCACGCTCCAGGAAATGATTGCGCATGCACATCCCCTTCGATGAATTCGTCGACTCCTTGGATAATGGACGGGGAGAGGAGATCCATTCCAATGGTGTGCACCCTCTTTCCGAAGAGTCCTTTAATTTCCCTCAATGCATTGGCGTTCCCGCATCCCAAATCGAGGAGCCGGCATTTTTCCTTGCGCCGCAGGACGCGGTGCACGAGTTGTTCGAGGGATTGTTTTTCTCCCAGGTTTTCGAGGAACCGGTCATATAATTCGAGGGAGTGATCTCGGATGACGACTCCTTGCGCGTACCGTTCGAAATACTTTTTCGCCCTCGCGGGGTTGTTCACCGGATGGGAAGGGGAGTTCATGCGCAAACAGGATGGAGGGAAATGGATTAAATAAGGGCGCGCTGTTCCGCGGCCAGGCGTTCCTTAAGTTGGGAGACGGGCTTCCTTCCCTCATACCCTGCGCGGGTCTCATGATAGTATAGGAGGTCTTCCTCGTCATATTGCCAACAGAATAGGATGTCTTCTCCCCCGAGTTTGGAGTAGAAGTCCACCACTCCCTGGGGGACGTCCTTCACATAGCACCCAATCCGGGTCAGGGCTTCCATTTCCGCGAAATACGTGAATGACAATTGGTGGTAGCGTTTGTGAATATTGATGGCCAGGAGGTGCGCGTTCCAGTCTTCGTTGCCCGCATGCACTTTGACCCCTGACAAGGCATTGAGTTCGTCGTGCAGGGTTAGGAGCTTGGTCATGTGGTGCTGGACCTTGGGTAGTGCCTGCCTCGCCTCTTCCAGGGTGAAATACTTGTGGGCCATCCTCTCAATACAAGGACTCTTCGTTTTTATTCCTGTGCGCCTTCGATCGGGTTCTTATCGGTGGAGTTGGGCGTATAATTTAGTGAATGCTCGCCGTCCGTGTATGCGTTCCTTCATTCGTAAATCGATTCGTTGCGGCCGTGTCAGGGCGCGGGGATCCAGGAGTCGGGCCCCTTCTTCATTTGTCAAGAGTCCTTCGTTCACGACGAGTGTAGTGAAAGGGATTTTTTTCTTCCGTGCTAATCGCACGAGGTGGGCTACCATCTCGTATCCGAGGTAGGGGTTCAGGGCCGTGGCGACAGAGACGGATCCCTCGAGCAATCCTTTCATTCGGGGGGTGGGTTTCACTCCCTTCACGCATTTTTCACGGAACATCCGGAGGGCATTCGTGAGGATTGCGATGGATTCAAAAAGATTGGATCCCATGACGGGAGTCATCACATTGAGTTCGAGCTGCGTGGATTCGGCGGCGAGGCGAATGGTTTCATCGTTTCCCTGGACTTGGAGGCAGACCATTTTCATGGCTTCGAGGATGCTGGGATTAATCTTCCCCGGCATGATGCTGCTCCCCGGTTCCACTTCAGGAAGGGCAATTTCCCCTATTCCCGCGTCCGGATCGGATCCCAGGAGGATCCAGTCATTCGCCCACACCATCAACTCGTCGGCCAGTTCGGAGAGGGCGTGCGAGTAATGCGTGAAGTGCCCCATGTGGCTCGTGAGGAGCATTTTTCGATGACTCGGGTAGAGGGGCATCCGGGTCATTTTCTTGAGACGATTAACCATTTTCACATCGTATCCCGGCACGGTCGTGATTCCCGTTCCGATGGCCGTTCCCCCGATGGATAGTTCATATAGTCGTTCTTTGGCCTCCAATATGGCCCGGTGGGCATCGCGCAGGGACTGAGTGTAGGTGTATAATTCCTGTCCAAACGTCACGGGGACCGCCGTCTGGAGGTGGGTGCGTCCCACTTTGAGGTGAGTGGAATAGACCGTGGACACGTGTTCCCCTGCATGGATGGTGCGGATGATTTCTTTCTCCAGCTTTTCGGACATCCCAATCACGGTGAGTCGCATCGCGGTGGGAATCACATCATTCGTGCTCTGCATCATGTTCACGTGCGTATTGGGATGGATGAGAGAATAGGTTCCTTTCTTCTTTCCCATGATTTCCAGCGCACGATTCGCCACCACTTCATTCACGGCCATGTGAATAGGGGTACCAGCTCCAGCCTGATACACATCCTGCTGGAATTCGGGATATTCTTTCCCTTTCCGTATTTCCCTGCATGCCGCGATGATCGCCTTTCCAATCGCGGGATCAATCCTCCGGGCCGATACATGCTCCGCGGCCGCGGCCTCTTTGAGAAGGGCGATATTTTGGTACAGCAACGCGGGTATCCTCCGCGTGGATAGGGAGAAGTTTTCGTGGGCGCGGAGGGAGAATATTCCACCGTAGGAGTCCTTCGGCACGCGCCGTTTCCCTACTGCGTCGTTCTCGTTCCGGTATCCGCGGCGGTTCATCGTATCCTCTTCGTTTGGTTGTTTTTATCGCTTTCCATGGGGGCGGTCCTTTTTTCCATCCCTTTCTTCATTTCTCCTTCCAATTCTCGTATCCGGTCCCCCGGTCCTATTTCTCTTGGGCATTCGTTTGCGGCGGACAGGGAATAGGATATGGGAAACGCGCCCCTCAAGGAGGCCAGGCGGCCCCTATTTCCATCGCGTATATCATGAATGTATCGGTAGGCCTTCACGAATGCCGAGGGGCCTATGTCCCCTTTTTTTTGGTTTTCCGCGCTCGCATCGCATATTCCGCAGAGGATGCATTGGGGGGTTTTCCCCATTTTTTGCACGTCGTTGATTCCCATCCGGTGCATGCGCCGTTCATCGTTCTTCCGGGGAACAATCCAGGGCTTCACCGTGAGGAGCTTTTGGAAGAATTCCTGTTCATCCACCACTAAATCCTTGATTATCGTATCGTGCAGGGGTTGAATATCCAATCCCCCCCTCGCATCTACTACGTCCGTGACTTGGGTCACGCACGCGAGGAGTGGTTTTCCATGAACCTTGATCCCGCACGTCCCGCATCCCCCGTAGCCGCAGCTCCCCCTGAACGTGAGGCTTCCATCCTGCGTGTGTTTGATTCGCAGCAGCAGGTCGAGGAGGCTCTCTCCCTCGCGGGGGGAAATGGTATAGTCGTGCGTGCGGGGATGAAAATCCAATAAGGGGTTGAACCGGGAAATACGGATATTCCATGGAGGAATACGAGGAATGGGGGCAACCCCGGATAGTGCTGGTTTCTTTCGAATGCTCTTTCCTTTCCGGGACGCGCGGACCGGTGGGGTCCTTTTTTTGGTCCGTTTAGTAGTGTCGTGCTTCCGGGGCATATCCATTCACCACCACAGGCTTGTAAAAGATTCGGGTGCCATTTCCATTCCGTACGGCCATCGTATGTTTCATCCATCGCGCGTCATCCCGTTGGGGGTAGTCCGTCCGGTAATGGCTCCCCCTGGATTCCGTTCGGGCGAGTGCGCTTTCGATGATGGCACGAGCGTATGCCACCATATTCTGCGTCTCCAATGCCTCGAGGAGGTTCGTATTGAAACAGGGGGACTTATCCTCCACGTGCAGGGAGAGGGATTTCTTTTCCAATTCTTTTTGGGTGCGGAGGGCCCGGGAAAGTCCTGCCCGATGGCGGAATATTCCGCAGTCTTCCATCATGGTATGTTGGAGTTCTTCATGCACGGCATGGGATTTTTCTCCTTTGATGTTTTGGAGGAGGAGTTGTATCCGCTGATCGGCATGATCGGTGAATCGTTTTGTATCGATTGGTGTTTTCGTTTTGATTCCCCGGACGTATTCGCTCATCTCCATCCCGGCGATGCGTCCGAAAACTAATGTTTCGAGAAGGGAATTCCCTCCCAGCCGGTTCGCCCCATGCACGCTCACACAGGCCACTTCTCCAGCGGCGAAGAGCCCGGGAACAGGGGTATTGCGTTCGTCGACTACCACCCTCGTTCGCGTATCGGTGGGAATTCCTCCCATGCTGTAATGGGCGGTGGGCAGGATAGGGATGCGTTCCTTCGTGCAATCAATCCCCAATTGTTCGTGGACCGTCTTACGTATTTCTGGAATGCGTTCCTCAATCGTTTTTTCCCCTAAGTGACGCAGGTCTAACCACACGTGGTCCTTTTTTTTCCCCGCTCCTCTTCCTTGGAGGATTTCCGTCTCAATGGCGCGCGCAATCACATCCCGGGAGGCCAATTCCATGGTTTGAGGGGCGTATTTTTTCATGAATCGTTCGTCCTTCCCATTCAGGAGGAATGCTCCTTCTCCCCGCGAGGCTTCGCTGACCAGGAATCCTTTCCCATACATCCCAGAAGGGTGGAATTGGACCATTTCCATATCCTCGAGGGGCAGTCCCGCGTTGAAGGCGAGCGCCAACCCATCCCCCGTGCATATTCGCGCGTTGCTCGTGACCGAGAATGCACGCCCATATCCCCCAGTGGCGAGAAGGGTGGCGGAGGCACGAGCCGTGACCAGTCCCCCTTTTTCGATATCCCATAGCACGGCGCCGTGGCAGCGGCCCCCTTCAATGATGAGAGAAAGAGCATAATATTCAGGATAAATGATTGGATGGACTTTCATCAATTGGTCATAGGTCGTGTGCAGGAGCATGTGGCCCGTGCGATCGGATGCATAACACGTGCGCGGGATCTTCTGCCCCCCAAATGGGCGCTGGGCAATATCTCCTTTCGGCGTGCGGGAGAAGACCACGCCCCAGGATTCCATTTCCATAATCCGGCGAGGGGCATCCTTGCAGAGGAATTCGATGGCATCTTGATCCCCCAGAAAATCGGATCCGTACACCGTGTCGCGAAAATGGGCCTTCCAATCGTCCCCTTTACCGATGGCCGCGTTGATTCCTCCTGCCGCCGCCACGCTATGGCTTCGGACCGGGTGGACCTTGGAGACGATACCCACATTCATCCCCAACTGCCTCGCTTCTATCGCCGCACGTTGTCCTGCAAGACCAGCGCCGATGATGAGGATGTCGTGGGAAATGGAGCGCATGACAATGGCAAAAAAGCGGGGAATTTAAGGATGGGTGTTTATCGGCGACGTGCGACAATTATCTCCCCATTTTGTTCAATTACATATCCTTCCTTTCTGAGAAAAGAAACAATCTCAGCGTAATCCATCGCTCGACGGTCAGACAGCAATTCAGGTATCGCGTAGCGGGGATTGTTCATGATAACGATTCTTCCTCCCCGTTTAAGATAACGGGAAAGCGGCGGGATCACCAGTCGGTAATCCGTATAATTCAGGATGTCGGAAAGTAGTATGGTATCCACGCGGGGTTTTTTGCTGCGAGGGTTTATCCCCAGAAATCGTGCCACCCGCACAAGCTGTTTTTTGAGGAAAAGAGAAGTGGGTTCCAATTCCTCAGCATCACCCCGAACGAGCGCCATACCATCAGTGGATTTGAATGCGTGTTTCGTGGCAACATCAACGCGAATGATTTGTTTGCCGACAGTCGGATAATAGATAGCGGGTCGTGATTCACGAAAAAATTCGCCGGAAAATATTTGTGTCTCATATACAACGGGTGAACCCGCTCCAATATCAAGAATAACGGTTCCAAGCTTCCTTTTCTTCTCTAACGCATAAAGTAGGGGTCGCAGAAGACTCATCTTGTGAGATTGACGAAATGAGCCTCCCCAGTACGGCGCCCATCCTCGTATTTTCTGACGAACAGACCGGGATAAAATAGGCCTCTGCCTTTGAATCATGAAACAAAAAACAGGACGTTATTAATAATCATTCTGCCAGTGATTCGTACAGTTCCGCCCACTTCATTGCTATTTTCTTTTTGGAATAGGACCGCACCCATTTCTTAGCGGCTGTCACGAGTTTTTTTCGCAGGACGGGTTTCTCCATCAATTGGATGATTTTTTCCGCGCAATCGTATGAGTTGCCGTTCTCGAACAATAATCCCCGCTCGTTTTTTCCCAACGCCGTGG
>ERZ1292623.2121-Hain-H51-01um-R1-2121-length-18178-cov-13_pt1 | contig 10823 bp, 11 predicted proteins | sample MGYA00564398_ERZ1292623 | MGnify/ENA primary metagenome ERZ1292623 (study PRJEB36523, sample SAMEA6512633) | groundwater metagenome | collected 2019-01-07 | study: AquaDiva: Metagenomics assemblies of 32 groundwater samples
CCCCACCTTTACAGGCGAACTTACAAACAACAACTTCCGTTCCACTTCGGCCACCATCTCCACCATCAACGGCGCTCTGACATCGGATGATCTCCGCTCCGCCTCCACCACCATCACCGCCTTGAGATTCACCAACTCTTCCGGAACCAACGAAACCCTCACCGGCTATCTGGCCGTCTCGGGAAATCTTCTGGACGGACAGGGAAATAAATACAGCACATCAACCGGAGCCGCCGATGGCACCGATCCTTTCAAGTGGATCATCTCCGGCACATCGATGTATTCCACATCCAGCGTATCATTGATCGGAATTAATACTACTCAACCATCCTCTACTTTGCATGTAGCAGGTTCGTTTCAAGTATCATCCACTCTTTTTTATGCTTCTAGTGGTGTAAATAGAATAGGCATTGGTACAATATTTCCATCTTCCACTGTTCATATTGTAGGTAGTTCTACTGCCAGAGCTCTAAATATTGAACAAAATGATAATTCTGAGGCGGTTTTAATTCTCATGACAGCTACCACTACGAACGCCGCCTTAATGGTCCGGGCCAGCACGACTGCTAAGGCGGGTTACGCTATCTTAGGAATAGCTAGCGCCACTACTACTTGGAATACATATATTGCAGAAGGGGCATCAACAATAGGTAATGGAGGTGATGCCGATTTACGATGGTCTACTAATACTCCGGGTGGTAATGACGCAATGAGATTAGCCTTTGGCACCGGCAATTTATTTGTTGACGGTGTGTTTAACTGTGGCCCAAGCACTTGCGGCACTGTTACGACTGGCGCACCAGCAGACTTAGCTGAATCAACTCAGATAGTGGGTGAATCTGATGATTATCCGGATGGCACAATTGTATCTGTCACGGAGGACTTAAAGGGAGAGAAGGCATCTAAAAATAATAAAAACTTTTTAGGTATTGCCACTGACAGAGGATCATTTTTGGGTCTCAATGCTCTATCGCTAGGTGAGGAAGCTTATAATGATCGCGTGCGTAATGATATGTCTATTCCGGAGTTTGAGAAAAAGTGGAAGGTTCGACGCATTGCCATTGCTGGGTACATAAAGGCGCGTGTTAATAATGAAGGAGGGGAAATTAAAGCCGGTGATTTGATTGCAATTGCCGATGAGCCGGGATTTGCTAAAAAAGCGCAATCGGGCGAGCAAGTAATTGGTCGTGCCCGCGGTTCCAATTCAAGTACTCAAGGTTTGATCGAAGTCGTAGTAGGTAATGCTGGTGGTATGTTTATTGTAACTATTTCTTCTACGTTGCAAAATATTTCAGCTGAAAATAACTCATCATTTAGCTTATCTGAAGTTTTGAACGGTTTGCGTGGATTGGGCATGGAAATTGGTCAGGATATTTTGAAGGTAGTAAATTTGGTGACCAATTCACTTCGCATTCACCGATCAACTGATATCTTTACTAATACGATCGGCGAAGGAGTGATTGGTATAGGTCAGAATTTTGTGGATATTAATAATATGAAAGTGGAAGCTGGCAGCAAGATCTTCTTGACTCCAAATAGGCCAGTGGCAATGTCTATTTGCAATAAACAGGCAAATATCAGTTTTCGTGTTTGTATTTCTTCTCCGGCCATTGAAGAAATTCATTTTGATTGGTGGATTATTGGTGTGGATGGTTCGGCTCCGCTCACCACAAGTGGAGAGATGGGGAATGCGGTTTTTAGTCCTGAACCAGAAGTGATTATCGAAGAACCACCGCCTGTTGAAAGCTCAAGCTCTACTGAAAATTCCAGCTCTACTACAGAGGAGTCGTTACCTATTAATAGTTCAAGCCCCATTGATAGCTCAAGCTCTACTGACAGTTCAAGCTCCACTCCATCCGTTGAACAATAGAATGCTACAATTAAATCATGATTGGTATTGATATTGGAACTACGTCGATAAAAATTGTGGAACTTGGGAAGGATAAACAACTTTTGAATTATGGAATTTTAGAAACTTCTGGTTATTTAGAGCGTTTCAATACGGCTATTCAAGCGAGCAATCTGAATCTTTTTGAACAGGAAGTTGTTAATTATTTAAGAATTTTAATGGGGCGTATGGGTTTGAATGAGCGGGGTCAAGAAGCTATTGTTTCACTGCCATCCTTTTCTGCCTTTACTACATTAATTGAAATGCCATTAATGTCTGATGCCGATACCGTTAAGACAATGGGAATTCATGTCAAGCAATATGTTCCAATGCCAATTTCATCGGTTACTTTAGATTGGTTAAAAGTTGGTGAGCGAATTGACGAAGATGGAAATAAAAAACAACAGTTGTTTTTGATAGTTATCCCGACAGCGCAGATTGAAAACTATAGAAGAATTTTTAAGGCTGTCGGTTTAAAATTAGCAGCATTAGAAATTGAGGGTTTGAGTTTGACAAGAATCTTATCCTTCGGCACTGCTCAGGACAAGTCTTCTTTAGTTGTTGATATAGGATCACGATCAACGGCTTTTTCTGTTGTGGAAAATGGTTTTTTAAAGTTTTCCAGCCAGACAGACTTTGCTGGCTCCTCCCTAACTCAAAGCTTGGCTTCAGGATTGAATATCGCCCCGCGACGGGCTGAACAGTTGAAAAGACAAAAGGGGTTAAGCGCCATAAATTCCGGCGCTGAAAGGGAGTTATCCACACAATTACTGCCTATTTTGGATGTTATAATTAATGAGGCGAAGCGCGTGATTGAAAGTCACCCGGCCGAAGCTATAATTTTATCTGGCGGAGGCGCCAATCTTTTGGGTATTGAAAAATATTTTTCTCAACAGATTGCCTTACCAGTGTCAAAAATTAATTCTCTGTCAATGGTTAACTATTCAGAAAATATCGAGCCAATAAGAGAGAATTTAGGTCCATTATTAGCAGTGGCAATCGGCCTGGCGTTAAGATAATATGGCAACTTACTACAATAATGCAATAACAGAAAAATTAACTCGGGAAAAACTCTCTGTTGGGTGGCCCTGGAGACTTCTCTCTTTTAGTTTTTTGATTATTTTGGCTGCTGGGGTAATTTATTTCGGCCTGGCTTTTGGCTATAAAAATTTTTTGAATAATCGTATTGGCGATATTGATGCAGAGATTGAGCAGTTGTCAGAATCCATTCCCGAAGAACAACAGGAAAAGTTAATAAAGTTTTATGGCCAATTGGCTAATTTGCAAAATTTATTAAATAAGCATATTATTTCTTCCAATATTTTTCCTATTTTAGAAAAAAATACAAATCAAGGAGTTTTTTATAATTCTGCTGAATTAAAAATGAATGATCGAAGATTAGTGCTTGATGGCGTTGCTAATTCATATCAAGTTTTATCTCAACAACTGGAAGCTTTTAATCGTGTGCCAGATATAGAAAAAGTAATTGTTAATGAATCTTACTTGAGTAACGGTCGGGTGGTCTTTCGGCTCTTTTTAATACTAAGTGATAAATTATTTGTTAAATGAAAAATTCTTTACAAAGAACAATTAGCTTACTCGGATCACTATCTTTATTAATTGGGGCAATGGTTATTTATTCATTGCTGATTAGGCCAGAATATGCCCAGATTAATGAGTTAAGAGGAATTTTAATTGCTAAAGGTAATCTTCTTTTGGAACAGCAATCAATTATTTCTCAAGTGGAGAGCCTTCTTTCTCAATATCAAAATTCCGCTAGAATTCAGGAGGCCGTTTCTTTATCTTTGCCAATAAAAGAAGACAACTCCTCAATTTTTGGACAATTACAAGCTCTTGCTCAAGATAATAATTTATCAATTGAAGTTTTTGGAGTGCAAAATTTACCAATCACAAAAAGTAATTTGGGCGTTTTACAAGTTTCTCTGAAGGTTATCGGTTCTTATGAAAACTTCAAAAACTTTTTACGGGGCGTAGAGACAAATATTAGAGTAATGGATCTTTCAAGTCTAAAAATAGGGAGGACGGATTATAATGTCGTATTAAATACCTATTATCAAACTCAATAATATGGCTATTGTTATAGAACAAAATAAAAAGAAATTCAGTTGGTTCGGTATTTTTACCATAATATTTTTTGTCATGCTAATTTTGTTTGGTGGCTATTTCTTATTTTTTGCTCCTACTCCGGGCATTGAAGTTGTTGCGCCCAGCGGCTTAAAATCGGCTGTTGATTTATCTAAAATTACCTTCGATCCATCAAGTGTGGTTAATAGCCGTCAATTTAAATCTTTGAAGATTTATACTGGTTTGCCAAGCGTAGGAGTAATAGGGCGCTCAAATCCTTTTGTGCCCCTTTAGATTGTAGATTGTAGATTTTAGATATTGGATATTAGGACAGTTAATGAATTAAAAAACCCAAAATCTAACATCCAAAATCCAAATTATGTCCGACAAACAACTCATCGAACAACTAATATCTGGCGGTTTTTTAAATAAAGACCAAGGGGAAAAACTTTTAGCTGAAGCGTTGTTGGCGAAAAAGAGGGTTGAGGATTTGATCTATGAACGTAATATTATTGGCGAGTTAGATGTTGCTACAACTAAGAGCAAGATTTTAGGTATCCCATATAAAAAAATAGTCTTAGATCAGCTTTCCGATGAGCTGATGAAGTTAATTCCCGAAGAAACGGTTAGTAATTATAAAGTAATTCCTCTTTCTCGAGATCAGAATATGCTTGTGGTCGGAATGTTGCATCCGGACGACCAAAAAGCGCAGGAAGCGCTTCGTTTTATTGCTAAGCAAAATAGGATCAGTCTCGGTGTTTATTTAATTACGCCTTCTGACTTGGAAGCAGTCCTTCGAAAATATTCTCCATATACAAATCAGATTCAAAATGCTGTTAAGTCCCTTAATTTAAAAAATGTAAAATCAAAATCGGTGCAGTTGGAGGGAGAAATGGCTAATGCCGAGGAAGCGCCAATCATAAAAATTGTCGCCTCTTTTTTGAAAGAGGCTGTTAATGTTGGCGCTTCGGATATTCACATTGAGCCACAGCGGACTCGTTTGCGCGTCCGTTTTCGTACTGATGGAAATCTGCATGATCAGAGTTCTTTACCGATGGAGTTGCAGCAGCCGATTATTTCTCGGGTTAAAGTTTTATCCAATTTGAAAATTGATGAGAATCGCGTGCCTCAAGATGGCCGTTTCCGCACAGTAATTTTTAATCGCGATATCGATTTTCGTGTATCTACTTTCCCAACACCGGCTGGCGAAAAGGTTGCCATTCGCGTGCTTGATCCAAATGTCGGGTTAAAGAAGTTAGATGATTTAGGATTAATTGGGCACAATTTGGAAGTAGTGCAGAGGGCGATTTCTAAGCCTTTCGGCATGGTAATTTTGTCCGGTCCGACTGGCTCTGGAAAAACGACCACTCTTTATGCATTGATGCAACTTCTCAATAAAGATGATGTAAATATTGTTAGTTTGGAGGATCCGGTTGAATACACAATAGATGGCGTCAACCAATCACAAGTTCGTCCAGATATTGGATATGATTTTGCTTCCGGATTGAGACAGATTTTACGGCAAGATCCAGACATAATTATGGTTGGTGAAATTCGGGATAGTGAGACGGCAGGTTTAGCCGTTAATGCGGCGTTAACCGGACATGTCGTTCTTTCCACTTTACACACAAATAATTCAGTCAGTGTAATTCCGCGTCTACTTGATCTAAAAGTAGATTCATTTTTATTGCCTTCAGCTCTAAATTTAATGATTTCTCAGCGTTTAGTTTCTCGTCTTTGTGATAAGTGTAAAAAGGCGGAAACGCCATCGCTGGAGGTGGCAAAAATTATAAAACAGGAAGTTGGCAGAGACGGGAGTGTTTATAAACCGGTTGGATGCGCCGCTTGTAATGGAAAGGGAATTCTTGGTCGTGTCGCCATATTTGAAATTTTTGAAATGACACCACAATTAACCGAAATTATCAGTAGCCAAATCAACGAAAATAAATTACTTGAAGAAGCCAAGCGTCAAGGCATGGTCACAATGCGCCAAGACGGCATTGCCAAAGCGCTAGAAGGCCTAGTGAGCATTGAGGAAGTATTACGAGAAACGAGCGAAGAGTAAGTTATGTTATAATTAAAATATGGCAGACTATAAACAAACTTTAAATAATCTTTTGTTGACTTGCGCCCAGCAAAATTCCTCTGATTTGCATATTGCGGTGGGGAGAAAGCCGATGTTGCGGATAGATGGAGTTTTGATTCCATTAGAAAAAGAGCAGACTACAACGCCAGAAATTGCTGAAGGATTAATTGGTGAATTATTAACACCCGAACAGAAACAATTATTTTTAGAAAAAAAAGAATTAGACCTTTCTTATTCCTATGAAGATAAGGCAAGGTTCAGGGTAAATGTTTATTATCAGCGTGGTTTTATGGCCGCTGCCCTTCGTTTGATTCCAGCGAAAGTTCGCGCGATTGATGAGTTAAATTTGCCACCAATTATCCATGATTTTGCGAAATTGTCGCAAGGATTTGTGTTAATTGTTGGTCCGGCTGGACACGGAAAATCAACAACTTTAGCCGCTATTTTAGATGAAGTAAATCGTACTCGCACAGATCACATCATTACAATCGAAGATCCAATTGAGTATTTATTCGCTCAAGATCGAGCAATTATTTCTCAAAGAGAAGTGGGCGCTGATACAGTCACTTTTCATAAAGCGCTTAGGTCAGTTTTACGACAAGATCCGGATGTTGTAATGATTGGTGAAATGCGTGATCCAGAATCAATGATGACCGCTATGACTGCCGCGGAAACCGGCCATTTAGTTTTTTCCACTTTGCATACAAACTCCGCTGCCCAAACCATAGACAGAATTTTAGATAGCTTTCCGCCCGGCCAACAAGAACAAGCCACTTCTCAATTAGCCGCTACTTTAGTGGCAATCATCTCTCAAAGATTGGTTCCTAAGATTGGCGGAGGGCGTGTGCCAGCGGCTGAAATTATGATGGTTAATCCGGCAATCAGGAATTTAATTCGAGAAAGAAAAGTTTACCAAATTGATTTAGTAATTGAAACCAGTTCTCAAGAGGGTATGGTTACTCTTAATCGATCACTAGCTAATTGGGTTAAGCAAAAAGTTATTTCTATGGAGGCGGCCGAGGTACAGTCGTTGAATCCTTCGGAGCTACGCATATTATTAGAACGAATATAATGAATCCCGTTAGAGATGACCCATCTATGAATTACGATTTATACATAAATATAAAAATAGGCAATATGCAATGGTCGTGCGTAGTAAATACGATCCCGTTAGAAACCGCGATCGCTTGCGAGCAGCGTTCTGTTTCTAACGGGATCTATCTCTAACGGGATGAAATATCGTTACAGCGCCAGAACTAAATCAGGTGAGTTGCAAGTTGGCTTTGTTGAGTCTATTAGTAAGGAGGCGGCCTTAAATATTTTGAGCAGCCACGACCTTTTTGTTTTAAGCATTGAATCCATTGAAAGACCGGCTTGGTATAATGGCTTGGTTAATTTTTTTAACCGCATTAAAAGACAAGATTTGGTAATTTTTACTCGCCAGTTTGCTACTATGCTCGAAGCATCTATTCCACTTGGTGATTCGTTAAAAAGTCTCTATCGCCAAACAAAAAATGGAATTTTACGGGAAGCAATTTTTGAAATTTCATCTGATATATCAGCTGGACTTTCTTTGTCGCAGGCCTTGGAACGCCACTCAAATATTTTTTCAGAATTTTATATTAATTTAATCCGTTCTGCCGAGGTTACTGGTCGGGTAGAGGAGGCGATGAAATTTTTAGCTGATTATTTGGAAAAGGAAATGGGTCTTTTGACAAAAGTTCGCAACGCTCTTATTTATCCGGTATTTGTTGTTGTTTTGTTTATTGTGACTGGAGGTATCTTAATGGGTGTTGTTTTTCCTCAAATTGAGCCTATCTTCCAGGAATCAAATATTGCTTTGCCAATGGTGACGCAAATTTTTTTGGCAGCCGGACATTTTTTGGCTAATTGGTGGCTAGCAATTATATTAGTTTTTATAATTTTATTAATTTTAGTTATTGATTACTTTCGCACGGAAGAAGGAAAGGTTGTGTTTGATCAGTTAGCTATTAACACTCCAATATTTGGTAATTTATTTAAAAAAGTTTATGTGGCCAGATTTGCCGAAGCGGCTAGTGTCTTAATTAAGGGTGGCATTCCTATTGCTCAAGCTATTGAAATTAGCGGACATACTATTGGCAGTATTCTTTATCGTGACGCGCTTCATGAAGCAGCAGAAAGTTTGCGTCGAGGCGAGCTTTTGTCTCAAGCATTGGAGCAAAGGGAAAATTTTTTCCCTCCTCTGGTTAGTCAAATGGTTGCTGTCGGAGAAAACACCGGCCGATTAGATGAAATGTTTGATCGCATATCTATTTTTTATACAAGAGACGTAGACTCCTTGGTGAGTAGCTTGGTAGAGTTGATTCAGCCAGCTTTAATTTTGTTTATTGGCGCCTTGGTTGGATTATTGTTTGCGTCAATTTTATTACCGATTTATAATTTAGTACAGGTATTCTGATGAAAAATCCAAAATCAGGTTTTACGTTAGTAGAAATATTAATCGTTATATTTATAATAGGTCTCTTATCATCGATCGTTCTTGTTGGACTTGGTTCTTTTCGCGCTCGTGGAAGAGACGCGAGACGTGTAGCCGATCTTCATTTATTGCAAAATGGGCTAGAATTGTATTTTTCTAAAGAGGGAGTTTATCCCGACATAAACGTCACCAGCGTTTCTGGTTGGGATTCTTTTTCTGACGGGTTGATTAATGCGGGTATCGGTGTAAATGTAGTTCCAGCTGATCCGGCTGCTCAATCTGGTAGATATTATGAGTATAGCGCTAGTTCCGACGGTTTGAATTATGTTCTAAAGGCAACTTTGGAAGATCCTAATAACCCCGTTTTGAGAGAAGATATTGATGGTAATATTTATGGCGTAAATTGCGATGACTCTACCACTTCAGGAAATTATTGTATACAGTTTTAGCCTTTTTGTTTTTGGTTTAGCTGTTGGCAGTTTTTTAAATGTTGTTGCTATTCGGTATAATCCCGATAATTTTTTATTTTCATTGAAAAATTTAAGGGGGCGATCGCATTGCATGAATTGCAGTAAAACTTTATGTTGGTATGAACTAGCGCCTTTGTTTAGTTTTCTAGTTCAGATGGGAAAGTGTCGGGGATGTTGCGCAAAACTTAGTTGGCAATATCCAATTGTGGAGTTTTTGACTGGAACGGCTTTTTTAATCCCGATTTATTTTTATTATTTTTTCCCGCTTTTAGTTTGGTACTATTGGTTCGCGATAATTTGGGTTTTAGTGGCGGTGCTTTTAATCCTCATGTCAGTAATTGATTATCGCTTGTACTTAATTCCGGACGAAATTATAGTTGGAATTTCTATTTTAGGATTAATATTGGCTGGACTAAAACTTTATTATCAAAACTTTATTGGATGGAATACCTCATTTTTAAAAAATTATTCTTTACTTATAATATTGCCTGGAAATATATTTTGGCAACATGTTTTAGCGGCCGTTATTTGTTTCGTGTTATTTTTGTTGATTGTTTTACTTACCAAGGGAAAGGGAATGGGAATTGGAGATGTGAAACTGGCTGGCGCGATTGGTTTATTAATGGGGTCTCCTGATGCCTTTTTGGCTCTAGCTTTATCTTTTGTTATTGGGTCTGCGATAGGGCTTTTTCTTATGTCATTAAACAAGAAAAAATTTAAAGAACCAATTCCATTCGGTCCACATATGGTGATTGGAGTTTTTACGGTAATGTTTTTTGGCTACCAGATTTTAGATTTCTATTTCCATCTTTTCGGATAAATTTTTATGATATAATCACTACATGTATCGAAGGGGATTTACTTTTATCGAAACACTTATCACGATGGGGGTTTTGTTGATGTTGACTTCAATTTTACTTCTTTATAATCGCTCCGGTGAACAACAGATTGTTTTGTTTAAGGAGAAGGCGAGTGTTGTTGGGTTAATTTTAAAAGCCAAGTCTTTAAGTTTAAATACATTAATCACCGATGAGCCGATTTGTGGTTATGGTGTTCATTTTGAAAATAATTCATATATTTTATTTAAAGAGCGCTCTACCGATTGCGCCGTTAGTGATAGGGTTTATACTATTGCCGATCCACAGGAGTTGGTAGAAGAACATAAATTGCCATCATCATTAAATTTTTCTCTGGCCAGTGGCCTACAAAATATCTTTTTTATGCCTCCCGACCCGTTTGTTTTTTTTGACGGAATCTTTGCCTCGGGAGAGAAATCAATCTCTATTTCTAATGTTGATGGCAGTACGTCAGTCGATTTGAAAATAAACAGTAGCGGCCAAATTTCCCAATGAGAAAAGGTTATTTATTAATTGAATCAATGGTGGCGATAACAGTGGTTGTTGTTGGTTTGTTGGGGATTTTTGCCCTGCTTTCTCGTTCCTTGAGTTTGAATAGAGTTATTAATGACCGATATGTGGCAAGTTATTTGGCGGCGGAAGGAATAGAAATAATAAAAAATTTGATTGATAATAACGTTCTGGCTGGAGATGCTTGGAATAGAAATTTAAATGAAGGAAATTACCAGTTCGATTATTTAATAACTGCCTTACCCGCCAGCTGTGGTAGTGTTTGTAATAAATTTTTTTATTGGGATTTGACGCAAAAGATTTATTCTCTTAATCCAACTGGTTTAAAAACAAATTTTATTAGAGCTGTTTTTATAAAACCGGTTGCTGATCAATCTGGATTGGTCCAATCTCTTCAGGTTAATTCTACTGTTGATTGGACAACTCGTGGCGGAGCAAATTTTTCCATAAATCTAGAAGATCATTTCTA
>ERZ1292623.4267-Hain-H51-01um-R1-4267-length-11778-cov-4_pt1 | contig 10818 bp, 12 predicted proteins | sample MGYA00564398_ERZ1292623 | MGnify/ENA primary metagenome ERZ1292623 (study PRJEB36523, sample SAMEA6512633) | groundwater metagenome | collected 2019-01-07 | study: AquaDiva: Metagenomics assemblies of 32 groundwater samples
TATGAGAGCCGGCACTGAAAATGTTCCCGGAATAATCGGAATTGCGAAAGCTCTAGAATTAGTACAAGGCGAAAAAGACACTGAGAATGCAAGACTGACAAAACTCAGAGACAGATTAATTAATTCTATTATGACGACATTTTCGGATACAAAACTGAATGGTCATCCAACCCAAAGGCTTCCTAATAATGCTAATATATCTTTCTTGGGAATTGAAGGCGAAGCAATGCTGTTATTATTGAGCGAGTTTAATATTTACTGTTCAACAGGTTCAGCTTGCACGTCAAGAACGTTGGACCCAAGCCACGTTTTAGTAGGAATGAATATGCCTTACGAATTGGCACACGGCAGCCTTCGTTTTACGTTAGGAAAGAGAACAACAGATGCAGATGTCGACTATGTACTAAAGACACTTCCACCTATAATTAACTGGTTAAGAACATTATCTCCTATAAAAGTAAAAATGGGCGATATTATGAAACGTAAGCCGGTTTCATATAGAGAGAGGTTTGCATAATCATGGAATCTATTAATCCAGCACCGATACCTGTGTCGCATCAGGATGTACAAGCCAAAGTAGAGGCACGCAAATGGTTCTATACTGACGTAGTTAAAGAACATTTTTTCAATCCGAAAAATATTTTCAAAACGGATGAAGAAGCAGTTGAGTATGAGAAAGAAGCCAATGGTGTCGGACAAGTTGGTTCTCCTGCGTGCGGAGACGCTATGAAAATCTGGATCAAAGTTGACGAAAATAGCGATATAATTAGAGAATTAAAATGGCAAACATTTGGCTGTGCAAGCGCAATTGCTAGCACGTCTATGCTGTCTGTTATGGTTACAGAAAACGGCGGCCTACGTACTGAGCAGGCATTAGAATTGAAGCCAAAAGATATTGTAAATAGATTAGTAGATTTGCCTTCAAGAAAATTCCATTGTTCAGTTCTTGGAGATAAAGCTCTAAGAGCCGCAATAAATGATTATTTTAAACGTACAGGACAGATAGACAGAATAAAAATTGAGGGTGCGAGAATAATTGATGCAGATACTAAGACAACTGATAAAGATATAGAAGAAGCGGTCTTGGAAGGTGCACACGATTTTGAAGCTGTACAGAAGAAATTGAAAGTTGGAATTGCGAATAAAGCTATAATTCCAGAAGTAGAGGACTTGATACGCTTCTATAAGGAGAAATATTTTGGTTAATTAACTATGGTGTTTGGATTTTTCAAAAAGCTCGGGCAAGTACAAGAAACAAAAGCAATAGTGGAAGCACCAAAGCAAGAGCTTACTCAAGAACAAGTGCAAGAAAAAATCAAAGGAGCTTTAGCCGAAACAAAACCTAAGAAAGTAAAATATGTTACGAAAAATATTGTCATCAGTGAGATGATGAATGAAAATCCAGATTTATATCACGCACTCGCTGGAGTAATGATGAGCTATGGTTTGCATTGTGTTGGCTGTTCAGCTAGCACAACAGATACAATTGAATCTGGAGCTAAAAGTCACGGCATGTCGGATGTAGAAATAGCTGAGCTTGTCAAAGAAGTTAATCAAGTTTTAGATGAAAGTCATCCAGCTATGCAAAAGAAGTAGTTACTTTCAATAATTTCTTTAATTTCTGTTTATCAAAACCCACTACTATCTGTCCATCTACATCAATTACAGGAACAGCAAAACCACCACTTTTTTTAACCATATCATCAGCAGCTTTGTCATCTTTTGTAACGTCAATCTCTTTGAATTTGATTTTATTCTCTTTAAAGAACTCTTTAACCATACCACAATATACACACGTAGGTGTTGTATAGAGAATAACTGTACTCATTTTTGAGCCTAGGCTTGTAAGTTATAAAAGGCTTCTTATTAAGGAAAGTTTAAAACGAATGTAGTCAATAATTATGTTCGTGCGGGCAGCGCTTAACTGCGGTTAGCTGGTCCGCATTCACTACGTTCATGCGGGGCTAACAAATTGGCTATGTGCTCGATTGCAGATCGAGATAAGGGTGTTCGATTCACTCGCCCCGCTTAAAGTTAAAATGGCTCTCAAAGTTGTAAATACACTGACGAGGAAGAAAGAAGCATTCAAATCTAAAGGTAAAACTATCGAAATGTATGTCTGTGGACCTACTGTTTATGGTCCTGGTCATCTTGGACACGCAAGAACATACAGTTCTTATGATATAATTAAACGCTATCTGGAATTTTCAAACTATAACGTTAAACTAATCATGAATATTACAGATGTACACGATGATATGATTTCACAGGCCAAGAAAGAAGGAATTTCAATGAAAAAACTTGGTGAGAAATATACGAAAGAATTTTTCAATGAATTAAAAGATCTTAACATAGAAAAAGCGAGCGAGTATCCAAAAGTTTCAGAGCACATAAAAGAAATAATAGATTTAATTAAAAAATTGGAAAAGAATGGTTTAGCTTATGCAACGGATGACGGCGTTTATTTCAGAGTTTCAAAATTTAAGCCCTATGGTAAATTATCTAAAATAAAAATAGACAAAGAAAAAACAGGAACTAGAGTAAGAACTGATAAGTACGAAAAAGAAACAGTACAAGATTTTGCACTGTGGAAACTGGATGATGGCGATGAATTTTGGAATAGCCCTTGGGGAAGAGGCAGACCTGGCTGGCATATAGAATGCTCTGCAATGTCAATGAAACAATTAGGAGAGAGCTTTGATATCCACGGCGGAGCGAAAGATTTGATTTTCCCGCATCATGAAAATGAAATTGCGCAGTCGGAAGGTGCAACAAAAAAAAATTTCGTTAATTATTGGCTTCACGCAGGATTGATAACTATAAATGGCCAAAAAATGTCAAAATCTTTGGGAAATTTTACAACAATTCCGCAAATTTTGAATAAATATAATACAAATACGCTGCGATATTTTTTCTCACAATCTCATTATCAAAGTCCTCTCGATTATAACGATAAAGTTCTTCAGGAATCCAAAATAGCTTCTGATAGACTGCAGGATTTCGTATTAAGAGCGAAAGAATCTAAAGGAAAAAATAATGCTACATTTGAGTCCGAAATTAAGAAAATTAAACAGAATTTCATAAACGCTATGGACGATAACTTCAATACCCCTGTTGCGTGGGCCGAACTTTATAGATTAGTATCGTTGATGAATAAAAATCTAAATAAAATAAATGTAAAGTCCGGACTTAAAGTTTTCTTAGAGCTCACAAATACATTTGGATTAGAATTTAGTTTAAAAGTTAATAATTTAGATTCCGAAATTAAAAAATTAATTGTGGAAAGAGAAAAAGCCAGAAAAAACAAAGATTTCAAAACTGCAGATAGCATAAGAGATAAACTAAGACAAAGAGGCATTATTCTTGAAGATACACCATCAGGTGTAAGGTGGAAACAGCAATGAAACTAAAAGGCCTTTGCGTTTATTGTGGAATGGAGAGCATATCAACCTGTTCCAGCTGCGGCGCACAGGTATGTTCGAAACACCTAATTAAATATAAAGACATATGTTCTAAATGCTTAAGAGGTAAAGTATGAGCAGGAAAATAATTTTTGGAATTATAACTATCGTTATAATAGTAGCTGTATTAGTAATAATATCACAATTGCCAGAAGAACAAAACTTAGAATGTAAAGATGATGATGGTATTTGTCCTGCTAATTGTAAATTTGATTTGGATAATGATTGCATAGAAACTGGAACTATATCTCTTGGAGAAATTAAGAGCTGTCTTGCTGATACAGATTGCGCTGTAGTAAAACCTATTTGCGGAAATTTACAGTGTACTTTTACTGAGAAACAATGTAAGACTGGTAACTTTTGTGAGACTTCTATAAGTAAGAAATTTGTTAAAGTTTGGAACGAAGCAGAAATAGAATGTTCATCTGAAACTCCTATTTGTGGAGAACAAATTTTGCAGACATCCTGTTATAGAGGCGAATGCAGAGTAGTTTATTAGTTATTTTGTCGGCTTGGTTATTGTAACATCTTTTACTAGTAAATGGGGCGTTATTACAGAGCCGTCGATCTCCCAACCACACATTTGTCTTGAATCGTTGCCAAGATCTTTTACATTTTTTAGAAGATTAATCATATTTTCTTTTATTCTGATATTTTTAATAGGATGTTTTATTTTCCCATTTTTAATATAAAAAATTCCATCCCGCGGTATTACTGAAAAATCTCCAGTAACATAATTTTGAAATCTCATGTACCATACATTTGTTATGTAAAGTCCATTTTGTATTTGTTTTATTAGTTGTTCTGGTGTTGACTTTCCGCCCTCTAGTATTGTATTCCACGCCGTAGGAGAAATTAATCCCGCATTGCCAGTTGTTTTAGTTTTATATTTCGCTGCCATAGAAGTATTATACAAATAGTTCTTGAAAATTCCATTTTCTATTATCGGTGTTCTTTGTGTAGGAACACCTTCAGCATCACATTCACCAGAAGAAAGACCTCCTGGCAGAGTTCCGTCATCGTAAATAGTTACTTTAGGTGACGCAACTTGTTTTCCCATAGAATCTCCGAAAAATGATACTCCGGCTTCAATATCGAACATAGAAGCAGAACCGCCAATATTAGATAATAATACTCCAAACGCTAATGGTGCAAAAATGACATCATATTTTCCTGAATCGCCTTTAACCGGATTTTTTGCCATTGCAGCAATTTTCCCAGAGAATTTTCCCGCATGTTCTACATCTAATTTTCTTAATGTACATTCTGTACTAGTCATATGACCTGATGCCTCAGCTTCAAGAAAAGATCTTACTGAAAAATAAACACTCGAATCATTTGAAATAGTTTCGACATTATTAGATGTTAAAAGCATATTTTTACTAGTAGATGTTTCAAAAATTCCAGAACACCTCTTAGCACCTTCTTTTTGCGCAGCTTGTATACCTTTCAAAACCAAATCAATTTTATTTTTGCCAGAAAGTTCTTCTATTTTTTTATCATAAGTATCTTCTATATTTTTATATTTGAATGGACCTTTTGCAAGTCCGTAGTAATCTTTTTTTGGCTGTATAGTTTCTATAAATTTCATTGTTTTATTTATAGAATTGTCGATTTTCTTTTTACTTGTGCTTATTTCTGAATGTTCAATAACATCATCAACAATTCCAGCTATTACATCTTTAACAGATGTAGAAAGTATTTTTTTATCTTTTACAACAAAAAAAGATATACCAGATAAAGAATCAAGTTCTATTTTGGCTATTTTATTGTTTACAAATTTTATCTGTGAGTTGCTTGATACAGATGTATTAATTACAACGTCATCTGCACCTCTTTTCTTAAATTCTTTCAGTGCATATCTAGATAATTCTAAAATAGATTTCATACACTTAACCTCACATTTTTTATTCTAATAGTAGGACCGCCGTGCGTTACAGGCATACCTTGCATTGGTTCGCCTTTGCCACAAGTTGCAGAATGATATTCCATATCTTTTCCGCAGGCATCAATAGACATATACAGTGATGGTGTTGTAATTTCTATTGCAGGATTTTTAACAGGGTGTTTTATTTTTCCGTTTTCAATTAAGTACGCTTCATTGCCAACATATCTATTGTTATAGCGCTTGTCATCTATATTCCATTCCATAAAACTCTTAAGATAAATTCCGGTTTTTACATCTTTAATTAACTCATTGAAATTGTAATTGCCTTTGTCTATAAATGTATTAGACATTCTTACAATAGCTTCCTTATCAAATTCACTAGCTCTGGCCGAACCATTGCTTTTTACACCAAATTGGTACGCGGTTTCTCGGTTGTGCAAAAAATCATTTATTATACCTTTTTTAACAAGTATTCTTTTCCTGGCTTTTATGCCTTCGTCATCATATTCATAATAACCATATGTATTTTTTACAGTTGGATTTTCAATTAATGTAACAGCTTTATTTCCAATTCTTGTACCTAACATTTTCTTAGTTATGAAAGATTCACCTGCTTGTGCAGCTTCCCGTCCTAAAATTCTATCCGCTTCAAATGGATGTCCACAGCTCTCGTGAGAAATTATACCTGTTATTTGCGGTGATGCTATTACATCAATAATTCCTTTTGGACAGCTTTTGCCATTTACAAGTGTGTAATGCAAATCTTTAGCTTCTTGGGATATCTTTTCCGGCAATTTCCATTTCTCTACGTGCTCCCATCCGCCAGTTGCTCCATATTGCCACATACGCTGAGATGTATTTTTCCCATCTTTAACTACAAACATATAAAAAAAATTAGGTCTCGCTATAAGAGATTTTATTTTGGAACCTTCAGAATTTATATAGTATTTTTTAACAGTTTCATCAGTTAATGAATAATATCCAGTCGAAATAGGAATACCAGTTTTTTTCAAAGTTGTATCGATATTTTTTAGAAGATCTATTTTAGTTTTAGGACTTACATCGTTTATTTTCTTTTTTTCTTTTACAGTGTAACTTTTTTCTACCGCTTTTTCGTCTGACATTTTTAAGTTATCTGTTATTTTAACGGCAGCAGAAGTTACATCAAGAGATCTTTTAATTAAATCTCGTATAGTTTCTTTTGTTGCTATATTTGTTGATACAAATCCAAGCGTACCTTTATTTATTAGCCTTATACCTATTCCAAAAGAATCTTCAAATCCAGATATTTCGAGAACGCCGTTTTTCATAACAAATACATTTGCATTTGTTTCTTCCAATCTGGCTTCAGCGTAACCAGCACCATTTTTTACAGCGAACTTTACAGCGAATTCGGCTAAATCTTCATACATAAGGTTTATTATAATATCAGATTAAAATAGTTTACTAAAGAAATGGTAGATAAAATAATATTAGAGCAGAAATTAAAGAAATTATCAGGCTTATCTCAAGAAGAACAAGCTAAAGCAATAAAGACTCTTTTTACACCCGAAGAGTTAAAATTCCTAAAACAACAAGCGATACATAATAAGCAGCCTGGCAAGTGTATATTTTGTGCTATCGTAAAGGGAGAAATACCAGCACAGATAGTATATAGCGATACACATTTTTTGGCGTTTCTTGATATTAATCCGGTTAATCCAGGACATTTATTAGTAGTACCAAAACAACACTACGAAGTTTTTCCACAACTTCCTGATGAATTGAATGCAGCATTTATGAAACTGCTTAAAATTTTATGTGCAGCAGTTTTTGAAGCAACAAATGCGCAGGGTGTTAATATTGTGCAGAATAACGGTGCTGCTGCAGGACAAGCCGTAAATCATGTTCACTTTCACGTATTTCCAAGATTTGATAACGATGGTAAAGAAATAAAATGGAAAACTGAAAAAGTTACAGATAAGCAGCTCGAAAATACACAGCACAGAATTATTGCGGCGGCTCAGAAATTAGTAGTCAATAAATCTGCTAAAAAAGAAGTAGAAGAGCCTAAAAAATCTAAAACTAAAATAGAAAAAATTAAATTAAAAAAGAGAAAACCTTAGCCATAATATCGCCAATAGTTAGTCCGATTATTAAACCTGCTAAAATTCCTGGACCGAGAGGAAAGCCGAATTTTACATTTACAGATTTAATTTCTCCAGAAATTTCTAAACTTTTCAATTTCTCAAGTTCTAATTTAGTTATACCAGAACGTTTTGGAATGTAATTGAAATCTCCTATTTTTATTTCATCTAATATCCAGTCGCCTTCCATCAATTTACTCGGACTAATTAATTTATGTAAGCTGATACTTTCTATGGATTTAGCGGTTAAAAGTAAAAGAGCAACCGGAAAAACAACTATTCCAATATACGATAAAAGTAAATTGTTTAAAAGAATTCCAATTAAAGGTAAAATTAATGTTAAACTGGCTAAAAATAAATATATCTTATATTTGTTTAAATTATTTTTAAATTCAGTTCTAAAACGACCGATATTTTTTATTATTAAATATGTCATTACAAGTAAACTAATAATGAATCCTGCAAATATAGAATTAAAAATTACAGTTATTAAAAATGGCCAGACTGCCACGTCTGGAAATGTTGCAAGTAAAGCCCCAAAACCCATAAGCATTTTCGCATCGCCTCCACCCCATATTCCAAAATAGGATGTTACGTGTCCAATTGCCCATAACATGGAAAAAGCAATACAAGAAAATAGTATTGGATATGGATCGGAATTTAGTATAGATAATATAGCGTGTCCAGTTAATCCGAAAGCCACCATAGAATAATTTACAGAATCAGGAATCCAAAGTTCTTTCAAATCGACATAAGAGCCTATTACAGCACCTATTAGAGCTACGCTAGCAAAAATATATTCTACTGGAATTATTCTGCATCACCTATGCCGTTATTGCTGACTTGGAAAACTGCTTCACCCTCTGGCAAATGAGGAGAATCTATCATTCTTGCAATTCTTTTTCCACCTTTAGATTTTCTCAAAAAAACTCTATAGGTTGATGCGTGTCCTATGATATGTCCGCCTATTGCTGTTGTTGGATTGCCAAAAAATATAGCTGGATTAGCCATAACTTGATTTGTCATATAAACAGCAAGATTAAATTTATCGGCTAGCCTTTGCAATGCTCTAAGATGTTTGTTTATTTTTTGCTGTCTGTCTGCTAACGTACCTCTGCCAGCATATTCTGAGCGGAATAAAGATGTTAGAGAATCTACAACTACTAGTTTTATGTTTTTACCTTCTTTTTGTATTAAATCATCAATTTTTTCCACTAATAGCATTTGGTGATCAGAACTAAGTGCGCGCGCAACATGTATTTTTTTTAGAACGGCTGTGGCATCCATACCTTTAGCGTCAGCCATTTGCGTTATTCTCTCCGGACGGAAAGTTCCTTCAGTATCTATAAATACAACTTCACTATTTAATCCGCCTTTGTCTTCTGGCTGCTGAACATTTACACAGAGTTGAAAACCAATTTGCGATTTTGACGAACCAAATTCACCAAAGAATTCACTAAGACCTCTGGTTTCTATGCCACCACCCATTAATTTATCTAATTCAACACTGCCAGTAGTTATTTTTCCAGTTGTTGATCTCTTTTCTAAAAATTCTTCTCCAGTTTGAAATCCTAAATCTACTGCAGATCTAGCGGCTGAGATTGCTTTTGCAGCGGTAGCTTTTAGCATTCCCGTCGCGTCCATTAAAATAGATGCACTAGATGTCGCAATTGACATTACATCTGTAAAGCCAGCTTCCTCGAGCTTTTGCAAAGTAGTCGAGCCTATTCCTGGAAGGTCGCTTATACGCTCTATCTTTTTTTCTTCTTCTGTTTTAGCCATTTTCCATTAATTTCATCGCTATTTCTTTTGGATTTGGATTTAAGTCGATGCTATTTAGCATAAGTTCTATTTGGGAAATATTTTTATTTTCTCTGACGCGTCCTGAACATTCTACTGTTCTGCCGAGTAGAAATTCGTCCAGTCTTGCATTAAGTATATTTTCTCCGTCTTTTGTAAGTATATCGAAACCTTCTTTGACAGTAAAACCACAGATGCTTTCAGCAGTGTGCCTAAAAGCTACGCATCTAATAGTTTCTGTTCCATCATCTAATACAATACTTACTAACATATTTTGTTCGGCTTCGGTTTTGTTATGTTGTATACAGAAGGCGCCTTCTGGAGTTAATGTAACTTTTTTACTGCAGTTTTTGCACGCATGATAAAATTTTGGTGGAAATGCTTTCACAATTAATCCTAATACTGAGCTTGTTTCTCCATCCACAAGATTGGATATTTTTTTTCTTGTTGTAATAGCTGTACTCGCTTTAATTTCAAGACCTTTCGGATTTATGGCAACGGAACTTCTTATGTTTAGATGTATTTCTTTGCCGCCAAAATTATTTTGACGGACATTAGCATCTTTTACTTTTATTACATCGCCTTCGGTTATTTTACCTTCTTTTATAGTGCTTGTTTTTTTATCCCAAAAAATAACTCTGGCTGTTCCAGTAGGATCGCTTATTACAATTGATGCAACTTCACCGGCTGAGCCGTCTTTTCTGGCAAATGTTCTTACTGGATAAATCCGCGTTACTTTTCCAGCAACATCTATACCCATATCGCCAGATTCCAATTCGCTAAGTTTTCGCGTTGTTGTTTGTGCTTTAAGCAGTTGAACTCCTAATTCGGATGCGACTATATACGCCGCTCCGTCTTCAGAAACCAATCCATCGAGAGTATGAACTTTAGCTTTAATTTGGTCAAATACAGCTTCTTTAGATAATCCTGTTTCTTGATGTATTTTTTCTATAATCTCAGAAATTGGTATATTTCGCATAAAGTTCAGCTTTAAGCCAGCTTATAGTGCATATAAAAATTTGTTTTATTGATTAAATTGTTAGTTTGAAGGCTCTTAGATGTTCTCTTACAGCTGTTGGGTCGGAGCCGCCGTGCCAGCTTGCCTTCGGCTTTATCTGTATTGGATATATACGTTCAAGCTTATCATCTATTAGAATTGCAGAACCTTTAGTAGTTGGAAGGCTGTCTATATAAAATTGGATTGCTTTTGGCAGATATGTCGATGCTATTAGATTAAGAGCTTCTATATCGATTTTAGAAGTTATTTTGTGAGATATTATTATATCTGCTTGAGTCATAACATCTGTGTGTATTTTCCCGGGCTGCTGTGTTGCTAAAACTACAGATATGCCGGGCTGTCGTCCTTCTCTTAAAAGCTGCATTAGAGGTTCTGTAGCCAAAGTTTTAGCTTGGTCTTCATTTGGAATAAATTCATGGGCTTCATCGATCATTATCCATACTATTGGAGCGTCTTCTCCAGCCGATGCAGTTTCTTTTCCAAGAAGAAATCCACCGCTTGAAATAAGATTTATTTCTTCTGTTT
>ERZ1292623.3191-Hain-H51-01um-R1-3191-length-14128-cov-6_pt2 | contig 10817 bp, 13 predicted proteins | sample MGYA00564398_ERZ1292623 | MGnify/ENA primary metagenome ERZ1292623 (study PRJEB36523, sample SAMEA6512633) | groundwater metagenome | collected 2019-01-07 | study: AquaDiva: Metagenomics assemblies of 32 groundwater samples
CCCCTCCTCTACGCAGGATCGTAGTGAGCCAGCACGCTCCCGTCCAGGTCGAAACGGAAGGGGACCGGAAGCAGGTGAAGCAGCGCGTGCCAGACCGTCGGCTGGCCGCGCCCTACGGAGCATACAGTAAGATCTGCGATCCCTGCCGTTCAAATTCAAATGGAACCTGGCGGAGGCCGACGGACTCCCTGACGCCGTCCTGCCTATCCAGCGGGGAATAGATCAGCATGTGGCCGCCCAAGCCCGCGCCCAAGAGTTTACCCCCAAGGGCTCCGGCCGTAAGAGCCTTTCGATATGCCGAATCAATCCTGTCGTCACTGATCCCGCCAAGTTCACGCTTGAGTTCCCAGGCATCGCCGAGCAGCCGCCCGAGATCATCTAGGGCATTCGCAGCGATCATTCGTAGCGCGCTGTCCACCATGCTCGCCAGCGTTCGGAGATGGTGGTCTTTCGGCTGATACTTAGCGGTGACGCTTGATCCTGTCACTCCGCAAGGGCGAGGCCCGATGTCAAAAAGCAGCAGTCTATCATTGAGGGCCCGCATCACATCGCGCGGCGCCGGAAGCGGCTGAACGGAAACCTCGGTACCCACGAAGCGGTATAGATTTAACCCGCCGTGGCTCGCAGCATGTTGATCTTGCGACCCGACGAATTCGTGCAACACCTTCTGTTCGACCAGGACCGCCTGGTGCGCAAGCTCAGCCTTCGAGATGATCTCGCCACGCAGGGCACTGAGGGCATGGAGGAAACCGACCGTGAACGCGCTGGAGGTCCCCATCCCAGAACGCGGCGGGAGGTCGGCTTGGCAGGTCATCTCGACCCGATCCGGAAAGCCATAGTGAGAGAGGATGACGGAGACCACCTGGTTCGCCGGATTCTCGGGGCGAAGATGGAGGAGATGGCCACCCTCGGCATGCGGCGGGCGGCGCCTGAGCGTCAACCAGATGAATTTGTCGATCGTGGCGGAAAGACAGGCCCCTTCGTTGCCGGCCGTCCAGTTCGGGAGGTCGGTCCCCCCACCGAAGAAGGAGATCCTCAGCGGCGTGCGCGTCACGATCAAGCGCACCCCCGGGCGCTCACGGCGCCAGCGGCATCCCCTGCGCCGCCTTGTACGTCTCTGGCGTTCCGACGTCGACGAAGTCACCGACGAGATAGGTCCCGTAGAGCCCCCGGCGCGTCCATTGCGGCAACACGTCGAGGTCGAACGAGCTGTCCTCCGGGAGCATCGTGCCCAGCACCGACCGCCGCAACACCACGATACCCGTGCTGACGAACTGCCGCCCCACACGACCCCGTGGCAGCTCGACGACCTGATTCGTCCCCATGTCCAGGACCACCGTCTGGTAGCGCGCCGCGTTCTGGACCTGCACGAAGCCGAGCATCAGGTTCGCCCGGGGCTCGCCGTGGAAGCGCCGCCAGACCGTCGCGGGTCCGCTCTCCACGAACGTATCGCCGTTCACGACCAACACCGGATCCGCCGTGCCCAAGTGGTTCGCTGCGAGCCGGAGGGCCCCCGCGGTGCCGATTGGCGCGTACTCGTGCGAGTAGACGAGCGGGATGCCCCGCCAGCTCTTCCGCGCAAAGGCCCGGATGCGGGCGCCGCGCCAGCCGGTGCAGAGGATAATCCGCTCCGCCTTCGCGTCGACGAGCTGGTCCAGCAGGTACGCCAGGAATGGACGGCCGCGCACCGGCGCGAGCGCTTTCGGTGTGTGCTCGCCCAGCACTCCCCGGAGCCGCTTGCCCAAGCCACCGCAGAGGACGATCGCGGTGCCCCCATCCATCGCCACCTAGCGCCTCCAGGAGTAGTAGCGCACCAGCTCCCGGATGCCGCAGGCGACCGTCTTGCTCGCCACGAAGCCCTGTCGTTCGAGCTTCGTGGGGTCTTGCCAGAAGTCGCGGCTGTCCGGATCGCGTACGCCGCCGTCAGCGTTCAGCTCGGGCGTGAAGCCGTAGCCGGGGCACTGCGCCACGACCTGCTGACCAACCACCTCCTTCGTCAACTTCTCCTCATTGCTCAGGTTGTAGAGTCCCGGCAGGATCTCCTCGTACAGCGCCGCGCTGAACGCGCGCACCACGTCGTCGATGTGGACGAACGAGCGCCGTACCTTGAGTCCAGTCAGGATGCAGGACCGGGCCCAGACCGCCTGCTGCACGAGGTGGTGAAGAAGCAGGTCGTTGCGCATCGAGGCGCTCGGGCCGAACACGGAGGCCAGCCGGTAGACGACGGCGTTGCCGCGAGCGAGCACCGCCTTGGCGGCGGCGGCCTTCGTTTGGGCGTAGAGGCTCCGGGGATAGAACGGGTAGTCCTCTGCTGCTGCGGTAGTGGGTGGGTACCCGGCGTCCGTCGTGGGGAAGACGACGCGACCGCGAAAGTCGGCTAGCAGGCGCTCGACCGCCTCCTGATTGACCCGCATTGCTTCATCCGGGCGCTTGACGCAGGCGCTCGCGCCCACCAGCGCCGCGAGCGGCACCAACGCGTCGGCACTCCGCAGGTACGGCGCCAAGACCCCAAGGTCTCCGGCGTCGGCGCGGACGAACTCGAAGGCGCTGCAGGGTGCAAAGCAGATCAGCGGCCCGGCCTGGAGATCGACACCCACGATCGAATCGCCCGGCCGCAACCACGAGATGAGGTGCAGGACGAGCGCCGAGCCCAGGTAGCCGGCCGCGCCCGTGATGACCACCCTCACGCTGCGTCCACCGCGCGTCGAAAGCGCCCTTGGAGCAGAATCAGCGCGCCATCGGCGGGGAGAACGGCGTCGGCGTCGTGGTAGATGACCTCGGGCAAGTCCCGTACCCCCACCCACGCCTCAACGGCGGCGATCTGCTCCCGCGACCCCGTCACGATGAGCCGACCCTCCGCGTTGGCCTTCGCGTCGTCCAGCAGGTTCGTCATCTGCCCCTCATAGCCCCGCAGGGACAGCACCACCGTCTTCGCCAAGGGCCCACACCGACCCGCAACCTCGTCGAGCCGGATCACGCGCGCCCGATCCTTGAGCACCGACGCAAAGCCGCCGACGTCGTTGCCGTCGAACGTAGCCACGAGCACGTCTGGTACGAGATAGCGCCACTGAAACGTCTCGTCGGCGGGCACGACGACGCGCACGGGCCCGTCCTGTGCCCATTCCCGAACGAGAACCGAGGAGAGCAGCGCTTCACCGCGACCCACCAGTCCGACGTCCCCGGAGATCCAGGAGAAGGCCGAGGTGAGCGCGGCGAACGCTTTCTTGACCTTCTCGGTTGGTACGAGGCCGAAGTCGCACGCAGGGTGGCCCTCGGCGCAGCGTGCCCGCGTCGCCTCCAGCACCTCCCGCATGGCCCAGCTCCGATAGGCCGACTGCGGTGCGCGCTTCACCGGGTAGTGACAGTCGAGGATGTGGACCGGAACGCGTGTCGTGGTGGGGATCAAGCCGGACGCCATCAGGCGAAGGCTCATGTCGATGTCGCCGTAGATGTAACCGCCGTCGTAAAGCTCGTCCCATCCGTTCACGGCCTTGAGCGCTGCCAGCGGAGCCGAATCGCACCGGTAGTGCGCGTACCACTCGTTCACGTGCGTGCCGGACCTCATCTGGAAACCGGGCGACTCGGCCGCCAGATCCGCCGGTAGGCACATCTCCTCCAGGTCTGGGTGGTCGGCTTTGAGCAACGACCAGTCCCAGTCTGCCCGACTGCCCTGCACCATGTAGCCGACCGCCTCCCACACGTTGCTGGGGGGATAGGCCCACCACTCAGGCTTTACCTGCCGCATCAGGTAGGGTGTGATCCCAAGGGCCTTCCCGCCAGTGCGTTGGTAGAGGTCCCAGTGGTCCTGCAAGAAGTCCGGTGCGGCAAAGGCGTTGTCGGGGAGGGCCACGACCAGCTCGCCGGACGCCGCAGCGAGGCACGTGTTCGCGGCGCGCATCGTGGACGCCACCGGGAACAGCGAATCGCGGGGTTGGAGGTGCTTCACGGGGAACGGCAGGCGCCAGAGGCGCTGCTCGATCCGCACCGCGCGCCAGCGATGAAGTTCGTCCGCAACGAGCAGCTCGAAATCCTGGAAGGTCTGCGCACGCAGCAGCTCCGTCAGGACGTCGAAGCCGCCCGGGCGGAACATGTTCACGACGACGGAAATCCGCGGCATCAGGACGGTGCCCTCACGGACGCGTCGTCTCCACCACGATTTGCTCCGCGGCCTCGATGTCCTTCCACTTCGTCAGCAGCTCCGGGTGCCGGCTCTCGGTGGAGCCTACCACCCGCACGTCGACGAAGCCGGCCTGCTCGAAGACCCAGCGCAGTGCGTCCTCGTCCCAGCAGGCGTAGTGTCCGTCATAGACAGACCCGCCGCCATTGTTGCCGAAGCAGATGGCGGAGAACTGCAACGCAAGGGGTAGATCGCTGAAGGCCACGCCGACCGATGCCTTCAAGCCCGCCTGCATCTTCGCTATCCGGGAGAAGTCCTGGTCGGCGTAGCAGCGCAGGAGGACGGCAAGATCGGGTACCGCGACGCGCACGAGCCCTCCGGGCACGAGCACTCGATGGAACTCCTTCAAGACGCCGGGCAGCTCCGTGTGGGGATGGAGGTGCTCCAGCGTGTGGCTCGAACAGATGATCTCCACCGAGGCGTCCGGGTAGGGCAAGCCCACCCGAATGTCGCAACGTCGCACGCCGACGAAGCTCCGCTTGTCGAGCGCCTCGAATCCGGAGACGAGGACGGACGAGGAGCCGACGTTGAGCCAGCGTCCTTTCATGTGCCGACAGTGGTCCTGATATGCAGCGCCAGGCGCAGCGCGATGTCGCCGATCACGACGACGGTGTCATCGGAAGCGAGGGGCTGCGGTGAGGGGACGGGGATGAATCCTGACCCCATTTCGCGCAAAGGAGCTTTGATCACGACGCGACCGCTGATCTCCAAAACGAATACGCCTTCTGCATTGCGCCGCGGGTCCTCCTGGGAGAGCCCCACCGCGACCAATTCGGCGCTCTCCCCCGCCTTCAAGAACGCCATGGGGTGTGGGGTTCCCTTGTCGACGACTATGATCCGCGTGTGGTACTGGGCGAGAACGTAACGGATTTCTTCTTTCATCTGTCAAGAACCGCCTTTCTACACCCTGGTACGATCCCGCGCCGCGCGAGGTCCAGCTCGATCGCATCCGCCACGCGATCCCACGTCCGTTCGAGCGCCCACGCCCGCGCGGCCTCGCGGTCGAACGTTCCATCTCGACTCGCCCTGAGCGCCGCGATGGCTGCGTCGAGAAATTCTACTCGGCCGCCCCGTAGCCAATCCACCTCGCCCACGGCGAAAGGCGAGGGATACTGGATCTCCGCCATCGCAGCGACTTGTCGATAGACGGGAACGCAGCCTGCGGCTGTCGCGCGGACACCCGCGATGCAAAATCCCTCGGGGAATCCACACGGGTACAGCCAAGCGCCGAATTTTGGCAGCTCTACCTCCAACTCACGCTGCGGCAGGCGCCCGCGCCAGATGACGGTGGGGCCGCCTTTCTGCACGTCGAGCATCATGCGCTCGCGCAACGCACGGAGTTCCGGCGGAGCTGTCTCCCAGCCGTAGAAGACGTGCAGGCGTGCTTCTGGCACTGCCCGAATGAGGTCCGGCCAGAGGTCGAGCAGGTTACCCAGCCCGCGCAGCGGTGAAGAGAGATAGGCACAATCCAGGGGACGGCGCTCGACCGTGCCCCAGTCACCGGCGCTCGCCGGGATGGCGTCGCCGCAGATGAGCCCAAAGTCGTCGGAGAGGCTCTCGGGCGCTTTCGGCGTGAGCCCCACCTGCTTCAAGAGCGACGCGCGCTGCCACTTCGACACGAAGAGATTGCGGATTGCCGTTGCACGGGCAGCGGTCCAACCGCTCCGGTAGCCTGCGTCCTGGTGCCAAAGGTAGAGCCGGTCGAGATCGAAACACGGCAGGCCGATCGCATCCGGCGCGCGACAGGCGATCGAGATGCCGGGGATCGGCGTCAACGTGTCGAGGGCCTCCAGCGTGTACCAGCGCACGCGCTGTTGGACATGCACGCCACGCTGGGCCTTCGTGTCGAGAGGCGCGAAGACCTGTACGTTGTAGCCACGCGCCGCCAATTCGTTTGCGAGGTAGATGACGGCCTCCTCGCTTCCCCCCGTCCCGTCTCGAAGGAGCCGCCAAGGGCCCCACGACTCCATGAAGCGTGGACACCAGAACGTGAAGTCGGGAACCCAGGCCGGTCCCCTTGGAGGCACTACGCGACAGCCGAGGAAGCCCCCTTCGATGAGCGACAGCTCCTCCACGGCACCGATAGTCTCCGCGAGGGCGAGCACCTGCGGGGCGGGCAGCGCGTCGGCGCGCATCGCTACGGCGTACTCGTCACCTGCGGCCGGGTCGGTGACGCAGAAGTGCACGGCGCCTTTGGCGCCCTCCGCAAGCGAAGCCAACACGGCCAGCGGGTCGTCGGTGGCGTCGAGCGGCAAGGTGAGGGCGACGTCGTAGCCGGCCGTGCCTGCGAGCCACACCCCCACCGGGGACTCTGGAGAGATCGGCCGGAGGCCGCGGTTCTCCATCTGCGTCTCGACCTCGGCCGCGACCGTCGCTTCCAGCTTCCCGCCATGCAGCACCCCGGAGAGCGCACGCACCACCCGCCGCGCCGATAGCGGAAAGCCCTCCTTGACGAGCGTGTCCGTGACTCCACGAACAGCCTCCTCGATTGCTCCTCGTCGAAGCTCGATGCGCGCCCACGAAGCCATCTGTTCCGCGAAGGGCTCCGGCGTCAGCTTGAGCGCCGCCTCCGCGACCTCCAGGGCCTCCGCGTAGCGCCCCATGCGCAGGTAGGCCACCCCTGCGTGGCGCACCGGGCGCATGCAGCGCTCGATCCGGTCGTCGATCATGGCCGCGTTGGGGAGAGGCAGCTTGCCTCCCGTCTCGTACCATTGCACGCACTTGGCGTAACGCCGGAGCGCGAACTCGGCCTCGCACGCGATGAGGTAGCCCTCCGGCCGGGCGGGCGCCGTCTCGATCGCTTTGAGCGCCTTCTCTCCGGCTTCCCGCGGGTGATCCGTCTCCAGCAGCACGCGGCAGGCCATCGAGAGATTGAGAAGCCGCTGCTCGTGGTCAGCGGAAAGATCCGCAGCCTCCGTGTAGAGCTGAACCGCGTGCTTGAAGGCGCCTGCATCGAACGCCTGGCAGGCCAGTCCGTAGCTCTGCATCGAGGTGACGGGTTTCCCGTCCGGCAGGGAGGCGAGCTGCTCCTTCAGGATCTCGAAGTTGCGCTGTCCCCGTTCCTGTTGGGTCTGCGGCGGGTCGTGAACCAGCACCAAGCCCGGCAACCACGCGGGCACCTCGCGGTCGAGCGCGTGCCGATAGACCTCGTGGACGGTTTCGATCCACGACCAGTACGGATCCCGACGGACGATTCGCGGTCGGCGCTTGCGCAGCAGCGGCTTCCCCGTCACCGGTGCGAGCACATAGCTGTAGGGACACTTCACGACGTTGATGTGCCCCGGCAGCCGGCCAAGAATATCCTCCAGCGTGCCGACGAAGGGCACCGGTGCGACGGGACCAAGCGGCTCGTCGTCGAGCGCTGCCCGCACCCGGGGATCGTCGGGGAGGAGGAACTGGTCGTCGCAGTCGATGTAGCCCACCCACGTCGACGTCGCCCGTACAAGCGTCTCGTTGCGCGCCCGCGCGAAGTCACCCGTCCACGCTTGGCGAAAGACGATGAAGTTGACCCGGCCCTTCCAGTGAAAAAGGACATCGCGCCCGTTGTCGGGTGGAAAGTCCGCGATCCCCGCCATCGAGCCCAAGGCGTCTTCGATCGCACCGGCAAACCCCTCGTGGTTCTCCCCGTTCCATCCGATCACAACCTCGCTGCAAGAGGGCCCTCCAGGACGCACGAGGATGCTCTTGAGCATCCGTGCGAGGACGCCGACGTGAGCGTCGCCGGCGATGCAGGTCCACGTCAGCGAGCTACTCGCCATGGCCCACTCCGCCGTGGCTCGCTACCATCTCGCCGGGGAGCCACACCTGCAGAGCCGCCTCCATCGCCTCGGCCGCGCGCTCCCAGGTGAACTTCGAGACTACCCGCGACGCCATCTCCGCATAAGGATTCACGCTGGCTTGCAGGGCGTCAACGACCGCGGTCGCGAAGCGTGCCCGAAACGCCTCGTCGCAGATGGCGGACGGTATCCACTGGATTGCATCGCCAAAGAGTTCCGGCAGGGCGTCATCGGGTCTCGCGATTACGTAGCAGCCAGCCGCAAGGCCCTCCAAATACGACAACCCGAACCCCTCGGTTGGCACTGCGGGGTCGAACGGCATCGCCAGCACCTTCGTTTGCACCTGCCAGCGCCGGAGTTCCTTCCGCGAAACAGCGCCGTGGATGAAGACGCCGTTGGCCACAGTCATCGTGGGGCGGAGCTGCTGGAGCAGCCTCGCGCGCCAGGCGACCTCGCCGAAGAACAGGTTCTCCGCCAGGTCCCGAATGAAGCGGTCGAGGTGGTAGAAGATGTGAAGCTCCGCGTCCGGCACGGCGCGCCGGATTGCAGGCCACATCAAGACGAGGTGGTGCAGGCCGCGATCCGGACTCGACCACCAGGAAACGACGTTCCGCCGGGCCGCGTACGGGGGCGCTCCGGCGTAGCGCGCCGCGTCCACACCGGAGGGCACCACGGCGCCCGGTCGCCAGCGCCCCTGCTGCCTCCCGTAGTTCTGCAAGAAGGCCAGATGCGTGATGGACGGACTCACCAGCACGTCAATCGACTCCAGGAAGCCCGCTGGCCCGTGGAGGTCGTTCAACTGCTGCATGAAGAGCCGCTTCACGCCCGGAGCGCAACACTTCAGGACGAACTGGTCACTCCAGGAGACGACGGCATCGTAGCGCCGCGGCTGCCCGACCTGCGAGTACGCGACCCACTGCGACCGAAACGTCACGTCACGATACGATGCGTCCTCGCCGGGGTAGTAGACCGTGACTGCGTGGCCGCGCGCTGCGAGCGCGAAGGCAATGTTGAGCATCGCAGCCTCGCCGCCCCCCACCGTGACCTTGGGGTCATCCGATTCGAGTACGCTTGGAGCGTACGCGCCCCAAACGGCGCCCATACCGCTCGAAAAGGCGATTTTCACTTCGGAGGCTCCCGAGGTGCGGGTACGAAGTCGCCCTGGATGATGATTGCCTCGGCGCAGAGCCTCTGCACGATGTAGAAATCGAGGGAAAGCCCCGAAGCGCGCGCGCCGGCCTGCAAGGAGGCGAGCAGCGCTGGACCGGCGTCGAAGGAGAGCACTGCCCGGTCGGGACGCACCCGTGCAGGGTCCAAGGGGGGCACCGCAACCGGCCTGACGGCGATGATGGGCTGTGCACGCTGCAGGCGCTCCAGGAGCCACTCGCTGACGCTCATGCCCATCGAGGCGGCGGCCGAGGCGAGCCCGCGGGCGAGCACGCGGCTGCACTGGAAGCTGACGGGCAACGCCCCATACGGTACCCGTATGGTCGCTACCCGTCGCCAGTCACGCAAACGAAGCCACAGCCAGACGAGTGCCCAAAGGGCACCCATGATGACTGCACCGACGACCGCCCAGGCGGTCGACGTGAGGAAAGCCGACACTTTCCTGCGCTCGCGCTACTCGCTGATCGAGTGGATCTGGTGCAGGTTGACGTACCCGTTCACCGTGACGCCGGAGACCGAGTTGACGAAGACGACCGACGTCGCGTCCCAGCTCTCCACCCACCACGTGAGCGGCACGATCGAGGCGGTGTTGCTTCCGCCGACGAGCGGGGTGAAGGTCATGCTGTCCGGCGCTTCCCCCAGACCGTGCGCGACGCAAGTCCTCGCCGCGGCGGCCAAACAGAGCACGCCCACGCGCGCGAAACTGGCGATTACGGCGTGAGCCCCTCTTACGGCCATGTTTTTACTCGACTTTCTCCATCTGTTGACGTCCCGTCGAGATGGATGGAACATACTCGCGGAGTTGGGAGACGATACTCCAGCAGCAATCCAACAAGTCCAACACCCGCCTCATCATGTACAAGGGGGAGACGCACCATGCCCGTGCGTGGCTCCGCCTGCTGGGCCTGCTGTACAGGGCGGACGGCGGTAAGGTAGGCGGCGAGCACGCCTCCTAGGAAAAGCGACGGTGCGTTCGCCGTCAACTCGCCCCTCCTAGCCGTCTAGCGCCCTAGCCTCTACACTCGCTCCATGGCACATCCACCGAAGGGTTACGGCCAGCTCAACGTCACCCTGCCGCTCAAGTTGCTCCGCACCGTGAAGGCCGCCGCGGCCGAGAAGGGGCTCTCGCCGTCGGAGTACGTCGAGCGCAAGCTCTCCATCCGGCACACGGTTATCCGCGGGCCCCTGATTCCCGCTCCGCGGGAGCCGCCGGAGTAGGCGGCGCCCCGGCGACGCGAGGTGTCGGCCGCGGCGCTGCCGGGGCGCCTAGCGACGCCGACGGCGCCGGGTGCCGAAGAGGAGGAGACCCGCGACCACGAGGCCCGCAACGAGGAGCCCCGCGCCCCGGCCGATCGCAGCCGGTTCGAGGCCAGCCTCGACCGCATCGAGCCCCTGGAGGCCGTAGACGCGCCCGTGGTGCCGGTAGCGGTACGGCGTCTGCCCCCGGCCGTGATAGACCGTGTAGCCGTCCACGGGCTTCGCCGGGTACTGCAGCCCGGCCGAGTAGAAGCGGTACGGGGGATTGCCCTCCCGGTAGTCCTTGCGCGTGAACATCTGCCCGGCCCGGTAGAAGGGCTGCGGGACGGCGTACCAGGCCGCGAGTTGCACGGGTGCCTGCTCGCCGCGGGACCGTCCGAGAGCGTTGTCGAGGCCCGAGAGAAGCAATACACGTCCTACCACGTTGTCCTACCCTTTCC
>ERZ1292623.1579-Hain-H51-01um-R1-1579-length-21729-cov-7_pt1 | contig 10816 bp, 17 predicted proteins | sample MGYA00564398_ERZ1292623 | MGnify/ENA primary metagenome ERZ1292623 (study PRJEB36523, sample SAMEA6512633) | groundwater metagenome | collected 2019-01-07 | study: AquaDiva: Metagenomics assemblies of 32 groundwater samples
TCCCAGTTCGATTCTGGGCAGCGGCGTTCAATAACTTTTAAATACAACAAAGCAGTATGAAAAACTATGACAATCCAAACAGATAAAATCAAGAAGAAAATTGTCAAAATATTGAGAAAGCATAAAGTAGCGAGAGCCGGAATATTTGGTTCATACGCTCGCGGAGAAAATAGAAAAAATAGTGATATTGATATTTTAATTGAGGTTAGGGGAAGAAAGTTCAGCCTAATTGACTTAATTAGTTTAGAGATGGAGCTAAAAAAAGCACTTAAAAAGAAAGTAGATTTATTAACGTATAAAGGAATAAGCCCATATTTAAGAGATAGTATACTAGAAGAAGAAGTAAGGATAATATGAAGGAAGAATATGAAGCTTTCGCAAAACATATTTTAGACAGCATTAATGCAATAAACTCTTTTTTAGGCGAGCTTTCTAAATCTGAATTGGAAAAGAACAGATTAAGACAGAGCGCAATAATTAGAGAATTAGAGATTATAGGGGAAGCAGTGAAAAATCTACCAGAAAATGTAAAAAAAGAAATGCCAGATATAGAATGGAAACAAATTGCTGGAATGAGAGATAAATTAATTCATCATTATTTTGGAGTTGATTTAGATATTATCTGGGATTCAGTTAAAAACGACCTCCCAAAATTGAAAAATGCAATTTATAAAATTTTAAAAAAGAATGATAAAACTTAAAATAATTTAATATGTTAAGCATACAAGAGATAACAAGGCACATGCAAGAACTGAACGATTGGAGCTTAGAGGGAAATGCAATACAAAAAACCTTTGAGTTTCCAAGTTTCAAGGAAGCCCTGTCTTTTACAAATAAAATCGGCGACATTGCAGAGCAGCACAACCATCATCCCGATATTGATATTAGATACAATAAAGTAACCTTATCATTATTTACCCATTCTGAAAATAGCATTACTGAAAAGGATTTCGCTTTAGCGAAAGATATCGATTTAATGAATAAATAATTATTTACGTAGATAATAGAGAGGTCCAAACTCCATTTTGTCTCTTTAAAAAATATGCAGGAATCCCCTTATCTATGAAGCGCTGTTCAATTTCCCGCTGAATAGACCAATCACTATAATTGGTATTCTGTCTGGAATCGTAATTGTCAGGCAAATAAGTAATGCCTGTATAAATTCCACCAACCAATAATACCCCCCCTAAGCCCAAAGCCAGAGATAATTTACTTTTTGTTCCCCTTAACTTTCCTTCCTGGTTTATCATAACTTCTCATAAATAAATTACTATTTAACCTTTATTGCATTGAAGAATAACTTTATAATCTCTGACTATAGTGTTTCTTTATGACATTTGTTCCAGAGAAAGAAACCTTAGAGAAATACGCAGACGTATTAGTAAAATTTGCGCTTAATTCAGGCAAGGGAGTAAAACGAGGAGAAGTTATATATTTACAAGTTCCAGAGTGCGCCAAGCCTCTTCTTATAGAGCTGCAAAAAACTATTTTGAAAGCAGGAGCGCACTACATAACTAATTATCTTCCAGATAATACAGCAAGGCACTTTTATGAGCTGGCAGAAGAGCACCATCTTGACTTCTTTCCTCATCACTACTTAAAGGGAAGAGTTGAGCAGGCAGACCATTTCATAATGATTATTGCAGAGACAGACAAGCGTGAGCTGCAGGGCATAGCTCCAGAAAAAATAATGAAAAGAACTAAGGCATTTGAGCAGTATAAAAAATGGAGAGATGAAAAAGAAAACCAAGGCAAGTTAACATGGACTCTGGCATTATACGGCACAGAGGCAATGGCAAAAGAAGCCAGCCTATCATTAGAAGAATATTGGCAGCAGATAATTAATGCTTGTTTTCTTTCCCATGATAATCCACTAAAGACATGGAATGAGGTATTTGCAGAAGTTGACAGAGTGAAAGACAAATTAAATTCATTGCAAATTGAAAAACTGCGAGTAATTGCCGAAGGCACGGACTTGATAATCAAATTAGGCAAGAATAGAACCTGGATGGGGGGAAGCGGAAGAAATATACCAAGCTTTGAAGTGTTCATCTCTCCCGATTATAGACATACAGAAGGAAAGATAAGATTTAACCAGCCAGCATATCATCATGGGAATTTAATAAAAAACATTAAGCTTGAATTTAAAGATGGAAAAATAATTAAGGCAGAAGCAGATGAAGATAGCTTACTAAAAGAAATTCTTAAAGTAGAAGGAGCAGACCAGATTGGCGAGTATTCTTTAACTGACTCAAGATTAAGCCATATCACAAAGTTCATGGCAGAAACTCTTTACGATGAAAATTTAGGCGGAGAGCATGGTAATACCCATATAGCAATCGGCTCTGCTTACAAAGATTCTTATCCAGGCAATCCAGCTGAAATCACTGACGAGCAATGGGAAGAAATGGGGTACAATTCTTCAGTGATACATATGGACTTTATCTCAACTGAAAACAGAAAAATAATAGCAACTTTATCTGACGGGAAAGAGCTGATTATTTACGAGAACGGCAAGTTCAGTATTTGAGCATCTTTCACAAATTATATAAACAAGTTAATCCTAAATAAACATAGCTATAAAGAGGTTAAAATGGCAAGAACAGCAGACAAAATAATCCTTGGAGTATTGTTTGTAATGTTAGTTGGTATGAGCAGCGTATTTATTACAGCAGTTAGTTCAGAAGATTCAACACAGCAGAATAAAGCAGCTATTAGGCTTCTCCCAAGTGAAAGTTCCCAAAACATAGAAAATGACGATAAAGATGATAACGAAAAGGAAGACGTGCCTATTACAGGAAGCGCGCTTGAAAGAGCCAGCGCAACTGCCTTGGCGTATATTGGAGAAGGCAGGGTAACTGATACAGAAATAGGTGATGAAGAAGGCTATTACGAGATTGAAATAACTCTCAATAATGGCAGGCAAGTAGATGTTCATCTAGATAGGAACTTCAACGTTCTTAGCGCAGAATGGGAAGACGAAGGCGATGATGATTAATAATTATTTAATTTATTGTAAATAAGCTAAAGATATCAGAGCACTATAATTATTAAAATTAATAAATAGTAAATATCAATTAAAAATTACTTATAATTTGGGATTATGATACAAAATGAAAAATTGAATAATAATCCTGTTAGGACACTAATCTAACTTTGCTTTAATATCTTTTAATCCATAATTACCCAAACCAGCGCTTCCACCAAGGCCTGTCTTCAACCTGCACGTTTACAGGCTCTATTTTAGGCATTTCTTGTTTTAAAACAGGAGCTTCCTTGACTAGTTCATTATGCACCATACCCATTGCTTTTTCAACTTCTAACTTAGAGTGCCCCTGATTTATCAAAGCCCACCTTAAAGTTTCTAAAGTATAGCCCTTTTTCACGTTTCTTTTTAAGTAATCTGTCATCCGTTGGATATAAGTTTCATCTCTTCTCATCATTTTTAATATAAAAGCAACTATTTAAAATTAATCTATCTGTATTATACTATTCTCATTATAATATGAGCGGGCTTCCTTGATTTTGTATTGTGACTCAGAATAAAGCGTTAAGATTGCCTCGCCTTTTTCTACATGATTGTTAAGATGCTTATGCAGGTACATGCCAGCTGCCTTGTCCTGCGGACAGCCTAAAATTCTTGCCATGTAATTAACGCCTTTATTTTTTATTTTTACTATCTTGCCTTTTTTCCTGGCGCGAATTACTTCATGAAAAGCAGCCTCTCTTAGCTTTGACACATCAATAGAGCCTTTCTGCGCCTCAATAATTTCCTTGAATTTCTTATATGCCTGCCCGGAATTAAGTATTTCGTAAGCTGTTTTTTCTCCTTTCCCTTTTTTTACCTTGCCTAACATCTCTAATAAAATACCTGAAAGCATAATAGATTTCTTTTCCAAGTCAAGAGGAGGGTTATTCCTCATTAGAACTCTAAGAATATCTTTTATCTCTAATATAGGGCCAATTCCATTTCCAATAGGCTGACGACCGTCTGTTAGGACAACTTTTATCTTCAAACCAAGAGCCTTTCCCAATGCAAGAAACTTTTTCTTTAAATTGCCAGCTTCTTTTTTTGAAACCTTTGCTCCTTCTCCATAAGGAATGTCAATCAAAACATATTTGCTTCCAACAGCGATTTTCTTTGCAAGTATTGACGCAAGCAGCTGCGGTTCAGGGTCAAGATTTAGCATCTTCTCTATTTGAATTAATTTATCATCAGCAGGAGCAAGCCCTAACGAGCCTCCCCACGCCAAACAAGCATTTGTTTTCTCAACTATCTTTCTTAGCTCAGAAACAGAAAAATCAACCTTTGCAACTGCTTCCATCACATCAGCTGTCCCGGCCCCTGTTGTAATAGCCCTCGAAGATGTCTTAGGCATTATAATCCCAGCAGCTGCGCATATAGAGACAACAATAGGCGTAGTCCTGTTTCCAGCAACTCCTCCTATGCTATGCTTGTCAGCTATTTTATTTGATTTCCATCTTAATCTTGTGCCTGTTTCAACAATCGCCTCTGTTAAAAACTTAGTTTCCTGCAGATTCATGCCGCAATAATGCACCCCGGAAACAAAATAAGCAATTTCTGCTTCTGTCAAGGCGTTATTTACAATATCTTTCATTATTTTTTTCAATTCATCTCTCTTATAAAGCTCGCAATGTATTTTACGCGCCATCAAAGCACTGCCTTTTGGTTTAGCGCTTATGCTTACATCAACAAATCCCCCTGGCTTTATTCTTAATCTTTCTGATATGTCTTGTGATAGCGCAATCTCGCCTTTCTCAACTAAATCACGCACAATATCAACAATTGCCAGCTCGCTTCTCTCTTTAACACTTACTTTTATCCTATCAGATACATGAATATTCATTTTTAAGGCATCTTTTTCATGTATGAATGCTATCGGCTTTCCAGCGTCTAACCTTATCCGTTTTAATTTCAATTTCATTTTCTAATATTATAAAGACAGATTGTTTTTAACCCTTTTCGTATAACTCAATCTGAGCGGAACATGTCTGCCAAAGTCTTGCTCTTATAAGCATCAAGGAACAGAACAACGTACTCCAAAATAAGCGGTCCTATAATCAAGCCAAGAAACCCAAACACAATTAATCCCCCAATCATTCCTATAAGAACTATAACAGAAGAGGATTTTGTTTTTCTTGCAACTAAATAAGGCCTTAAGAAATTATCAATAGTAGACACAACAAGCAGACAATAAGCAGCAAATATAATTGCGGCAGTTACATTTCCTATTGAGAACAAATAAACTGCGGCAGGAATCCATACAAGCCATACCCCCACAACAGGTATAACTGCAGCAAAAACAGCCAGCAAGGTAAGTAAAAGAGCTTTTGGAACGCCGAATATTAACAGCCCAATTCCAGTAAGGATTCCCTGAACAATTCCAATTATGAAATTGCCATAAATAATAGAGTTTGTTATTTGCTTGAATTGCTTGGCAAGTAAACTGCCTTTTTCTCTTTTCAAGGGGGATAATTCAGCAACATATGCCTTGAGTTTGTCAGCATCTCTCATTCCAAAGAAGAAAACAAAAACAATAACTACAAACTGCAACAAAACTTTCGGCAAATTTAACAGAATCTCTGTCAAGCTCCCCAAGGATGCCGTGCTTATTTTGCCAACTAAGCTGGTCAACGAAGCAGTAATATCAACCTGAATCTTTGGCGAGAAATTAGGCAGAATAGTCTTTACAAAGCTCGCAACATCCAAAATCCTAATATAACTGAAAACATCAAAAAGCTGCCTTATAACCATTGGCAATAAGAACCACAACGGAATGAAAATAACTAAAACTATTAGAACAACAACAGCAAACGCAGCAGTATTTTTCTCTCTAAATAATTTATAATTTAATTTAAATACAGGATAGAAAACATAAGCAAGCAACAAGCCGCCAATGATTGAGATTAAAATCGGCTTGATTATAAGGAAAGCCAAAAACACAATTAATATGATTAATGCAATTGCTGAAAATCTCTTTACATCCTTCTCCGAAAAAACCATACTATTTATAACTGAAATAGATATATAAACCTTAAGTGAAACTCTCTGGAACAATAATGGAACAATTTAAAAATAAAAAATTCAATATAGCGGCATGGAATCATTCATAAAAAAGATTTTTGAGAACAAGATAGATGACAAAGTACATCAGCAGTTTCAGAAATTCAGCAGAGGCACATTCAAAGACAGAGCTCTCTTAAAAATAACAAAATCTTCTAATGGTTTTTCTCTTTCAACAAGCTCTGAATATGCCAATGAATTAGTCCATGCTGTTGCAGAAAAACTCGGTAATGAAAAAACCAAAGTTACAGGAGTTATTGTCTCAACACAAAGTCTTGCAGGAAAGCTAAATTATACCGACATAAAGCAGTTTATGGGAATAAAGCAATATGTAATTGACTCTAGCATGTCCGGCATAGAGATAACAAAGCTAATTGACTCTCTCCCAGACGCTTTTTTTGCATTATCTTTTAGCTTTAGCAATACTCTATTAAAAATAAAGCCAAAAGCCCCAAAGTCAGCAAAGCCAAAGACAAGCGAAGCTCCAGCCAAGCCAAACTTCTGCTCATTGAAAACGCAGGATATTAATTTAATTAATAATTTCATTATAGAAACAGGAAACTGGAAAAAAATTGAAGCCAATCATACTTTTGTTATTAATGATATTGAGTTGCCTCAAAATACAACAGACCCTAGCGAATTGAGAAAACAGGCAAAGCGCAAAGGCAAACTCATTAGAAAATCAGTCATAGACGGCAAAGAAGTTATAAATGAGAAGGATTTTATTGCGTAACCTTTAAATACCTCATTTTTCAAAGAGAGTTGTAGAATCAGTTAAGCTCGCAAGAGCGGTGGAGAGTTACGCCATTCTTAACATGAAAAGCAATATAGAGATTAGTATAGAAAATGGCAAAATTGTCAAGACCAAGATATGGAAGCCTGCAGTTCTGGCCTCGGAAGAGAGCTGAAAAAGCTGTGCCCAGAGTTAATTGGCAAGCTTTAAAAAATACTAATGAAGGCATACAAGGAATTCTTGCTTACAAGGCAGGAATGGCAACAGCAATTGTCAAAGACAAGACAGACAAGTCAATGACAGCAGGAAGAAAAATATCTATTCCTGTTACAATATTAGAGGTTCCACATTTTAAGATTTTTTCAGTTCGTTTTTATAAAAATGGCAAAGTTACCAAAGACGTTGTTGTTTCTCAGGATAAAGAATTAAGGAGAGTTGTAAAAGTTCCTAAAAATATAGGCAAGTTAGAAGACGTTAAGGATTTTGATGATATTCGCGTTATAATCTATCCAGTATTAAAAAGCGCGTTCAAAAAAACTCCTGATATGGCGGAAGTTGCGATAAACTCGTCAAATAAACTCGAGTTTGTGAAACAGCACATTGGAAAAGAACTCTCTATAAAAGAATTATTTAAATCAGAGCTTGTTGACGTTAGAGGTTTAACAAAAGGAAAGGGATTTCAAGGTCCTGTGGCAAGATACGGAATAGGTTTGAGGCAGCACAAGTCAGAAAAAGGAGTAAGGCGCCCAGGCAGCTTAGGCCCATGGCATCCAGCTCACGTCACATTCAGAATACCAATGGCAGGCCAGTTAGGCATGTTCACCCGCGTTCATTATAATTTAAAGCCAATTTTAATTGGCAAGTTAGGTGAGCATGGAATTAACGAACTATCATTAAATCACTATGGCAAAATAAATGGAGAATTTATCATTTTGCAAGGCAGCGTACAAGGCCCTCAAAAAAGAGTTATTTTAATAACACAGGCAATAAGGCCAACTAAAAAGCAATTAAAAAAGAAATACGAGTTCGTGGAGCTGCTAAGATGAAAGTGCAAGAACAAAAAACCAAAAGAATTTACGTGCCAAGTGAAGAATTCAAGAAGTACGGAATTGGAGTCAATAGGTTTGATTATTATTTCACAAAAACATTAAGGAAAATAGATAGTAATGGGACTGATGCACAAGATTATTATGACAAAACATTAACTCAACTTATTTTGCTTATAAATATTGGACTGCCGGAAAAATATCAGCCTTCCTTAACAGAAATGCATAACAGTCTTCAATGGTTAAAGAAAAGAGTAAGCACACATCACAGAAGTGTTCTTGAGGAGTTAGTAGCATGAAAGCCACAATATACAATATAAAAGGAGAAAAGAAAACAGAAATCGAGCTGCCCAAAGTATTCAGCGCAAATATCAGAGAAGATATCGTAACCAAGTACGCTAATGCTTCAAGATACTGGCATCCTCACACCCTAAATCCTAGAGCAGGAAGAAAAGCATCTGCATCTGGAACAGTAAGCCACAGAAGGCATGAATGGAAAGGGCATTATGGAAAAGGAATATCAAGAGTTCCTCGAAAAACAATGTGGCGCAGAGGAGTCCAGTTCAGCTGGGTTGGGGCAGAAGTTTCAGGCACAAGAAAAGGCAGAAGAGTTCACGGCCCAACAATCAAAAAAGAATTAAAAATTAACAAAAAAGAAAAACTTATAGCTTTAAATTCAGCTATAGCAGCAACAGCCAACGAGAGTTATATTGCTAAAAGATATTCATCAGTTGAAAAACCACAGATTAAATTTCCGATAATAATAGAATTAGAAAATAATGTTAAGGTAAAAAACCTAATTAATTCATTAAAAAATATCTTTGGGGATTTATTTTACTTAGTTTTAAAACACAAGCAGGTTCGCGCTGGAAAAGGCAAGTCAAGAGGGCGCAAGTATAAGTCAAATGCCGGCTTATTAATTATTACTGGAAAAGATGAGAAAATAAAGTTAAGCGGAATAGACGTCAGAAAAGTTAATGAATTATCAATTTTGGACCTATATCCTTTAGGTAGGTTAGTTGTTTACACTGAAAATGCTTTGAAAGAACTGGAGGCAAAATAAATATGAACTTAAAACCATTATCAACGGAAAAAGCAGTAAAATTAATGGATAGTGAAAACACTCTTCTCTTTGAGACAGACAGAAAATCTTCTAGGGACAAGATAAAGAAAGAAATTGAATCTCTATTTAATATTAAAGTAGAAAAAATTAGGACTTTAGTTAAGAAAAACAAGAAAATAGCTTACGTTAGATTATCAAAAGAAAATGTGGCTAGCGATGTCGCAGCAAAACTGGGGATGATATAACATGGGAAAACGCATAATATCACAGGCAAGGGGCAAGGGAAGCTTATCTTATAGAGTGAGAAAGCAGGCATTTGCTTACAGAATAAGTTATCCTAAGGAAAAAGGTCAGGCAACAATCCTAAAATTAATTCACTCGCCAGCGCACTCAGCACCCATAATAAAAGCCCAGCTTGGCAGGGAGATATTCTATAACGTGGCTTTTGAAGGCGCATTAGAAGGGCAGAAAATTGCAATAGGACAGGGAAATGAAAAAGGAAATATAGCAATGCTGAAAGACATCCCCCTAGGAACGAGCATTTTCAACATAGAATTAAATCCAGGTGACGGGGGAAGAATGATGAGGGCAGCAGGAACAAGCGCAGTTATTTTTAAGCAATATGAATTCGGCAAAATAGGAGTTTTAATGCCAAATAAGAAAGAGATTATTTTAGACGGAAATTGCATGGCGACAATAGGAATTGTTGCAGGCACTGGGAAAAGACAGAAGCCGTTTATTACTGCTGGAAGGAAATTCTATAAGATGAAGGCAAAAGGAGGAAGAATCTGGCCAAGAACTTCTGCCGTGAAGATGAACGCTGTTGACCATCCATTTGGCTCTGGTAGAGGCAAGCGCATTAAGCAGAAAATTGCAAAGCGCAACGCTCCCCCAGGAGCTAAAGTAGGGCATTTAAGGCCAAGGAGGACAGGGAGAAGATAATGGCAAAGAAAATCAGAAAGCAGATTATTGAAGTAAAGTCAAGAGAGGAAAAATACAGGGGCAAGCCTCTCGCTTACCTTAAGTCCTTAGATGTCAGAGAGTCAGCCCAATATCTGCCATCAAGAAGCAGGCGCAGTGTTTTAAGGCACTTTGATATAATTGAAAAATTCATAAAAAGCTCTGAGGAAAAAATTGCAAGGAATAAGAAAATAAGAACTCATTTAAGAGATTTAGTTATTGTGCCGCATCTTGTCGGGAAAACAATCGGAATTTACAATGGAAAAGAATTCCATGAAGTTCCAATAACTGCTGAGATGATAGGACATAGATTAGGGGAATTTGCATTTACAAGAAAGAGAGTTGTACATTCAGAGGCAGGCATCGGAGCAACAAAGAGCTCACGAGCCTTGAAGAAATAAAATGGCAAACGAAGAGCATAATAAACACAAGAAAACAAGTCCAGAAAAGGAAATGGAAAAACAAGAAAAGAAAATTGAAGAAAAAAAAGAATTAGAGAAGAAAGAACCAGAAAAAATCGAAAAGAAAAAAGAAGAAGTTAAGAAAGTCAAGAAAGAGGAGGCAGTTGCTGTCGGCAGAAGCTTGCATGCTTCATTAAAGCACTCAATGTATATCTGTCGCTTTATTAAAGGCAAGTCAATAGACGAGGCAATTAACCTGCTTAACGATGTAATTGAAATGCGTAAATTTGTTCCATTCAAAGGCGAGATTCCTCATAGAAAAGGCAGGGGAGTTATGTCTGCCCGATACCCGATTGCTGCATCCAAACAATTTATCCCTGTTTTGAAAGGACTGAAAGGAAATTCAATAGCTAATGGGCTTGATTTGGATAAAACTATAATTTACTATTGCTCTGCAAGCTGGGCTTCGCGCCCTGTAAGAAGCGGAGGAAGAAAAGGGAAAAGAGTAAATTTAATATTAAAAGCCAA
>ERZ1292623.2930-Hain-H51-01um-R1-2930-length-14887-cov-31_pt2 | contig 10815 bp, 13 predicted proteins | sample MGYA00564398_ERZ1292623 | MGnify/ENA primary metagenome ERZ1292623 (study PRJEB36523, sample SAMEA6512633) | groundwater metagenome | collected 2019-01-07 | study: AquaDiva: Metagenomics assemblies of 32 groundwater samples
AGTTTCAAAGTATAGAAGTTTAAAGGTTTAAAAGATGACAAAAGTTTCAAAGTATAGAAGTTTAAAGGTTTAAAAGATGACAAAAGTTTCAAAGTATCAAGGTATCAAAGTATTAAAGTATCAAAGTTTTAAAGTTTAAACTTTTAAGCTATTAAACTTTTAAACTTTAAAATACATATGTCTTCTGTAAAATCATTCGAAGATTTGTTTGTTTGGCAAAAAGCGCGCGAATTGGTAAATTTAGTTTATAATTATGCCAAAAAACAAGAATTCAGCCGCGATTATGGATTAATTGACCAAATCAGACGAGCATCTGTTTCTGTGATGTCAAATATCGCTGAAGGATTTGAGCGAGGCGGCAAAGAAGAAATTATTTATTTTCTTTATGTTGCGAAAGCTTCTTGTGGTGAAACACGAGCTCAATTTTATGTGGCGTTTGATCAAAAATATATTAATGAAAAAGAATTCAAAATAGGTGTTGAATTGACAAAATATGTATCGGCGTTAATTTCAAAATTTATTGAAAGTTTAAAGGTTTCAACGCATAAAGGTTTAAAATTTAAAAAACCAATTAACGAAAAACAAGAAGAATTAGATGAATTGATTAAAAGTTATTTACCCTCAAATCATCCGAGTTTAAATAATTAAAGTATCAAAGTTTAAACTTTTAAACTATTAAACTTTTAAACTTTTGTGTATTTATGCAGTTCCAAACTCCCCAATTTATTGATGTTGAAAATAAAATCGTCGGGCCTTTAAGTTTGAGGCAGTTTTTGTATTTGGCGGCGGCGGGCGGCGCCAGTTTTATTTTTTATTTTATTTTGGCCGGTTGGCTGTGGCTTATGCTTACCGCTATTTTAGGGGCGGTTGCCATTGCTTTGGCTTTTATTAAATATAACGGTCAGCCGCTGCAGAAAATTATTTTGGCGGCTTTTGGTTTTTTTTGGAAACCGAAACTTTATCTCTGGCAGAGAATACAAGAGGAAAAAACTATTTTAATAGAAGAAAAAAGAAAAACCCTCCGCGATTATTTTTCCGATATGCCTTTGGTTAAAAAATTAATGGTTGATTTAGCGACGACTAAAAATCCCATTCCCAAAAGAGAAAAAGGACTAAAAACGCCATTTTTCGGCAAACAAGTGAAAGAAGGTTTTCAAATAATCAGGAAAATTACTGGAGAAAAAGAAATTGCGAAAAGGGTGGATTACAGGTAAAATATATTTATGCCAAAACAAGAAAGCGTTGCAACTCAACAATTTGTGGACATTGAGGAAATTAAGAATGGAACGGTTATTTTAAAAGGCGGCGGATTGCGCCGGGTTTTGATGGTGTCTGGAATTAATTTTGAATTGAAATCGGAAGAAGAGCAGAATATCATCACTTCCACTTACCAGAATTTTTTGAACGGTTTGAATTTTTCTCTTCAGATTATTATTCATTCCCGAAAGATGAATATTGAAGGTTATCTGGAAAAAATGAAAGAACGGCAAGAAAATGAGCCTAATGAATTGATAAAAAATCAAATATCCGAATACTCGGAATTTGTTAAGTCTTTTGTGGAGATGAACGCGGTGATGGCAAAAACTTTTTTTTGCGTGGTACCTTATGATTCAATTCAAGTTTCGGGAGTCGGCGGCAGTTTAATCGATTCTTTGAAATTTTGGGAAAAACCAAAAAATAATAATAAAAAGAAAGAGGAAGTTTTTGATCAGAAAATTAACCAGCTTAATCAAAGAGCGGATCAGGTGATAAGCGGATTAAGCCAGATCGGCTTAAGAGTGGTGGCTTTAAATGATGAAGAATTGGTTGAATTGTTTTATAATTTATATAATCCAGCGACAGTGGAAAGGAAAGAAATACAAATTGCTAAACAGACGCAAAACTAAAATGCTGAACAGATGTAAAATATTCCGCGTGAGTTCCGCGTAAAGTTCCGCGTCAGTTCCGCGACTATACTATGAATATAAAAATTCCCCAACCATACGAAGCGGGCGAAAAAGATATCAAAAATGTCATCGCGCCGGCGGGCGTTGAAATTAGTCCTAATTATTTGAAACTTGGCGATAAATTTGTTAAGTCGCTTTTTGTTTTTACTTACCCCCGATTTTTGTCCAGCGGCTGGTTTAATCAAATTATCAATCTGCCGAATCTTTTGGATATTTCAATTTTTGTTCATCCCGTTGATACTGTAATGGCTTTAAGAAATTTCAGAAAAAAAACCGCTCAAATTGAAGCTCAACTCATGGAAAGACAGGAAAAAGGATTGGTGAGAGATCCGGTTTTGGAAACCGCTTCTCAAGATATTGAAGAGCTAAGAGATCAGCTTCAGCAGGGCCGGGAAAAATTATTCAATGTCGGCGTTTATATCGCCCTTTACGCCGATTCTTTGGAAAAATTAAATGACTTGGAAGAGAAAGTTAATTCTATGCTTGAAGCCCAATTGATTTATGTTAAACCGGCGGTTTTTCAGCAATTGGAAGGTTTTTGTTCAACTTTGCCGCTTAACACGGATAAGCTTTTAATCCACACTTCCCTTAATTCCGCTCCGGTTTCTTCAATATTTCCTTTTGTTTCAGTTGAATTGACTTCTGACGAAGGAGCATTATACGGCATCAATCGCCATAATAATTCTTTAATTATTTTTGACCGATTTTCTTTGGAAAACGCCAATATGGTTATTTTTGCCAAATCGGGTTCAGGTAAAAGTTTTACCAGCAAACTGGAAGTTCTTCGTTCAATGATGATGGGAGTCGATGTTTTGATTATTGATCCAGAAAATGAATATCAAAAATTGGCGGAATCGGTCGGCGGCAGTATTTTTAAAATTTCTTTGACTTCGGAAAATCAAATCAATCCTTTTGACATTCCGATTGTTCCAAAGGGCGAGGACCCGGCCGATGTTTTTAAATCACATATTCTAAATATTGCCGGCCTTATAAAATTAATGCTTGGTTCAATCACGCCGGAGGAGGATGCGTTTTTGGACAGAGCCATTACCGCCGCTTATGAATCTCGCGATATTACGCCGGATAGAAAAGATTTTACCGATATTGAACCGCCTTTATTGGAGGATTTGCAGACTATTTTAGAAAATATGGAAGGCGGTAAAAATATGGCCAGCCGTCTTGAAAAATATACCAAAGGAAGTTATTCCGGTTTTGTCAATAAGCAAACCAACATTGACGTTAAAAATCGCCTGATTGTTTTTTCAGTGCGGGATTTGGAAGAGCAGTTGCGTCCGATTGCGATGTATATAGTGCTTAATTTTATTTGGAATATTATTCGCGCCGATATCAAGAAGCGGATTATGATAGTTGATGAGGCTTGGTGGTTAATGAAGTATCCCGAAAGCGCCGCTTTTCTTTTTTCTCTCGCCAAGCGTTGCCGAAAATATTATTTGGGTTTGACGACCATCACTCAAAATGTCGAAGATTTTATGGAATCGCCGTATGGCCGGCCGATTGTAGCCAACTCAGCGCTTCAGCTTTTATTAAAACAGGCGCCGTCTAGCATAGATACTTTAACTAAAACTTTTAATCTTTCGGAAACAGAAAGGCAATTACTTTTGGAAGCCGAAGTCGGCGAAGGAATATTTTTCGCCGGGATGAAACATGTGGCAATTCAAATTATTGCTTCTTACTTTGAAAATAAAATTATTACGACTAATCCGGAAGAGTTATTGGAGATGAGTAAAGAGTAATCGCTAATAATGCGAATTTTTGGCAAATAATGCGAATGGAAATTGACGCTTTATTAGTAGTATCAAAGTTAGGTTATTCGCATGCGAAACAAATATTAACTTATATCAGAATAGCAAATAAGGACGGTGTAAAATATCGCTACATATTAAATTCTCAAATTTAAACTATTCGCATTATTTTGAATTTAAATTGGCATTATTCGCGATTACTCTATGGAAGAACAAAAAAAAATTTCATTGCCGGAAATAATTATAATGGTGATGTTAGTTGGCAGTGTGGATATTTTTGGAATAATAGCCGGGTTCGCCTTCGCCGTTCCTGTTATTGGACAAATTTTAATAATCGCCAGTTTTTTTATCAGTTTAATTACTTGGCTTATTGTTCAATTTTGGCTTATAATGAAAAAAGTTAATGGAATTCAGCAGTTGTGGTATGCTGGTGGAAGTTTGTTTGATATTGTTTCCGGAGGAGCGCTGCCAATTCAATCGCCATCATTATGGTTAACGCTTTATTTAGCCAATAAAGATGATAGCGGGATAATGGGAAAGCTAACTGGCAAATTGGCAAAATTAACAAAAAAATAATTTAATGAATAGATTTTTAAATAATTTAAAATTTTTTGTATTTCTGCTTTCTATTTTTTATTTTCTGCTTTCTATTTTTAATTTTGCGAATGCTCAAACAGCAACGCCTCAATTTTTAGTTTCCTGGCAGGCAAAAACCTACACGCCGTCTTGGTATCAGGGCAAAGTTTTTCCGACTAAAGGCGCTTTAATAGAAGTTAGTTTTGAATTAATTGATAACGGTAAAATTGCCGATTTGTCCAAAGAAAAAATTCGCTGGTATGTTAATGATAAATTGGAAAGAAACGAAGAAAGCGGTTTGGGATTAAAAAATATTAATTTTTCAACGCGCGATTATCCGGGACAGATAACAGAAGTCAGAATAGAAATTTTTCATTACAAAGACGGAGATGTCATAGGAAAAATTATTGAAATTCCTTCGGTTAAGCCGGAGCTTGTTATTGATTTTCCTTATTCGGATAATAAAATAGGTATTGGCTCATCTATTTTCAGGGCGTTTCCATTTTTCTTTGATGTTAAAAATTTGGATAGTCTTTCGGTTGAATGGTCGGCGATGGGCCAGCGATCCGAAGGTTCGGGGAATCCTTGGCAGTTAAATTTAAACATTGACCAAAGAGCGCCGAAAGGAACGGAAATCGGCGTTTCGGTTTCGGTGAAAAATATTTTAAAAGAATTGGAATTCGCGGGTAAAAGTGTTCAATTACAAATTAAGTAATGTAATGCTAATATACTAATTCATGCGAATTATACTAATGGATACGAATAAAATTTATTAGTATTTATTTGTATCATTAGTATGCATTCGTAATATTGGCATCACATTAAGCGAAGCGATGAACAAATTTCAAAAAATTTCAATAAGTTTCTTTTTAATGGTTTTTTTGTTTTTTGCTTTCAGTTTTTTGTTTTTTAATAATAAAGTTTTGGCGGCGGAGGAGGCAAAAATCGATCTTTCCTGCGCGACGAATCCAAACGCTTATCCTTGGTGTAAAGATATTGATCCAAAAAAACCCTTTAGTTCTCTTGTTAATAATTTTTACAACATCGCTCTTGGTTTGGGCGCGGCTTCGGCTTTCGGGGTTTTAATTTACGGCGCGATTTTATGGACAATGTCCGGCGCCGTTACTTCTAAACAAGACGCGATGGAATGGATTTCCGGCGCCATTTGGGGATTAGTTCTTTTATTAGGCGCTTATATTATTCTTTACACAATTAATCCGCAGTTGATAGAATTAAATGAGCCGATTTTAAAAAAGATAGAGATACCAACACAAACACAACCGACATCTGCGACATCTGGATTTAGTAAAGGTGTGAATACTCTAACTCAAGTTTTAAGTGGCGAGCCATATGACACACAAGAAGAATGTTCATCGGCGAGCAAACAATATGGAGACAGAGTTATTGGCGCAGATCTTTCTGGCGATGGAAAAAAATGCACAATTATATATTGCAAAATAGAAACAAAGTTTGTTCAAGGGAAGGGTTGTGTTCCCGCAAAATAATTAATTAAAATAAGTTATTATTGGCAATCATTAAATTAATGAAAAAAACAATAATCATCATCAGCGTTGTTTTGGGAATTATTGCCATGTTGATTGGCATTTATTTCGCTTGGAAAAAATCAAGAGAGTTTTTAGCGCCGCCGGTTATTAATAGACAACCGACAACCGATAACCAACAACTTCCGATTTCAACAGAAAAGAAGTTAAAAATTTTAAGCGACCAGCCGATTTTTGATTATTGGGTTTATCAGCCGGATTTTGTCATTGTTGCCACTACTACTAAGTCTGTCGCTATTAAATCTGCCACCTCAACCGCCGGCGCTATCCCAAAGGATAGCAGACAAATATTTTATCTTAATCAGGACGGCAAAATTTTTTCCGTTAAAGACGGAGAAGACGAAGCCATCACGCCGGAGCCGATTGAGAATATCCGGAAAATTAAATCTTCTTCCAATGGAAAATTAGCGCTGATTGAATTTGGTTCTTCGGCAAATTCAGGGCAGGCGCCGCAATTTTTGATTTTTAACAGCGAAACAAAGGTTAGGGAATTTTTGCCGAAAAATATTACCGCCGCGGCTTTTTCGCCGGACGCCAAGAAAATAGTTTATCTTCAAAAACAAGGCGGTTTTGGAACCGCGAGCGACTTAATTATTAAAGAATTATCCGGCGTTAAACCAAAATCTTTAAAAATTTTATCTTTCAATCAAAAAGATTTTGATTTGGAATGGATTTTACCGGAAACCGTTATTTTAACGCCTAAGCCGTCCGCTTTTTCATCGGTTTCAGCTTGGAGCGTTGACATTTCCGCCAAAGGCGGATCCGCCTCAGGCGGAAAAAATAAAACTTTTAAGTCGCTATCATTGATTGATTCAAACGGTTTAATGATAAATTGGTCTATTGACGGCAGAATTGACAGTAAGTTGGGTCTACAATTTAATGTTGGAGAGGAAGAAAGAGGGGAAAGAAAAGGGTTTTTGGCTTTAGTCAATGAAAAAGGAGAGACGAAGGCGAATTTGGATTTTCTGACTTTGCCGAATAAATGTTTTTTTTCCGAGCCGAAAATTTATTGCGCTATTCCCTTGGAAATTCCAAAGGATATAATTTTGCCCGACGACTATCTTAAAAAAGCGGTTTATTTTAAGGATTTTTTGTATCAAATTGATATTGGCAAAAATTCGTTTTCGGAAATTTTTAACGCGGTTGAACTAGTGATTGACGCTATTCGCCTTTCCATATCCGACAATCAACTTTTATTCATAAATAGATATGATAATAGACTTTACAGTCTGGAATTATAATGAATTATTACTGGCAAAAATTTCTTTTATACGCGCGATTGCCGGAAATGCGTTTGTTTTGGTTTTTTTTACCGTTTTTAATAGTTCTTCTGACTATTAATATTTTTTATTTGCCCCAGCTTTTGATTTTTGTCACCTTAGGGATTTTTTTGGTTTTGGGAGCGATTATTTTTATAAACAATCTTCGTTTGGCGCGTTCGAATTTAGAGGTTAAAATTGAACGAAACGAATTAAAAAGCATTATTATTAATCTTCGAGACGGCGTTATCGCTTACGACCCGAATTTCAAAATTTTAATTTTTAATCGGGCGGCGGAAGAAATTTTTAATCTTAAAACCTCTGAAATTGTCGGTCAGTATCTTAATTTAGAGAAGGCGCGGGAACCGCATTTAAAATTATTAAGCCAGGCGATTTTTCCTTCTTTGGCGCCGTTGGTTATTAGAAGATCCGATCCCGGCGTTTATCCTCAAATCGTTGATTTGTCTTTTGATGAACCGAAAATTGAATTGCGGGTATCAACGGATAAAATTATTGATTCAAACGATCAACTTTTGGGTTTTGTGAAATTAGTTCATGATCGGACGCGAGAAATTGAATTAATGCGTTCAAAAACAGAGTTTATTGCCATTGCTTCTCATCAATTGCGAACGCCGCTTACGGGCATTAACTGGGCGCTTGAGTCTTTATTAAAAGAATCTTTAACTGTTGATCAGAAGGAGCTGGTAAATACCGCTTTTCAAGCGGTAACCATTCTTTCAAAAACCGTCAATGATTTATTGGATGTTTCTAAAATAGAAGACGGCAAATTCGGTTATCAATTTGAAGATGTCAATATTATTGATTTTATGGAAGAGGCGATTGTTGGCGTTCAGGATTTAGCCAAGCAATCGGAAATTAAATTTTATTTTAAAAAACCGGACGATCCATCAATTATTGTTTCTATTGATCTTCAAAAAATAGGAATAGTTTTGTCTAATTTATTTGATAATGCCATTAGATATAATGTGGCAAATGGTCAGGTGATGGTGGCGGTTGAGCGGATAAAAGACGAGCCTTATATTCAAATCAGCGTTAAAGACACCGGGGTCGGCGTTCCGGCGGAACAAATTAATAAATTGTTTACTAAATTTTTCCGAGCGGATAACGCGGTAAAATTTGCCACTCAAGGTTCGGGTTTAGGACTTTATATTATTAAAAATATTATTAAACGCCACGGCGGTAAAATTTGGGCGGAATCGGAAATTAATCGCGGCTCAACCTTTTATTTCACTTTGCCTACGGATTCTAAATTAATACCGCCAAAGGAGATTGTGTATGAGGAGGAATGATTAGCAAATGAAAATAATATTATGGGCATTAATAATTATTGTTTTGTCAGGGCTGGCCTATTTTGGTTTAAGAGAAGAAAGGACTTTTAGTTTTATTTTTGGCAATGATAGCTTTAAATCGTTTTCATCCGCATCAAAGACGGATCAGCTTATGGCTGGAAAAATTTCTATTGAAAATTTAGGCGTTAAAGTTAAAGAAAATTTAAGCGAAGCGATGAATAAAAGCAAGTTTTTTGTCGTAAAAATAATTAAAGAAACTGAAGAAAAGATTAAGGAAAAAACAAAAGAAAAAACTTTTGAAATTGTTCAGGAGGGCTTAAAAAGCGCGGAAGACGCGGCCGGAAATATTTTGGGTGTTGATTTGGGTAAAATTAATTCGGAACAGGTTATCAATCAAAATTCGTCAAACGATTTTTTCTCTTATTTAATAAAAATTAATACTCCGCTTTCTTTTATCATTAAAAATCCTTTTAGTTCGGCTGACGCGAAAAATATAAATTATCAAATTGACTGGGGTGATGGGGAAAAAGATATTGGCGAGTTGAAAGCGGAAAAAAATACCACAGTCGTTCATTCTTGGAATAAAGAAAAGGAATATCTTATTAAATTTAAAATCACAACAGTTGAGTCGGGAGAATTTGATTATCAAATAAAAATTTTAGTAACAAAATAGACCTACTGCATAATAATTTTCGTAGCGAAATTTCATAATTTTGAGCGAGGCGAAGTAAAAATTTTTCAATTAAATATAGCATATTATTGAAAAATTTTTACAAAGCCGCAGCCGAAATTTTGAAATTGCAGTAGAAAAATTATTACGCAGTAGGTCTAATAAAAAATCCCGACATTGTCGGGATTTTTACGCATATTTTCATTTATCTTATCTGGTAACGGAAATCGGTATCGTTATTTCGGCGTTAAGAGAGTTGATTGTAATTCGACCGGTGGTGGCAGACTGAGAAATTTGATATTGGGTGTTAGCTGTTGTTCCATTGGTGGGATCGGCAACCATTGTTGAAATATAAGTCGGCACTAAACAAGGCTCTAAGTTCACGCCAGTGGAACCGATAATAGTTGAAGTTGCGGGAAGAGCAACAGTTGACGCGCCGCAAGTTGAATTCCAAAGTCCTTTATTGTCAGCCATTCTTTGGCCAACGGCGTTCAAAATAGTATTAACATTGCTCCAGCGTTGGGTATCTCTGGCTTGGGCGAATTGTCTGGCCGGGTTTAACGCCACAATTACAACCGCCGCTAAAATAGCGATAATACCAATAACAACCAATAACTCAATCAAAGTAAAACCTTTACGCATTAGGATTAAGAATTAAGGATTGAGAATTAAGGATTGAGAATTAAGGATTGATTCCTCTATTCTCTATTCTCTATTCTCTATTCTCTATTCTCTTTCATTCGACCTTTTTTATCATTTTCATTATATCATAACATCAAAATTTTGCCACTTCTTCCCAATAAATTACGGAAAGATTAGTATTATTGACTGTGATTTTTAAATTAGTAACGGCGCTTTGGAATGTAGCTTTTGTTTTAATAATTTTCTGACCGGAAGCGGTTTCAATCAGCAAAATAGAACACTGGTCATTCCCCACACTAACATTCTCATTTCCATTATACGATTGATTTTGAGCTAATTTCAATAGAGCGGTATCAACGCAGGCTTCGGCTAAAGCAAAACTCCGTTCCTTAAATTCATTTTTTAAAATGTCGTTTCGGCTAAAATAACCGGACGAACTTATAGCCAAAGTGATTCCCAAAACAAGAATGGAAATAATAATGGAAGATATAAGGGCGATGTAGCCGTCCGTAGAAGCGGATTTACGCTGATTAGAAATTTTTAGAAGCGGATTTACGCGGATCATTTTCTTAAATAAATTGTGGTGGCAAATAATTTATTATTAATGGTGATATTTATTTTTAAACCTTCGGGACCGCTGCCGCTGGTCGCTAAATGTTCAAAAATAAGATTATTAATCGCGACATTTTGGCTATTAAGAATTGCCGGATTTCCCGCGCCTTGTTTTATTCTAAGATTGTTTGAATTTAAGTCAAAAACAATCGGGTTTTCAGAATAATTCGCCTTGTTTATTGAAAGCGTCGAACTTGCCAGCCCGACAGTCGGGATATTAATAGTTGTCGCGCCGGTCAAAGCCCATTTGATTTTAGAAAGCAAAAAATTAGCCTCCTGCTCGGTTATTATTTTATTTTGAATACTGGCGCTTCCTTCAATAATTTGATAAACCGCGATTAAAGAACCGCTGATAATCATGGCAATTAAAGCGGAATAAATTAAAATTTCTATTAAGGTAAATCCTAGAGCCAGCGGTTTTTTATTATTCATGGCGATGAAGTGATAATTCTTAACGCATCATTGCTTCTGACCG
>ERZ1292623.4916-Hain-H51-01um-R1-4916-length-10815-cov-6_pt1 | contig 10815 bp, 10 predicted proteins | sample MGYA00564398_ERZ1292623 | MGnify/ENA primary metagenome ERZ1292623 (study PRJEB36523, sample SAMEA6512633) | groundwater metagenome | collected 2019-01-07 | study: AquaDiva: Metagenomics assemblies of 32 groundwater samples
GCACTGCTACGTTGTATATTACGCCGCCGCAAACCGCGGGACAGGGGAACTACCCGCTTGCCATCACCGGCATCGGCGGGACGAATCCGGTGCAGTCGGACTCCGTTTCGTATGTGCTGACGGTGACGCAAGGGTTCACCTTTGACGTTTCGCTCATCGGTTCGTCGTCCGGGACGGCGGTGCGGGGGAGCGGCACACCCGTCATCATATCCACCAATATTGTTCTCACCAGCGGCGCTTCCCACGCGGTGACACTCGCCGCCGACGTCGGTTCCAGCGGCGTGAGCGTCAGTTTTGCGGGCGGAGACCCAACCTGCACGCCCGCGCCGCCCACCAACTCCTGCCAGAAGCAGATCATGCTCACTGCGCCTGCGGGAGCCGCGCTGTATCCCGACCCCATGGACCCAACATCCACAACACTCCCTGTGCAGGTCTACGGTACCTATGGTTCGCAGACCAAACCCCAGCCGCCCATCACCTACAACCTTGCCGTTATAGACTCGTTCACATTCAACCTCTCTGCGTCGCCTGCCGTTCCGCCCAGCATCAATGCCGGAGATTTTTCTGATGCGATCATCACCGCAAACAACATCGGGGGCGGGCAGGGATGGGAGGACATTGCGCTCTCCTACTCCGTATCTCCGCCAAGCGCCGACCTGACCGTTTCTTTTGGAGCCGCAATGATACGCGACGATATGAGTACGTTACCGATGACCAATCAAGCGCACATCACCACGCTTGGCACTATTCAGCCGGACAACTATGTTATTGTCATTATCGGCACTTACAACGGGCCGTCGGGGTCGGTTATCCGGTCGGCGACCGTGCCGCTGGTTGTCGGAACAACACTGTCGTTTTCCTTGAGCTCCGTGCCCGACAGTGAGCGCATCGGCACAAAGCCGGGGGCGAGCGCCGGCCCCGTTACCATTACCGCGCTCAACGAGTCACCCGAGGACCAGCCATCCGCAAGTCCCATTGCATTCACCATCGGCGATACGGCCGACTACCGGTTACCCGCCGATGTGACGGTGTGCGTGAACAATATATCTTCCTGCGGCGATGAGGCGTGGTTTGCGGCGCAGGCGGTTGGGTGCGTGACGCCGCTTCCGCCGCAAAACGGGCAAACCTGCCAGAGCCCGCCGCTGTACTTCACCATTGGTGCGAATGCCATCGACGGCACCTACAATATTCCCATTGTCGGCACCAGCGGCGGCGCCACCGTGCAGGTCAAACAGTTGATGCAGTATACGCTCAAGGTCGGCCTGCTCACCTTGACGCAGTTCCCGCTGCCGCAACAGCCGCCGCAGTTTGCCACCGACCCGCACCAGCGGCCGCAATTTTCTTTGCCTCCCGTTGCATGGGATCCGCCCGCGGTGTTTGCCGGGGATTGGGTTACCTTTACGTCGTCGCCGACGGTGTATGAGGCCGGACAGGGGGGAACCAACGCGGCAACGCCGGCAACGGCAAGCAACGCGTCCGCCTGCGTAAACTACGCTCCCGTCGGAACGGCGGTCGGCGCATGCGTACCCACTTCGTTCAATACGGCCGGGTATCCGCGCCAGTTTATTGGCTCCGGAAACTTTACTGTTGCCATGACCGTTGAGGACGCGACCGACCAATGCTATCCGTTCAGCGGGAGCGGCGGCACCCCCACCAATCCTTGTTCATGCTCCGCGCAGTTGTCCGTCGGCGGCGCGAACATCTTTGAAGTTGCAAAACCCCGGCCGTTCTTCAGGGAAATAAAACCGTAGGAACAGCTTCATCAGCTTTTAGAAAAAACAAGAAAGCTGACGAAGCTGACGAATCCCATGAATCTTTTTTCTTTCTTCAAACCAAAAAGCGCGCTCGGCATTGATATTGGGACATCGGCGCTCAAGATCGTGCAGCTTGCACGCGCGGGTGACACGTGGAAGCTCGAAAACTACGGCGAGATCTCGTTCCTTCAGGGGCGCGCCCCGATGGAAGCGTATCAGCAAAATGCGCTCAAGATGTCCGACGGTGAGATCGCGGAGTTGCTTTCGCGCATCATTGCCCAGTCAAAGGCCACGGCAAAAACCGCCGCTATGTCATTGCCGGTTTTTTCCAGTTTCTCAACCATTATTGAGCTGCCCGCGATGCCGAAAGACGAAATGGAAAAAGCGATCCAGTTCGAGGCGCGGCAATATGTTCCCATCCCGCTTTCGGAAGTTTCGCTTGACTTTATGATCATTGGGGAAGGACGGAAAGACATTACGCCGCCCGCGACTTCGCCCGTTGCGGTCGTGAGCAATGTGTCCCCGCAAGCGTCGCCGCACAAAAAAAAGCATGTGGAAGTGCTTTTGGTCGCCGTTCCCAACGAGATCACGCAGAAATACCGCCGCATCGCGGAGCAGATTGGTCTGTCGCTTGCGGCGATCGAGATCGAGACGTTCCCGTTGGCGCGCGCGCTGCTTCCGGATCCCCGCGTCGTTACGGTCATTGTTGATATTGGGGCGCGTTCCACCGACATTTGCATCGTGGACAACGGGTTCGTGCGTATTTCGCACAACTTTGAATTTTCGGGCGTGGATATCACCAAAGCATACGCGGAGTTCGCGAAAGTTGATTTTTTGGATGCAGAGAAGAAGAAAAAGATGACCGGATTGAACCTGACGCCGGGGCAGTTGTCCGGTGCGGTGTCCTTGACGGCGATCTTGGATGATATCATCAACGAGACCGATCGCATTATGGCATCCTATTTCAACAAAACCGGCCGCTCGGTCGCGGCCGTGCTGTTGGCAGGCGGCGGCGCGAACATGCCGGGAATGAAAGAGCGGTTTGCCGAGAAGTTGCCGCATATCCAGGTATCGGTGGGAAATGCGTTTGAGCATGTCAGGTATCCCCCCGAACTTGCGCATGTGCTTGCCGAGCGTGGCCCGTCGCTTGCGGTTGCCGTCGGGTTGGCGATGCGGAGGTAACTTCGTTCGCTTACAGAAAAAGAATTTGTTATACTGATGTTACCTAACCAGCCAACGAAGCTGGTGAAGCGGTAAGGTGTTCACATGCCCGATATTTCTTTATTGCAGCGCGAATATGAGGTTATGGAGGACGTCAGCAGAGTGCCGGGTGTGGCGCTGACGGTGTGTTTAAGCATATTCATTGTCGCGGCGGGGGCGTACGCGGGACTCTATTTTTACAACGGCATTTTAGCCGAGCAGCTCGCCGCGCAGCAGAGAGAAATGGAAGAGCTTCGCACGAACGACGCGGCAAAAACACTCGAGGGGCTGCGGACATTCAGCAACAAGGCGCGGGTGCTCGCTTCGCTGCGCGAAAACCACCGGTATCCGTCGAAAATGTTCGCGCGGGTGGAGCGCACCACGCACCCCGCGGCGCATTTTACGTCGGCACTCGCGGATGCAAAGACCACCACCATGAAGCTCACGGGTTCCATCGAAAGCGCCGTCATGCTTGCGCGGCAAGTGGACATCTGGGTGCGCGACACCGAGTCCGTCTCCGGTTTTGCCCTCAAGAGCATCCGTTACGGCGAGAACCACGCCGTGGAATTTGACCTTGAACTTACGGTGAAACCATAATGGACAGGCGCTATGTCATCGCAGGATTGCTTTTTGTCGCCGCGGTCATCGTTGGAACGGTATTTACGTATCCCGCGTATCAAAAAGAGCGGTCGCTTGCGGGTCAGGTTGTAGAACGAAGCAATGAAGTGGCGCAACAGCGGTCGGTGCTCAAAAACATCAAAGATGTTGAGCATCGCTATGAAACGACCAAGGCAAGCGTGGAACGCATGTTTTCTGTGCTGCCGGTGTGGAGCGCCGCGAGCATTCCGGAGTTACTGATAGAACTTGAAGGACTTGCCAGAACGAACGGCATTTCCGTTGAGAGTATCAGTTTTCAGGAAGCAAAGAATCCTTCCGCCGCAGGCGAACCGGGCGAACAAAGAAATGTCGGATATCGAACCGTTACCGTCGCCGCAGGAGCACGAGGAACGTACGAAAGCATGAAAGGTTTTTTGCAGGCAGTTGAGTCAAGCCAGCATCTTATGGACGTCATCACACTTTCGCTTACTGCCGCGGACGCCCCGCAAGAGCGGACGGGAACGACCACCGAAGAAGTTCTTGAGGAGCGCGGCGCAAGCGATATTTTTTCATACACCATTTCCATCAACGCATATTATCAGTAAGTCCCATGAGATTTTTACCCACCAATCCAAAAACACGACGCATGATCATGATGGCAGCCGCAACTGCCGTTGCGCTTGCCGCGTTCGTGTATCTCTACCTGGCGTTCTTTTCTTTCCCGGAAAGCCAGGCGCTTCGCAGCGAAGACATCAGAAAAAAGGTTTCGGAAGAAACGGTGCGAAAGATCGATCAGGACATCACCGACATCGAGCGTGAACTCGCCGACCCGTTCTATGCGGGGCTGAAAAAGAACACCTGGGTCCCCAATACCGCCGTTGCGGGGAAACGCAATCCCTTTGTGGAATAACCATGCCAAAGACACTGATCGATATTTTAGAGGAAGGGGGGAAGATAAGTTCGGCTGATGCCGACTCGTTTCGCCGCGAACTGCGCACCAAGCGTATTACCGAGGAAGACTCCCTTTTGGCAAAGCTTCCGGAAGATATTGTGTTCGATGCCAAGGCGAAGTTCTACGGCGTTCCGTTAAAGGCACTGGAGGAGGACTATGTTATTCCTCCCGACGCGCTCACCCAGATCCCGGAGGAAACCGCAAAGATCTACAAGTTCATTCCGCTGGGAAAAATAGACGAAGATACCATTGAAGTCGGCATGGTGAATCCCCAGGACGTGAAGGTGCTTGACGCGCTCAAGTTCGTGCTGACGAGCAAAAACCTGAACGCAAAGATCTTCCTCATCACGAGTCGGCAATTCGAACTGCTCTATCAGCAGTATTCCAGTCTGCACGGCGAGGTGAAAGAGGCGTTGGAGCATCTGGAAGAAGATGTTGCCGACATCGATACCGTGATCGGCGAGAAATATAACATTGAAGAGCTGACGGCCGATGCGCCGATCGCCCGGGTGGTCGCCGTCATTTTCAAGCACGCGTTCGAGGCGCGCGCGTCCGACATTCACATTGAACCGCTCGACAAAAACACCCGCGTGCGATTTCGTGTGGACGGCGTGCTCCATACGAGCTTGATGCTGCCCAAAAGCATCCATGCCGCCATTGTTTCTCGCATAAAAATCCTGACGAATTTAAAGATCGACGAATCCCGTGTCCCGCAGGACGGCCGCTTTCGGTCCCGCATCAGCGGCAACATCATCGACTTCCGCGTTTCTTCGTTCCCTACGATCAGCGGCGAGAAGATCGTGATGCGCTTGCTGGACCCGTTCGCCGGGGTCAAGCCCCTGGAAGACCTCGGTTTTGTCGGACATGGTCTTGCCGTCATCAGGCGGGCGGTTGAAAAGCCGTACGGCATGATGCTCATGACCGGGCCGACGGGTTCCGGAAAGTCAACGACGTTGCAGTCGCTGCTCGGTTCCATCAACCGGGAAGGGGTGAACCTGGTGAGCTTGGAAGATCCGGTGGAATACAACATTGAGGGAGTGAACCAGTCGCCCGTGCGGCCGGAACTGGGGTATACCTTTGCGGTTGGTTTGCGGAGCATTTTGCGCCAGGACCCTGACATTGTAATGGTGGGGGAGATCCGCGACCGCGAGACCGCGCAGTTGGCGATCCACGCGGCGCTCACCGGGCATCTTGTCATGACGACGCTGCATACCAACAACGCTTTGGGTGTTATCCCGCGGTTGATAGACATGGGTGCAGAGCCGTACCTTCTGCCGTCGGCGGTTATTTTGGCTGCCGCGCAGCGTTTGGTGCGGCGGTTGTGTCCCGATTGCAAACACGAAGTGGAAGCGACCGGCCGGGCGCGTCAGCTTATCGACGAAGTGGTGACGTCCATGTCCGAATCCCTGCGCCGCGAGGTCGCCAAGGATTCTTACATGATCTGGCAGGCGGAGGGCTGCGGGAAGTGTATGCACAAAGGTACCAAGGGGCGATTGGTCATCTTTGAAGCGATGGAAATGACGCCGGAGCTCAAACAGCTGATCGTTGAGGGTAAGGTGACGGAAGCCAATATTATTGCCGAGGCCGTGCGCCAGGGCATGGTGACAATGAAGCAGGACGGCATCATGAAAGTGCTTGGGGGGCACGTGTCGCTGGAAGAGGTTTTGCAAACCACGACATAATACGATATGATGATATACATATGAAGACTGTGCTTATCGTGGAGGACGATGTTTTTTTGTCCGACATGTATCAGACAAAATTTACGGAGTCCGGGTATGTCGTGAACGTTGCGCAGGACGGCGCGCAGGCGCTTGCGATGCTCCAGGGCGGCGTGCGGCCGGACGTCGTATTGCTGGACATCGTCATGCCGAAAATGGACGGGCTTGAAGTGCTCGCCGTCATCAAAAAAGAAGAGAAATTCAAAGACATTCCCGTGATCCTTTTGACCAATCTTGGCCAGGAAAGCGATGTCGAGCGGGGCATGGAAACGGGCGCCAAGGCATATCTCGTGAAAGCCCATTTCACACCTTCCGAATTGGTCAAAAAAACCGAGGAAATTCTCGCGGCATGAGTATGGATATCGCGCGCGAACTCAAAGAGCTGCTGCAGATCGTGATCGACCGGGACGCTTCCGACCTTCATATTTCCGTCGGTCGCAGGCCGACGCTGCGCGTTGACGGTTCACTGACGCCGATCGAGGAAAAAGAGGTGGTGGACTCGGAGTTTGCGGGCGCATTCATCGGGGAGATCCTCTCCAAGGAACAGCGCGCGCGGTTTTTAGAAGAGAAGGAAATCGATCTTTCGTATAACTTCAGCGATGCGGCGCGCTTCCGCGTGAATGTTTTTGTGCAGCGCGGAAACTTTGCCGCCGCGCTTCGCCTGATTCCGACGTCCATTCGGACGCTCGACGAACTCACGCACCCTGCTCTGTTGCATGAGATCACAAAGGTTTCGCAGGGGTTTTTCCTGGTGGTGGGGCCGTCGGGGCAGGGAAAGTCAACGACCCTTGCCGCCATGATCGACGAGGTGAACCATCACCGCCCGTGCCATATCGTGACCATTGAAGACCCCATTGAATACCTGTTCACCAACGACAAGGCGATCGTGGATCAGCGGGAGATCGGCCAGGACACGAAAAACTTCCACATTGCGCTTCGGTCCGTCCTGCGCCAGGACCCTGATGTCATTATGGTGGGCGAAATGCGTGATCCGGAAACGATATCGGCGGCCATCACGGCGGCAGAAACCGGGCACCTGGTGTTCTCCACGCTGCACACCAACAATGCGTCGCAAACCATTGACCGCATCATCGACTCGTTCCCGCCGTCGCAGCAAAGCCAGATCCGTGCGCAGCTCTCGGGAACCCTCCTTGGCGTTCTGTCGCGTCGCCTTATCCCCAAGGTTGGCGGCGGTCGGAGCGGCGCATTCGAGCTGTTGCTCGCGAACGCGGCGGTGAAGAACCTTATCCGTGAAAATAAGACGCATCAGATCGACCTGGTGATCGAAACATCCGCCGAAGAAGGGATGATATCGTTGAATCGTTCGCTCGCACACTTGGTAAAAAAAGGGGAGATCTCGTACGAAGACGCGGTGATGCACTCGCTCAATCCGTCGGAATTACGCATTCTCGTGTCGCGGTAAAGATTTTATGTGGTTTACCCTTCGACTTCGCTCAGGGTGCTCAATGTGATGGTAAAATTTACTACGCATTGGGCTGCTGGTAAATTTTAATCACATTGGCATGGAATTTCGTTATCAAGCCAGGACACGACTAGGCACGATCGAGAGTGGGACGGTGGAGGCGCCCGGCCGCGATGCCGCCATCGACGCCCTGCAACGGAGCGGTTTTATCATTCTTGAGGTGAAGGACGCGGCGGCGCTGCCGGCGTGGGCACGGGGCATTTCTTTCAAGCGCGGCGTTTCCAAAAAGGATGTTGTTATTTTTTCCCGGCAAATTTCCACGCTGTTTCAGGCGAAAGTTCCCCTCATTGAGGCGCTCCGCACGATGGTGGAGCAAACCGGGAACCAGCGCTTCAAGGATGCCCTGCTCGATACCGCAAAAGACGTTGATGCTGGCGCGCCGCTTTCAAGAGCGCTCGCCGCGCACCGCAATATTTTTTCCGATTTTTATGTGAGCATGGTCCGTTCCGGAGAGGCGTCGGGAAAACTGGAAGAGGTGTTCACGTATCTTGCCGACGGGCTTGAGCGCGAGTACGACGTGACACACAAAATAAAAGGAGCGATGACGTATCCCGCGTTCATTATCTTTGGGTTTGGCGCGGTCGTATTTGTCATGATGGTGTGGGTCGTGCCCAACCTCACGTCCATATTGAAAGAAACAGGAGCGGAAATGCCGTTTTTGACAACGATCGTCATCGGCGTGTCGGATGCGTTCGCCGCGTATTGGTGGCTTATCCTGCTCGTGCTGGCGCTCGCCGTTGCGGGTTTGTGGTACGGGGCGCGCACACCGCAGGGGAGAATTATGTGGGACCGCGCACAATTGCACATCCCCATTATCGGGAAAATGCTCCAAAAATATTACTTGGCGCGCTTTGCCGACTCGTTGAGCGTGCTGATCCAGGGAGGACTGCCCATCGTGCAGGCGCTTGAGATCACGGCCGACGTGGTGCGTAACAGCGTGTACCGTACTATTTTACTTGATACCGTGGAGCAGGTAAAAAAGGGCAATACCATCAGCTCGGTGCTGCGCACCAAAAAAGAAATTCCCATCATGGTGACCCAGATGGTGTTTGTGGGAGAGGAGTCGGGACGGCTCGACAGCACGCTCAAATCAGCGTCGCTGTTCTACCAAAAAGAGGTCGCCGTGGTGCTTGACAACGTCATCACGCTGATCGAACCGTTCCTTATTCTGGCGCTGGGGGTCGGCGTCGCGATCCTCCTGGTCGCTATCCTCATGCCGATGTATAATATCGCTACGAACTTTTAATAGAAATCCATGACACGCAGGTCACTCAACGCCGCTCTCATCGTCCTTATCGCCGCGGTTTTTGCCGTGCTTGCATTCATGGGTTGGCGTGCGTACAACAGTTCCTTTGCGCCCGAGGGGCCGCCGCTGGGGAGCGTTGCCCCGCACAGCATCTTGCAAAAGGACTTCCAGCCGATGCCGGTTGTCAACAAAGGTAAAAAATCACAGGAGCGCGATGCCGCGCTGGAGGCGGATGTCCGTGCGGTGAGCGATGCTGTCGTGGCATACGCGAAAGATCACACAGGCATATATCCCGAGTCGGACATCAAAAATCCATGCGCCGGGGTACGGTACTGCCTGAAAGGGACCGATATCAATGCCAAAAACACCATATATCTTTCCGTTATTCCCCAGGGAAAGCCGAGCGGTCTTGACTATCATTACCGCGCCGACAACCAAGCCCATACCTACTGCGTGAAGACAGCGTCGGTTTTGGAAACGGACAACACCAAGCGCTTTCAGTGTACGCAGGGCGGCTGTGAGCGAGTGGCGTGGCAGTCATCGTGTGAGAAGTAGGGGTGGATGTGGATATCTTCTTGTATGATGTCCGTTTATCCCGTATAATGGAAGTGTACTTGCGAAAGTATATTATTCTTCATAAAGGTCGAGCGTATTACTATTCCATAAACCGTACAAGCTTGGGGCTTATGGAATAAGCATTAATACAATAAAGCTTGTTATTGAATCATGAATACTACAGATACTAAAAAAGGTTTTACCCTCATTGAGTTGTTAGTGGTGATCGCGATCATCGGCATTCTGTCGTCGGTCGTTATCGTGTCGCTCAACAACGCCCGTTCCAAGGCGCGCGATGCCGCGCGAAAGTCAAATATGCAGGCGATGACCACTGCGTACGCGTTATACGCTTCCGAGCAGATCGGCGGGGACTGCGCGCCGCTTGAAGTGGACACGGCGGCAGCCGCGGGGATAGGTTCGATCCAGGGTTGGACCGTAACCGCAGTACCCGGAAATGATGGCATCGGGGTGCCGGACTTCAACACCGCATGCGGTACTGCCGGCTCTGCAAACTTGAGCACATTTACCGCGAATCTTCCTATTGACAGCGCAAATGAGACATACACGTACGGCAATACGGTAGCAAATGTTGTGAACTTTTGCATGGGAGCAAGGGTAGAAAATACAAATGCTGCCGGCGGCGATGCATTCATTTGCAACTCCGGCGGTTGTGTAGACAGCAGTGATAATACTATTGCATCCCCGTGGGTTGCAGCAGATTGTCCCGAGGCATAGTGTTCCCGGTGCAGTGAGGTTTATCACGCAAAACCAGACCCCGCAAAGGGGTCTGGTTTGTTTTTGGGAGAACCGATAGAATACAGGGATGGAGATCATATTTGTTTTTCTGTTCGGCCTCATGATCGGCAGTTTTTTGAATGCGGTCATGTATCGGTTGCATAGCGGCGAGAGCATTGTATTTGAACGGTCGCATTGTCCGCGGTGCGGGCACGTTTTGGCATGGTACGAGCTGGTGCCGCTGGCGAGTTTTTTTATTCAGCGCGGGCGGTGCCGCGCCTGCGGCATGCCGATTGCATGGCAGTATCCGCTGGTTGAGCTTGCCACAGGGATTTCATTCGTTTTTTTGTGGCAGCATGTACCAAGCGCGTATCACGGCGTTGAAATTGCCTATCTTTTTTTTGTTGCTGCGACGTTGGTTGTCATTTTCGTTTTTGACCTGAAATGGTATATAATTCCTAATAGAATACTGTATCCGCTCGTGCTGGTTGTTCTTTCGCATGTGTGGTGGGGGTTGTCCATCGCGCAGCCGCCATGGCCGCTGTGGTCAGCGTCTGGCGTAACAAGTTTTT
>ERZ1292623.4917-Hain-H51-01um-R1-4917-length-10814-cov-11_pt1 | contig 10814 bp, 14 predicted proteins | sample MGYA00564398_ERZ1292623 | MGnify/ENA primary metagenome ERZ1292623 (study PRJEB36523, sample SAMEA6512633) | groundwater metagenome | collected 2019-01-07 | study: AquaDiva: Metagenomics assemblies of 32 groundwater samples
TTTTTTAATTCATTTAAAACGTGTTTAAATTCCTCGCTATCTCCTGTAAATTTATTCATTTTAACTAAAGCTAAAGATCTATCTTGAACAATAAAGCTTGTAATATTATTTAATTCATCTTTACTTTTTAAATCAAATATCTTAAAACTATAATCTGCTTGAGTTACTGGTTGAACATTTTGCATTTCAGCTTCTATTTGTTCTATTTCAGCTTCATTTTCAAAAAATAAACTTTTTAACCAAGTAAAAAAACTCATTTTTTCTCCTTGATTTGTCTCTGCTTTATTAATTCAACTCTTGCTTTAACCCTATTTAAAGTTGTTTGAGGTATTTGAAAATCTTGTTTTAATACTTTTTCTGCTTCTCTTAAAAAAGTTTGCTCTACATTTTTTAATTCATAATATAAACTAAAATAACCTGTACTTCCCACATTGCCTGATTTCATTTTACGTTCAATTTCCTCTATCTTATGCATTAAAGCTTCTATATTTCTTTGAGGTAGATTAACTATTTTTGTTTCTTCTTGTTTTAATACAGGTTTCTGACTTGAGAAAGAAAATGACTCAAGTTTAGCTTGAGGTTTATCTTCTTGTGCTTTTAATCTTTTTAGCACATCAATAGTTTTTTCACGTTGTTCAGGCATTTTTAACCTCTTAACCTCTTTATTAAGCATAGAACTTGCCTAATTGATCTTCTGAGAAGTTTTCTCTTATAAATTTAACCATCATCTCATTATTTGCTAATTCGTAAATACGTAAAGCACTTCCCAGTAAGCCTGATTTTAATAAAACATCTCCTAAACTAGAAAGTTTATCTTTATTGTTTGCTATTTCATAAGCACGAGCCGCATATCCTAATCTATTTTCATTAAGACATTTATCTCCTAGCTTGATTAATTTTTCAGTATTATTTAAAACAGCAAAAACCTCAATAGCAACATCTATTTTTTCTTTTTCTAAACAGATTTCTCCTAAATTAATTAATCTTGTTTCATCTTTCGCAATTGAAAATGCCCTTAAAGCATCTGAATAATGACCTTCTAAAATACATTTTTCACCACAATGAATTAATTTATTTTTATCTTGAGAGAAATTATAAGATAAACTGTAAACTTCAACAGCTTGGTTAAATTGACCTCTGCTCGAGTAAATATCTCCTATCTCATTTAATTTTTCTATGTTTTTAGTTAATAAAAATGATTTGACTGCTTGTACAAAGTCTCCTCTTTTAACATACTCATCACCAGCAGCATTTAACAAATTATTTCTTGTAGTATCATCAAACATATCTAAGTTAACATTATCAATACCTTTCTTGATTATGCTTGGAACAATTTTAGATAGAGAGCTTTCACCTTGATTTTCTTTCATTATATTTGTAATATTACTCTTTATATTTTCTACCATACAATTACAACTACTATACTTCTATATAAATATTTTGTTTTAATTTTTGAAAAAATAGATAAATTTATATACTACTAGTTAAACTTGGCTTGAAAGTTATTTTAAGGAGGTTAAGATGAAACCAAAAGATTGGAAAGAAAGTGAAGAAGATGAAAAAGAGGAGGATGAGCCTGAAGACCAACCCTCTGATGATGAAGATGAATGGTAATTATTATTGTCATACTTACTAATTCTTTTTTATTTTTAATAGAAAAGTATTTATATTAGAATAATTACTATAAAGTAGATGATGAAAGAAGAATTAATAAGAGTTCCTTGTAAAAATTGCGGCACTAAAGTTGCAGTTAATGATTTAAGAAAAAATGATAAAGGGTTGTATGTTTGTAGCAATTGTTTAAGTCATAAATATGTTTTTATAGATGATATACCAAATATCATGCCCCAAAAAATCCTTATTAAATCTAAAGAAGAAGTTAAATCAATTGTAATGAAAAAAGAAGAAAAAATACCATATTATTGTACTAACTGTAAATTTAGCTTTACTCGTTCTCGTGGTTCACCAAGTAAAGGTTGTCCGTATTGTGGTAAAGATTATACTGTACAAAGAAGAGAAAGTGCAGCTGACATATTAAGAGAAGTTGATAGTATGTTTTAAAAAGTTTTAAATATTCTAGAAATAAGTTTTAATCTATGGATAATGAGTTAATTCTAAAGTATGCCCTAAAAAATGCTTCTGAATATAAAGGAAAGGCTAATTTTAATTCTGTTTTAGGAAAAGTTTTACAAGAAAAACCAGAACTTAAGCAAAATATTAAAGAATTAGCTAAAGAAGTTAATAATATAATCAAAAAAGTAAATTCTATGAAGCTAGAAGAACAAGAAAAATTACTAAAAAAATATCATTTCAAAGAAAAGAAAGTTGAACATAAAATATTGCCAGAATTACCAAATGTTTCTGGAAAAGTTGTAACTAGGATTGCACCCTTCCCTTCTGGGCCATTACATATTGGTAATGCTCGTCAAGCTGTTTTAAACGATGAATATTCTAAAATGTATCATGGTAAATTATTACTTGTTATAGATGATACAATTGGAAGTAAGGAAAAAAGTATAGAAAAAGATGCTTATAAATTAATTCCTCAAGGTTTAAAATGGCTTAAGGTAAAATTTCATAAAACTTATTACAAAAGCTCGAGATTAAAAATTTATTATAAGTATGCTGAAGAATTAATTAAGCGTGGAAAAGCATATGTTTGTTTTTGTTCTCCCGAATTATTAAGAAAAAACAGAGTTAATAGAATAGAGTGTAACTGTAGACATGATGAAATTGAAAATAATTTATTAAATTGGAAAAAGATGTTTAAAATGCCAGCAGAAAAAGCAACATTAAGAATTAAAACTAGTATGGAACATCCAAATCCTGCTTTCCGTGACAGAGTAATATTTAGAATTACAGATAGAGAACATCCTAAAGTAAAGAAAAAATATAGGGTTTGGCCTTTATTAGATTTTTCCTGGGCAATTGATGATTATTTACTTGGCATTACTCATATAATACGTGGAAAAGAATTAATGATTGAAAGTGAAATGGAACGTTATATTTGGAATATTTTTAATTGGCCTTCTCGTGAGATAATTCATACTGGTTTAATACAAATTTTTGGTATTAAATTAAGTAAATCTAAAGCTAAACAAGAAGTAAAATCTGGTAAGTATCTTGGTTGGGATGATCCCAGAACTTTTAGTTTGCAAAGTTTAAAAAGACGTGGTATTAGACCAGAAGCTGTAAGAAAGTTTTGTTTAAGTTTTGGATTAACACAAACTGAGGTTACTGCTCCAATAGAAAATTTATACATGGAAAATAAAAAAATAATTGACAAAATTGCAAGACGTTATTTTGTTGTATTTAATCCTAAAAAAATTAACATTGAAAATGCACCAAAATTAAAAGTTAAAGCACCTTTACATCCTGATTATAATTATGGTTATAGAAGTTTTAATGCAGATAAAGAATTTTATGTTCAGGATAATCTAAAGAAAAATAAAAATTATAGATTTATGCATTTATTTAATTTTATAAATAATAAATTTATTTCAAAGGAATTAGATAAAAATTTAAATGCTACTTTAATTCATTGGTTACCTGTAAGTAAAGATTTAGTTAAGATAAAAGTATTAATGAATGATGGAGCTTGGTTAAATGGTTTAGGAGAATCTGATTTAAAAAAAGTAAAAGTTGATCAAATTGTGCAATTTGAACGTAATTTCTTTGCTAAATTAGATAAAAAAACTAAAAATGAATTAATATTTTGGTTTAGTCATAGATAATTTTATAATATTTAAAAAATTTATTAATAGTCTTTGTGTAAATAGTCTCGATAAATGTTGACTTTATACACAGTTTAAGGACTTTTTACACAACATTAATACTTTATACACAAAAAAGACTTCTTACACAAAGACTTATTAATAAAAAGCTTTATAAATACTTTTTTTAGAGTTCACTTATGGCAGAGGTCTCAAAAGAATTACAAGAGAAGGCCTATGAGGCTGTTGAAATAGCTAGGAAAACAGGCAAACTCAAGAAAGGGGTTAATGAAGTTACTAAAGTTATTGAACGTGGACAAGCTAAATTAGTTTTAATAGCAAAAGACGTTAATCCACCAGAGATTACAATGCATCTTCCAGCTTTATGCGAAGAAAAAGAAACAGTTTTTGTTTATGTACAAAGTAGAGAGGAACTTGGAACAGCTGCTGGTTTAACTGTTCCTACAGCAAGTGTTGTAATAATCCAAGAAGGAGATGCTACTGAATTAATAAAAGAACTTAAACAAGCTTCTAAAGCTTCTAAATAATTACTCTAAAAAATGGGAGAAAAAAAACAAAAACCTAAGGAAATTAGATCTCCTCAAAAGAAAGCTGAGACTAGTTTTAGTGAAAGACAAGCAGGTCAATTATTTTCATTAGCATGGCCTGCACAAGTTGAAGAAATTATTGGCAGAACAGGTGCAAGAGGAGAAGCTACTCAAGTAAGGTGCAAAGTACTTGATGGTAGAGATAGAGGAAAAATTATAAGAAGAAATGTTAAAGGCCCTGTTAGAATTGGGGATATATTAATGTTAAGAGAAACTGAAATAGAAGCTCGCAAACTAGCTCAAGGCAGAAAATAAAATGGTAAATTGTTCATTCTGTGGTTATGAGATTGAAAGAGGAACTGGAAAGATGTTTGTTTTAAATACAGGCAAGGTCTTAAATTTCTGCTCTTCAAAATGTGAAAAGAATATGTTAAAACTTAAGAGAAAAGCTCACAAACTTAAATGGACTAAGTTCTATGAAAAGCAAACAAAATAGATAGTTTATGTTCATCATAGTAAAATTTAAATATTTTTTTAGTTATATTATATTAATGGGGTAATTAAAATGTGGGATCCATTTGATGAAATTAAAAGGATACACCGTGAAATGGATAATATGTTTAGAAGATTTTTTGAATCCCGTAATAAAATATTCAAGTTAGATAAAGAACTAGAAAATTTTAGAGAACCTCTAGCAGATATTAAAAAAACAGATAAAGAATATATTATTGAAATAGAATTACCTGGAGTAAATAAAGAAGATGTTATATTACAAGTTAGTAATGATTTAATTGAAATAAGAGCTAAAAAACAATCTGAACTTAAAATAGAGAAGAAAGGCTATTTAAGACATGAAAGAAGTTACTCTGGATTTTATAGAACAATTCCTTTACCATTCGGCGTAAAAGCAGACGAAGTAGAATCAGAATTCAAGAATGGTATATTAAAAATTAAAGTACCAAAGAGCAAAGAGAAAATCAAAAAGAAAGTTATGAAAGTTATAATTAAATAAAACTCTTTTTTATTTTTTATTTATAATTAATTTCTTACAATTAATGGTGAAACTAATTTTACATCCCTCAACTTTCGTATATTTTCATGCACTATATTGTCTAATTTACCTTCGTTCTTTGCATTTACTTCTGCTATTACATCATACTCGCCTTGTGTAATATCTATTCTTTTAATAAAGTGCATTTTCATTAGCTTATTTGCTAGTTCCATACTTCTTCCTTTTCTAGCTACAATAAGCAAATACGCTTCTAACATTTTAACCCCCTACCATTTTGAGCGAAATATCACTAGAAAAATTGTAATTAATAATAATTAAAGTACTTTAAGCTTCATTATAACCCTGCATCCATGCTTCCTGCCAATCTTCTATCTCATCATCGTCTAATTCTTTTTCTCTAGTTTCTTTGTTGTAAATGTCATCCTCTTCAAGTTCATCTAGTTCATCCCAAATATTTTCGTCCATTTTAACCCGACACTTGTAGAAAGCTTTAAATATATATACCTATCCTATATATTTAATATAGAGTATATACCAAATATAATGGGGGTTGAAATAATGGATTACAGAAAATTAATTAAATTTGGAAATTCTTCGCATATTGTTTCTTTGCCAACTTCGTGGATTAAAAAAAATAAATTAAAAAAAGGTGATTTGATTTATTTTAATGAAAATGGAAATGGAGAAATCGTTCTAAGCGCAAAAGAGGGAAATAATGAAATACTAGACAAAGAAATTACTATAGACGTAACTGGAAAGAATTTTAATGAAATTCGAAGAGAACTATCTACAGCTTATGTAAATAATTGTAGAATTATAAATATTATAGGTAAAGATTTAAATGAGAAGTCCCAAGATATAAAAAAATGTTTACAAAATTTAATGGCGTTAGAGATAATGGAACAAACATCTAAAAATATTGTAGCAAAAGATTTTCTTGATCTTAATACCATTTCAATGGATAATATAATAAGGAAAATTGATATAATTACTCGAGCGTTAATGTCGGATTCTAAGTTAACTGTAAATCAGAATAATTATGAAAATATTTATCAAAGAGACGAGGATGTTAATAGATTAAGTTTTTTAGTATTTAGAACAGTTAAATTCGCTTTAAACAATCCGCAAACTTTAAAAAATTTCAATATTACCCCACTTGGTTTACTTGGATATTGGCAATTAACAAATTATTTAGAAAAAATAGCAGACGAGACTAAAAGAATTTCAAGATTTGTTACTAGGGCGAAATTAAAAGGAAAAAGGGCTTCAGATTTCGTTATTTTATATTCAAAAATTGAATCGCATTATTTAGAAACTATGAAAATTTATCATAATAAAGATAAAGAATCTGCTATCAAATTAACAGATAAAAAACAATATTATATAGAACTTTGTGACGAATATTTAAAAAATTATATTAATTCGAAATGGGTACCAAATTTAATTGAAAGATTAAAAATTATGATAAATGAAATACATAGTATTTTAAGGATTGTGTACGAAATATATGAATAAATAAAATGAGCAGGATATATTTAGAAGATTTAAAATTAGCAGTAAGACAGTCTGGTATAGATACTACTATAGAAAGTTTTAGAGAAACAAATATAAAAAAAAGGGGGAAAGCAGTAACTTCAATAATTGAAATTGATAAGGGTGGTAATGGAATAAAAATTTTCTCTAAGTGTTATGACACTAGTCTATACCATGGCATAAGAGGTTATAGTCCTTTGGAAAAACAATTATCAGATGAATTAAGTACAGAAGAGTCATTCGATTATGAGAAAAAAATATTAAGAACATTAAATGATGTAGATAAAAATATAGCTCCTATATTATACTCTGTTGTTGAAAGCCAGAGAAGAATATTTATGGAGTATATAGAAGATCGCTCTTTACAATGGAAATTCATAGAACTTGATAAAGAAATTGTTGGATTAGAAGAAGAAATTAAAGGTTTAAAATCCGACAAAGATAGTTCTGAAAGAAAAAATGAAATTCAAAATTTAAAAAGGCAAAAAGAATATTGGGTAAAAAAAGGTATAGATTATATAGCTAGATTTAAAAAAGCGTGTAATAATAATGATGATAGATTCAGAAGACTCGGCATTAGGGAGTTAAGCAAAAAAGAGGATAGGGCAGTATTTGAAGATTATTTATTAAGAATTTTATTATATTCTAACGATAATTTAAAGAATATAGAAAATGTTAGGTCTTTTTTAAAAGATAAAGGTATAAATATTTCAGTTTATTCTTCTGAACTTGCGGAATACTTTTTTAGGGAAGTTACTAGTGATGAAGAAATAGCTCTAATTCATGGCGATATGGGACCTCATCATGTAAGATTAAATGGAAAAATTATAGATTTTGATGAATTTAGAGAAGGCTCGTATTATTATGATCTTGTAAGATTTTTAAAAAATCCGTTTGTTAATCAACCTGAAAGAAAAATACCCGCATATTTAGCAAACTATTTACTTAAAGAACTGACAAATGGAGAAAAAATTGATCAAGAGGAAATTGAAAAGTTAAGTATAGAAGATATAGTTAATGATATCGTAGGAAGAGAAAGATTTGCTTCGTCTTTAAAAAGATTTTATGATATAAATTTAAAAGAAGATATTCATATTGCAGCAGTATTACGTAAATATAGCCCTAAAGCTATTAAATTCTTTACAAGAGATCATCCTGTATATAAAAGCAAGAAAAGGTTAATTGACTGGCGTTTAGATGATATAAATAATATATTAAACATTTTATTAAGTGATTATGGTAGAGAATATTTATTAAGAGACAGATATTCAACAGAGACTATAGAAAATTTTAGATCATTCTTTGAAACTACTGGTTTAATCAGATCAGTTCCTAGTGATATGTTCTCTTTATTTGGTAAAGAGGGTAACCCAGATGCTAATAAAGATAAAAGATTAAAAAATCATAAAAATAAAATTTACGCTTAATCCTTTTCTTATTCTTAATAAAAACATTTAAAAAAGCTTTTTAGTTGTTACTATTGAAAGAAAATGAAAAAAACTAGAAGCTTAAATTGCGTATTTGTTGGTCATGTTGATCATGGCAAAACAAGCATCTTAGACAGAATTAGAGGGAGCTCTATTGCTAAACATGAGCCAGGATTAATTACACAAGCTATTTCTGCTTACACAATAGACTTTAAAACAATAGAAAAGAATTGTGGTGAGCTAATTAAAGGTAAAGAAATTAAAATTCCAGGCATATTAGCTATTGATAGTCCAGGACATGCTGCTTTTACAAATTTAAGAAAAAGAGGAGGGAGTTTAGCGGATATTGCTATACTAGTAATAGATATAAACGAGGGTTTTAAACCTCAAACTCATGAAGCTATTGAAATATTAAAACATTACAAAACACCTTTTGTTGTTGCTGCAAATAAAATAGATTTAATTCCTGGTTGGCATAATAAAAATAAAATTCTCGTATATAATCTAAATGCGCAATCTGAATCAACTAGAAAATTATTAGATAATAAAATTTATAATTTAGTTGCAAAATTTTACGAGCTTGGTTTTAATAGTGAAAGATTTGATAGAGTGCAAGATTATAGTAAACAAGTTGCAATAATTCCTTTAAGCGCGAAAACAGGTGAAGGTATTCCTGAATTATTACTCGTTTTAACAGGATTAGCACAAAAATTTCTTGAAAAAGATTTACAAGTTGATGTTGATAAACCTGGAAAAGCTACTGTTTTAGAAGTAAAGGGGGAAAGGGGTTTTGGAAAAGTAATTGATATTATATTATATGATGGAAGCATAAAAGAAAATGATGTAATAGTAATTGGCGGGGTAGACAATGCTATTGTAACAAAAGTTCGTGGCTTATTTCAGTTAGAGGGTAATAAACTAAAAAAAGAGAAAAGAATAGATGCTGCTTCTGCAATAAGAATTTTTGCTCCTGGTTTAGAATTAGCGTATGCAGGAATGCCTGTAAAGATAGCTAATAAAGATCTTGAGAAAATTAAAAAAGAGATTCAAGCAGAAGTTGAAGAAGTTTTAATACATACAGATAAAGCCGGTATAGTTATTAAATCAGATAAGCTTGGTAGTTTAGAAGCATTAGTTAACTTACTTAAAGAAAAAAATATTAAGATTAAAAAAGCCTCTTTAGGAGAAATAACAAAAAAAGATATTACAGATGCTAGTTCTGATAATAATGAACTTAATAAAGTTATTCTTGGATTTAATATTAAAAATATTAAAGTTCCAGAAGTTAAAATAATTACTGGTGAGGTTATTTATACTTTACTAGAGGAATTTGATAAATGGTTAATTGATGCAAAGAAAAAAATTGAAACTAAGCAATTAAGTTCGATAGTAAAACCATTTAAAATTAGAATTTTACATGGATATGTTTTTAGACAAAGCAATCCAGCTGTTATGGGGGTAGAGGTTTTATTAGGAACGTTAAAAACAAATGTTGCTTTATTAAAGAAAAATGGTGTAGTATTACCGGAAATAAAAGGTATTCAAAAAGAAGGTAAAAATATTAATCAAGTTCCACAAGGAGAGAATGTTGCTATCTCTGTACAAGGAATAATTGTTGGCAGGCAAATAGATGAAGGTGATATTTTATATAGTGATATAACAGAGAATAATTTTCGCAAGCTAAAAGAAATGAAAAAGCTTTTAAATAATGATGAGGTTGAATGCCTAAAAGAAATTATTGAAATAAAACGCAAAACAAATACTTTATGGGGGGTTTAAATGCCAGAATTTAAAATTGTTATAAGTGAGAAAGGAAAGAGTTATGCTAAAAGTTTAACGAATGAGGAAAGTGAAGTATTTCTAAATAAAAAGATAAAAGATAAAATTAATGGAAATGATTTTAGTTTTAAAGATTATGAGTTTGAAATTACTGGCGGTTCAGATAAAGAAGGCTTTCCTATGAGATATGATGTTGAAGGTTTAGCTAGAAGAAGGATATTTGTTACAAAGGGAATGATTGGAGCAAGAATAAATAAAAAAGGTTTAAGAATAAAAAAAGCTGTTCGTGGAAATACAATTTCACAATTTACTTCTCAAATTAATTTAAAAGTTATTAAATCTGGGCAGAAAAATTTAGATGAAATTTTTGTCAAAGCTGTAAAAGAGGAAAAACCTGCAAAGAAGCCAAAAGAAATTAAAAAAGAAAAAATAGCAGAAGAAAAACCTAAAGAAATAAAAGAAATTAAAAAAGAAGAGCCTAAAATCGAGAAAAAAGAAATTAAAGAAGAAAAGAAAGTGGAAAAAGTAGAAAAAGTTAAAGAGCCAAAAGAAACAGATAGAATTGGCTATACAGAAGAAAATGTTAAAAAAGCTCAAGAATTACTTAGTAAATTACAAGAAGAAAAAATAAAAGAACAAGAAAAAGCTTCTCAAAAAAATCAAAGCATAAAGTTAAATTTATAAACACTTATTCTAGTTTTTAACTTAATGCCTCGAACTAAGAAAATTCAAGAAGAAAATGTACAACCAGAAGTAAATATTGGTTTAGTTGGTCATATTGATCATGGTAAAACTACTTTAG
>ERZ1292623.4918-Hain-H51-01um-R1-4918-length-10811-cov-3_pt1 | contig 10811 bp, 13 predicted proteins | sample MGYA00564398_ERZ1292623 | MGnify/ENA primary metagenome ERZ1292623 (study PRJEB36523, sample SAMEA6512633) | groundwater metagenome | collected 2019-01-07 | study: AquaDiva: Metagenomics assemblies of 32 groundwater samples
GCAAACTTATAGCTTTATCCCTAAAGCAAGCTATAGGGTATTACGAAAGAATAAATGCTTAATCCAAAATTATATTTATCTAAAATAAAACCTGACTCTCTAAACCTGGAAGAATTAGTATTTTTGATTGTAGAATGTGATCGCCTGATACAAACAAAAGAAAGAGCAGATAAATTAAAAATATATGATTCTAACACTGAAGCATTCTATACGATTGTAAGATATAAACTAAGACATTTGTATAAAGAAGTAAGGAAAAGAGAATCATACAAATAGCTACTTTTTTCTAGCAATATAAATTGTAATTGCTAAACTTAAAATAAGAGCAACAGCCAAATTAAACCATATAGAATATTTTCTATATTCTAGTCCATCAACCTTTGAACTAGGAATATAATCTATAAGTTCATCTCTAGAAATTTCGTTTTTCTCTATATCTTTTTCTTCTAAATCATCAACTAAATTATTAAAACATGGTTTTGTTACCTCTGGCATATCTTGGGCATCGCATGAACTATTTTTCTTCTTGCATACCCTATTTTGCCCTCCATTAACGCATACAGACCATTCAGAACATTCCCAAATATCATAACATCCGCTACTTCTAGAAGTTGAATTTACACTTAAAGTATCAAAAGACAATCCATTAATTTCTAGTTCAGGTCCTTCTTCTGAAAAATTACCCTTCTTCGACTCTGTTCTAACAACACTTGAATAACTTCCAGAAACATACTCGCTAGTATTCAAAACTATCTTATATTCTGTATTTCCACTAGAATATCCATACCCATAGCTATATCCTCTCTTCTCAGAGTTTACTCTAATTACCTCCATTCCCTTGCAACCCTTAGTGACCTCTCCTTCAGGAGAAAACTTACACTCTACTCTCTGAGCACCATTAAGTTCAAACTCTATTCCATCTACTATCTCATTAGAAGTATCTATTTCTACAATAAACTCTACCTGCTCTCCTTTATGTACAGAATCCAAATTAGACGACAGAGTCAAAGTCATCGCATTTGCAGGTCCCAAAACAATAAGCATAACCAAAACAAAAATGGTGCTAAGAGTTGAAAGAGCCTTTATTGTACTAAAGTCTTTCCTATAATACATAAACTGCCCAAAAAAAAAGCATATTTAAAGATTGTCGTACTATAATTCACTTGGAATAACTCCAGAAATATCACATTTTAGATAAATATTTAAACAAGTTTCTATTTAACATAATCATGGAGAAAGAAACAATAACTTTAACCCTAAACGAATACAGAGAACTTAAGAAATACAAAGAAATAGACAAAGAATTACTTACAGATATAGCTGCAGGTATAAAAGACATTCTAAAGGGCAAAATAGAAGAAATTTAGATATTATCCAGCAATTCTCTTAACTCATCTTTATAAACATCCAAGTTGTTTTTTATTAAATCAATTTCTCTTTGTTGAGTTTTCTTATTAGTAATAGTTATAAGAAATACACATTTATGCTCATTATAGACCAGAAATAGCATTCTTTTGCCATTAAACTTCTTTTCTCTAAAAAATCTATATCCTAAAGGTTTTCCAGAAAATGGTTGCTTCTTTAAAGACTGTTCAAATCCAAATATTCTTTCTTGTTCAGACTTATCTAGTTTCATTAATTTGCTTTTATAGTGCTCTGAACGAAACACTCTAAACACCTCTGTATCTCTATTAAATAATATTTAGAGATTTAATATCTTTCGTTTTATTACCAAAAAATTAAAAAGTAACTACTAACATAAATAACAAAAATATATAACTCATAGGCAATAAACTTTATATTACCAATAAATTTGAAAAAAATATGAAAAACCAAACAAATTTACAATATTCTGTCATAGTTCCTGTATATAACGAAGAAGGAAACATCAAAAAACTAGACCAAGAAATAAAAAATGTAATGTCTAAACTAGGAAACTATGAAATTATCTATATTAATGATGGAAGCAGAGACAAAACACTAAAAGAACTTGAAGAACTACAAAAAATCAAAATAATCAACTTAAACAGAAATTATGGTCAATCAATAGCGTTAGACGCAGGTTTCAAAGCAGCCCAAGGAGAAATAATAATCTCTTTGGATGGAGATGGACAAAACGATCCTTTAGATATTCCTAGGCTTTTAGAAAAACTCCAGGAAGAAAATTTAGATGTTGTTGCGGGATGGAGAAAACACAGAAAAGACAAAAAAGGAATAAAAATATTAACAAAAACAGGCAAATTACTAAGATCTCTTCTTATAAAAGACAGAGTTCACGACACAGGATGTACTCTAAGAGTATACAAAAAAGAAGCTGCAAAGAGTCTTGATCTTCATGGAGAAATGCACCGTTACATTTTAGCACTTCTAAAATGGAAAGGATTCAACATAGGAGAACTAGTAGTCAATCATCGTCCAAGAACAAACGGAAAAAGTAAATATGGATACAGTAAAGCCATAAAAGGATTCATAGACCTTATTCATGTCTGGTTCATAGATAAATACTCTCAAAGACCACTGCACATATTCGGTTTCCTAGGTCTATTATCTCTCTTCTTCGGTATTTTAGCAGAATTCTGGATGCTCTACCAAAAAGTATTTAGTAATATTGACTTAAGTGCGAATGCCTGGTTCCCTCTAGGTTTATTCCTTATGTTAGGAGGAGTAATGTTCTTTAGTTTTGGACTAATTATAGATTTAACAATTAAAGTTCATTTGAACACTTCGAACAATGAAAGAAGATATTATGTAAGAAATGTTATTGTACAATAATTTCTATTAGAAAGATTTATATAATACATTATAATACATTATAATATGGAAACAATAGTAAAACAAACTAGAGAAGTAGGTACCTCAGCAGGAGTTCTTCTTCCTAGAAAATGGCTTAACAAACAAGTAGTAGTGACTCTTTTTTCTCCTTCAAAAGAAGAAATTGCCAAAGATGTTATTACATTACTAATTAAAAACAATCTAAACGAAGATACAAAAGGAGTTTATTTAACAGGCAGTTACGCAAGGGGAGATTACGACTCAAACAGCGATATAGATATTTTAGTCATAACAGAAAAAACAAACAAATTAATTAATTATAATAATTACGAGATACTCTTTGTTTCAGAAGAAAATCTATTGAAAAATTTATCTAATTTATATTATACAAGTATGTTAAAAGAAGCAGAAACAATAATAAACAAATGTTTAATAGAAAAATATTCTAAAAACAAACCTAAACTAAACATTAAAGAAACACTAAAAGAAATTGAGAATATTCTCAAAATAAACAAAGACACTGTAGAATCGTGTAAAGAAAAAAAGAAAAATGTACCTGATGGAATAGTTTACTCGACAGTTCTAAGACTAAGAGAACTATATCTCATTAAATGTATACTCTCCAGTAAAACTTACTCAAAGAAAGATTTCTTGAAGATTACTGGAGAAGAAACTTACTCAGCTTATAATCGAGTAAAAAGAAACGAAAAAGAAATTAATAATATCTCCCCTGATGAAATAATTCATCTTTTAGACATCTCAGAAAAATGGGCAAAAGAGCTAAAAGAGTAGAAAAAGGGATTGAAAGTCTAAAAGAAGAAATAGATAGACATTTTCTAAAGATAGAAGAGGATATAACTGAAAACAGAATAGATAGAGGTAGATACCACATAAAAGAAATAGATAAAAGTCTACTAAAGGCACTAGAAATCAAATTAGAAATACTAGGTATAAAAGACAACTCTATTAGTGAATATAGAAATAGGCTTTCCATACTAAAGAAAAAATTGAATATTACCTAGTATAATATAAATTCTTTTAAACACACAAATTATTAAAGTTAAAATGAGAGAATTTGACTATTACATATTTATAGACTATTCTGAAAATTTAATAGGATATTCTATTATTGAAAAGAATAAATTAAAAGAATTACTTCCAAAGATATCGAGGTTCAAGCATTATAGGAGAGCAGGAAATAGGAAAGCTTACATTAAAAACGTTAAAAAAACCATTCAAAGAGATAATATCGGAGCTTCTTTTTTAAAATTAAAGATAAAAGAAATGCACAAGAATATGGAAGTTTATTTAGATATTTTAGAATTTTTAAAAAAACATGAAAATTGCATAATATTTGTTTCCATAGATAATCAACAATACCCTGCTTTTAGAAAAATGATTAATATAATTGATGGAGATAAGATAATAATAAAACAAGAAAGTGAGTTAATAAGAGGAACTCCTGAATATCGAGCAAGTCTTGTTCTCGATAACTTACTAAATATTGAGAGATTAAAAAAATGACCAACCAAAATAAAAAAACATATAAATACAGGGTAAGAGTGTCCATCTATCCTACTCCCCATAACAAAATATGGCTTTCGTCAAGTCACTTTCCCCTATACGATAACAACAGCACTTTAAAGTTTAAATACCTTTCGAATAGTGAAATAAGGAGAAGCTTATGAAAATCCTAATGCTAAACTACGAATTCCCTCCACTAGGTGGAGGAGCAGCAAACGCTACCTATTACTTACTAAAAGAATTCTCAAAATTTAAAGACTTAAACATTGATCTAGTTACTTCTTCCACAGAAAAATACAAAATCGAACAATTTTCAAACAATATCAAAATACACTATCTCGATATCAATAAAAAAGGAAATATTCATTTTCAATCTAGCAAAGACCTTCTTACATACTCCTGGAAAGCAAGAAAATACTGTAAAGACCTTATTAAAAAAAGCCAGTACGACCTCTGCCATGCTTTCTTTGGAATCCCATGCGGATACATCGCAATGAAACTCGGCCTTCCGTATATCGTATCTTTAAGAGGTAGTGATGTTCCTTTTCATAATCCAAAATTCAAAACTTTAGACAAACTATTTTTTAGAAGACTTAGTATGAAAGTTTGGAAAAGATCTATGTCCGTAATAGCTAATTCAGAAGATTTAAAAAATTCTGCTCTTAAAACAAACCCAGATCAAAAGATAGGAGTAATATCAAACGGTATAAATATTGAAGAATTTAAACCGTCGTTTAAAGATGCCAAAAAAGATAAAATAACTATGATTTCTACTGGTAGAATAACAAAGGTTAAGGGTTTCGATTATGCCATTGAAGGTTTAAAAGACTTAAAAGATGTAGAATTAAAACTAGTCGGAGACGGAAATTTAATAACAGAATTACAAGATTTATCAAGAAAATTAAATGTGAAAACCACATTCACAGGAATAGTCCCTCACAACGAAATAGCCACTCACTTAAAAGAAGCAGACATATTTATTTCATCCTCTCTAAACGAGGGAATGAGCAATTCTCTTCTTGAAGCAATGGCTTGTGGATTACCAATTATAGCTACTGATACAGGAGGCTCAAAAGAATTAATAAAGAACAACGGTTTCGTGATAAAAAAAGAGTCGAGTAATGAAATAAAAAATGCAATAGAGAAATATATAAAAAATAGGGATCTTATATCTCTACACTCAAAAAATTCAAGAAAAATAGCAGAAAATCTCAGTTGGAAAATTGTCGCCCAAAAATACCATCAAGAGTATAAGAAATGATTCCAAAGTTGTCGGAATTAGACACTTTCTACAATAATCATTTTTAAAAACCATTTTTTCCATACTAGTTAACATGAAAATAGGAATTTATGCACGCGGACTAACTGAAAAATCAGGAGGCGTAAAAGTATACATAACTGAGTTAAGTAAATCTATAATAAAAAATGCTTCACCAAAAGATGAATTATTCATTATGCACAGTAGTAAGAATAATATCTTTGACAAAAAAACAAATCTAAAAGAAATATTGTTTAAAACTAAATCAAAAATATTAGCAGATTTTATAACAGGTCCAAAATTGATCAATAAATACGGTCTAGATGTAGTTCTTTTTCCAAAAGATGTTATCCCTTACTTCATAAAGGCCAAAAAAGTAGTTACAATACACGATCTAGCCTATTATATGCCCCAGTTTGATGCATATAAGCTCTTTGACACAATATATATGAAATTCATGATCAAGAGTTCATGTAAAAGAGCTGACGCTATCATAAGCGTCTCAGAAAACACCAAAAAAGACATAATTGAAATTCTAAAAATAGATAAAAACAAAATAACTCCTGTTCATGAAGGAGTAGATTCCAAATTTAAAATAATTAAAGATAAAAATAAATTAAACAGTATAAAAAATAAATACAATCTAGATAAAGAATTCATTTTCTATGCAGGAAGTATCTCTCCAAGAAAAAACATTAAGAGATTAATCAAAGCATTCGAATCCATTCAGAAAAAAACAGATTTAGACCTTGTAATCACTGGAAACAAACTATGGAACAATGTAGAAGAAATGGAATTAATAAAAAAGAACCCTAGAATAAAACTCCTTGGTTTTATTCCAGAAGAAGATTTACCGACCATCTATAACCTAGCTTCTATATACGTCTATCCCTCTTTATATGAAGGTTTTGGACTACCAATTCTAGAAGCTCAAGCCTCTGGCTGTCCAATAATTGCCTCTTCTGCCTCTTCACTTCCAGAAGTCGCGGGTAAAGGCGGCGCTCTATTCATAGACCCCTATAAAGAGAAAGAAATTGCAAAGGCAATTCTAAAATTAGATAGAGATAAAAGTTTAAGAACTAAACTAACTAAATACGGCTTGGAGAACGTTAAAAATTTTTCATGGGAAAAAGCAGCTTTGGAGACACTTCAGTTGCTTAAAACCAAGAACAAATAAATTTTTAAACACGTTAATTATCTAAAAACATGGCATTTTACGATCACTTCATAAACGCGGATACCGCCTCAATAAGCTATATTGGTAAAAAGACAATAGAATGGGAAAACAAATACTTTATAAGATTAATAAGAAAGTTCTCTAAAAATAATAATCCTTCGCTCCTAGAGATAGGACCAGGAAAAGGATTCTTCGCACACTTATGTAAAAAAAATGGTTTTGAGTATACTGCAATAGAAGTCAACAAGTTGATGTCAGATAAACTAAGTAAAATGGGATTAAAAGTATTCAATGCCTACGTACCTCCTATAAAATTAAAAGATAAGTTCGATGTAATATTCATGAATCAAGTATTCGAACATATGAAAAATAGGGATGAAGCTATAGAGATGGTAAAATCATGCAAAGAACACTTAAATGAAGATGGTTTAATTATAATATCTAGTCCAGACATACTCTCAGTCAAACAAGATTTTTATCAAGACTATACTCATGATTACCCAACATCCCTTATGCGTCTATCAAAGTTACTTGCGGACTACGATTTAAAGGTTTTATACAAAGATTATTACACTTTCTTTACTACAGGATATATAAAAACTAGAATAATTGCTTTTCTAACTAGGCTCTGTTACAATCTTGGTATCTTTAAAATATTTTTTGGAAAAAAAGCCTATAAAGTAAAGATCTCTCTTTTGCCTGCACTAATAATTATTGGGAAGAAATAGTATTATAATAAAAATAAATTTTATCCCATACTTCTGTCTAGATTGTTATATGTATTTACGAATAAATTTCAGAAATCTCTTTTGATAGTTGAGGGTGTTATAAAGTTCCAAAATATCCTTGTTCTTAAATTAGATCATATTAGATAAAATCATAACAATTACTAATGCTATGATAACTCCAATAATCGCTACAGGCCATCTAATTTTTTTGTCAAAAAAATATGAAATTAATAGTACTACAATTCCTACAATAACAGGTATTAAAAAGTACAATAAAATAATTTTAATGGGGGACTCTTTATCTGCTGAATCTTGTGAAAAGGAAAGTTTTGGATTTGTGTCAGCTCTAATTATTTCATCATTCCAATAGTAATCTTCTGCTATAACGTCTAATGTATTTCCTCTACATATTAGCATTCTACATCCATTAACACTATTGTATCCATTACTAAAACTATGTGGATCGGCACAACTTGGTTTTATTGTATAATATGGCTCTTTTTCTCTAAGTCCCAAGATAAATTTATAGATATCCTCTTCATTCCATTCCCCATTTTTTATAGTACTATAGGGAGTTATTTCGATAGGATTTATGCTTGTAGGATATCTTACTTCTATGTCTAAACCCCTACATCCTTCATATACTCTAGAAGAAGCTATTTCTATAGTTGAGATACTTGATTTAGCAGAAACTAAAACAGAAAGAGATATGAGAAAAAAAGATAAAATTACTAGAATATAATTTCTCCTCATAATAAGATTAGTTAATATTAATTTAAATATTTGCTGCTCTAACAATTATTCAATTTGTAACCATTGTTTTAATTGCACTATTTCTTCCAGCATTTCACAATTCGCTCAATTCTTCTTAAACACTTCAAGAATCAGATTTATAAAGAAAAAAACTTCTTAAGAATGATGCAAAAAAGTGCAAAAGAGATAACTTGGAGCCTTCTATCAAAAGGCACGACAATGATTCTTTTTATTCTAATAAATCTCTACCTGGCTAGAAAGTTAAGTCTTGAAGAATATGGACTATGGTCTTATTTTTTCTCGATTATTACTATTATTTCTTTAATATCTTATTTCGGGATAAACGCTTCCGCAAAAAAGTATGCTGCACAGAATGATCAAACTGATTCATTAAGACCAGTAATAAAATCGTCCATAAAATTAAGGTTTTATTTTAGTTTAGCATTTTCCATTTTATTACTTTTAAGCTATAAAAGCCTTGCATCACTTCTCAATAAACCAGAATTTGAAAAATTATTCTTATTATCTATACCTTTAATTTTCTTATCTAGTTTTGTGGAGTTTTACAAAGAAATGTTCTCTGCATTACAAAAATTAAAATATAATTTTATAGTAAATTTTCTTGAATACAGTTTAAAGTTTTTATTAGTCTTAATATTTTTTACCTTCTCAATTAATGTCTTCTACATTATTAATGCATATTTAATTTCAGTTCTAATTACAGGTTTAGTTGGCTCTTATTTATTATATTTTAATTTTTATAGAAAATATAAAAGATCAAAAGAAAAATATAGTAAACAAATCCTAAAATATAGTCTTCCTTTATTTTTTAGTACATTAGGGTTTGTCATGGCTACTGAAATAGACACCTTTATGCTAGGTCTTCTTGTAGGAGAAAGTGAAGTTGCAATATACGCTGTATCTAAACAAATAATAACTAAGCTTCCGCACATCAGCTTAGCAATAGCTCTAGCTGTAATGCCTCTCTTTTCTAAAATAAATAAAGATAATAAAGAAAAATTAAAAAAATCATTTTATAATTTAATGAAAATAAACTGTGTTATTTTTATACCAATAATAGTAATAATACTACTCTTCTCAGGCTATTTTATACCTTTAATTTACGGATACAAATACTCTAACGCTGTTATACCTCTAAAAATCCTAACCGTCTATCTGTTCCTTTTTACAAATTCCATATTTCTAAATAGTTTTCTAGATTACAATGGATTAGCTAAAAAAAGAGCAATAAATATTCTGATACTAATCGTAGTGAACATTATTCTAAATCTTATCCTCATACCCAAATATGGAGCCATAGGAGCGGCTATAGCTACCTCAATATCCTATGCTCCTTCTGTATTGCTTTCTTGGTTTGAGGTAAAAAAATTTATCTCAAATTTATAAGAAGTTATCTTATTCTCTGAGAATTATTCTTACTGAATCCAACTTTAACTTACCTACACCAGTAGACCTCAAAGAGAAATTCATTTCAGAAGCATTTAACATTATAGGTATCCTTACTATTGCTCCATCCCTATTTATTCTTACTTTATTTTTATCTAAAACAATAAATTCAGGATCATCTAACTCATCTTGAATTATAATTGGAACTTCAAACCAGTTTTCTTTCTTTACCGCGAAATTAAAATCGTTCCCTACCCACAAATAACTCTTGTTAATTGTTATTTCATTCTCACCAGGCTTAAGAACATAATTATATCTTATATCCTCATAATTTTTGCTCAAATTTATTTCTTCAGTTGAATTATTGTTTATGATTTTAATAGTTTGATCTTTACCAGCATGCCAGTAATAAAAAGAGATATTTCTATCAAAATGATTCTTCATATATAAAGAAATAGGACTAATTACTAGAAAATTCTGCTGGATAACCACTTTATTGGTATTAATACTTATATTACTTATAGTAGAATCAAGAAAATCGGCATTAATATTTTTAAAAATTATATAATTTACACCATCAACATCAGGCAAATTAATCTCAAAACCTTGGCTATTGTTTAAAGTTTGACTAACATTTACATTTCCATCATCTCTTAATATCTCTTCATAAACTATACCTCCATCTAATGCTCTAATAGTTACTAAATATTCATCTTTACCAGGATAGGAATTAATATCTTGTTTAAAAAATTTTAATTTTAAGTCATCTTGATTATAAATAACAAAACTTACATCTCCTCTAAATTTAGATTCAATTCGAGACTCTTTTTTAGAATAATCTTGGGGAATAGAATAAGCTTTATCCAAAAAAGTAAAGGAAAAAACTCTAGCTCCATAATAATTATTCATAATATAATTAATTATATCTGTAGAAGAATTTTCAACACTAGAGAGATTTTTTCTCATATACAAATAAGAATCTCCAAATTCTTTTATAAGTTTGTAGTTATTTATTCCAGGAAAAATAAGCTCTTCATTCATATAAAGATCCGCGACTCTATTTAGAAGATTAACTTCAATAGTAGCATTGGTAAGATTAGTTAACGAGCCATTAAAGAAAAGATAAAAAGGTTGATCACTTAGAGTTTCTCTATAATTCTTATTATTAGATAAAACCCTTTCACTTAATGAT
>ERZ1292623.3732-Hain-H51-01um-R1-3732-length-12846-cov-6_pt1 | contig 10807 bp, 18 predicted proteins | sample MGYA00564398_ERZ1292623 | MGnify/ENA primary metagenome ERZ1292623 (study PRJEB36523, sample SAMEA6512633) | groundwater metagenome | collected 2019-01-07 | study: AquaDiva: Metagenomics assemblies of 32 groundwater samples
GCCAACGGCCCGGCACTTCTCGGCGGTGCGTGGGTATGTCGCGTGGGTGAAGGCAGGAGAGGAGTATCCAGCAGTTCCGGCGATTCCACGGGCTGATCCGCCGTTTCCGAGTAGACCAATCCGCAATTTTGTAGTGACTAGGTGAGTAACATGAGCAGACTATACACAGTAGTATTTCGTGCCGTAGGCGTGACGGCGGTGCAGGACTGCTTCGAGATCAATCCGGCGGCGAACAAGCCATGCCGGATCGTGCGGCTGAAACTGTCACAGTACAGCGATGCGGGCGATGCCTCTGATGAGCTGTTAAGCTACTCGATCTTCCGCGTCCCTGCGACGGCGACTTCGGGTTCGGGCGGCGGGACGCCACCAACACCGCGACTTGTAGATCCCACCGGGAGTGCTGCGGGCTTTGGGGTGGAAATCAACAACACTACTCTTGCCACTTCTAGCGGTACGCTAGAGGAGCTGCTGGCAGATTCGTTCAACGTCCGCGTCGGGCTGGACATGCCGCTTGAGCCGGAAGGTCGTTTTGGAGCAGTGAACGGTACGCTGCTTGTGGTGCGACTGAATGTTGTTCCACAAGACTCTCTGACGATGAACGGCGTCGTGTGGATTGACGAAGAAGGCTAGACTAGATGACGCAAGCGTATACTCGGCGGGCGGTAAGGGGACGGGCGCGACCGATTTTCCGTCGTGTCTACCGCCGTCCGCCCGCAAGGCAGTTCGTGCATACCAAGACGGCTGCTCCCCCTGTGGGCGGGGTCATGCGCCGTCGCGGAGTCGTCATCTAAGCAGCACCGCGTTGCTCGACGAGGGAGAGGATGGCACCTTGGTATGAAGCGTCCAGAACACAGCAAGGAACCCGCGTTTCAACTCGCTTGGTGCCTCCTACATTTGGTGGGGGCAGCGATGAACGCGGGTTCCTTTGTCTACCACTTGCGGCGGATTAGGACTTCTTCGCAGCCTCCAGACGCCGCACAACCCCCTTCAGTGTAATCACTTGCTGGATCAGGACAGGGATTCTCTGCCTTAGGGCGCGGAGTTCATACTCCTGTGCCCCGATGATCTGGAAGACTTCTTCCATGCTCACCTGAACCTGTCCCATGCCTTGCGCCTCAGCCGCATCCTTGGCAGTAGCCTCGGCCTCAAGGTCATTATGGGGTCCCGGTCCGAAGGCGGCTGCGAGTTCTTGGTCAGCTTCGACAAGAGACGCGGGCAGTTTGATGTTCTCGGCCTCGGCCTTGTTAGCCGCAGCGATGACATCGGCTGACTTTGCTTCACGGGCGGCTTGGATATTCGTCGGCTTGGTGTTCTTCGGCATGACTACTCCTTCTTCCTGAGTGCATAACGTGTGCTCATGGATCGTGCGGCGTCGGCTCGCATCTGTGTGATGGATTCGCAGGTAGGGCAGAGGAGGATGGCCACTCGTTCTGCCGCCAGCGCCTCTCGCTTGGCATCGGGAATGGCGAAGGTCTTATCGAGGATGTCGAGTGCCGACACCTCATCCACGATGCGGGTCATCTTCAGGCAGTTCATGCACGGCATCCCGCTCTCAGGCCCCCCTCCCTTCTTGTATTTGTCCAGTTTGTCTTCTGGGTCACCTCCCGGTAAGTCGCGTAATGTGATGTATTCCCATCCTGTCCCCGGCTCTGCATCGGGGTCGTTGGGGCTGTGTCCCGGCTTCCAGATGTGCGGAGCTGCCGTGACAATCTGGGGTTTCTTCTTAGGCATCAGCCCTCCCTACTGTGGCGCCCAATGGCACGGGCATGAGAGGCCCAGCCAACGTAGCCAACTGCCTCATCTGTCCAATCCAATATAGCATATCGCGCTCCTTGGTGGTCCCACGAATGGAGATGCTGTGTTCTAGCGGGTCCACGGACGGCACACCTACGCTGGCGCCTTGGTTCGCCATCGTCACGCACAGGATACTGATGAGGTCTTCCACCGTGCCAGCAAGGATGTGGTCCAGATACTGCCCCGGCATGGGCATACGAGTGGAGACTCGGTATGCCAGCCGCCGGCCGTACATAGTCGAGAAGTACCCTTCGGGCGGGATCGTGGACAGCGCGGTGGCCATCAGGCGGATGGAGGGAATCATCTTGTCTAGGTTATGCAGCAGCTTCTCGGTGTTGCCTAATGCCTCCACCAGTCGTCCGTGCTCAGGGTAGTTGGCCTTCACATAGTCCAAGTCTCCACCGAGGGCCGTCATCAGGATACAGGCGAAGGCATGCTCCTCCGTGATCCCGTCGTAGAGTCCCGACAACTGCTGTGTTAGGTAGGACTGCGGCGGATACTCGTCTTGGATGAGCGCCTGCACCAGTTGCGGGTCCCGACTGTAGTGCGCCACCACCCGCAGGAACAACTCGCTGTAGCTGACCTCCCACCCCAATCCGTCCGCCACGCCGGCAGCCTTCATGCGCTGGAGGGGTTTGGCGATAGCCTCGTAATAGGAAGGCATGGGCATCGTCTCAATGCCCCGCCACTGTCGCAGGGCTTCTCTGGCGCTGTATTCCGAGCCAATAGGCCCCAAAGTAGCCTCAATGGCTTCCATGTCCCCCAGCAGGCGCTCGGTGACCGCACGGGGGGTCAGGGAAGTCAGGGTAACGATGTCTGCCACGGCCCCCGGCAGGTCTACCACGACCATTGAGGGCTTCTCTGCCCAGCCTGCGAGGGCTGCCGCGAGCATCTGGCAGCCAGTGTCGCCCACGGTTCCTTCCCATGCCTGCTCATCCCCCGGCAGGAGGTCCGCAAACTCGATGTGGTAGAGGCCCTCTAGCACCGTCAAGTCCATGCCAATGGGGCGTTTGAACTTCGCCTTCTCCTGTAACCAGATGCCGGCTTCGGCTACCTTAGTGACGGTGGGCATCAAGGGCCTCCTGAGTTTCGGCCAATCGCTTTGCGGATTTCGTCTCGTAGTCCTTCACCGTTGTCTTCAGCATGGGTAGTGAGACGATCACCGCGCTGCTTTGGCTGCACGTCCACACGTACTTGCTGTTCCTGATGTGCATCTGGGCGCACCCTATCTTTGGGACGCTCCGGTTGTCCGTCTGCTTGATTCTCTTGCTCATCAATTTCCTCACGTCGGGGTGTATACTGACTGAACACAGCGAACAGGGCGTCTACAGTGCTGGGTGAGAGGCGGGCGGTGTCTTGTTCGCCGAGCACCTTGTTCGCCGCCAGCATCTTCCCGGCCAACAGCCCCAGCTTCCTCTCCAACCACGCAGCATCCTTCTTGCGGAAGAAGTACAGCGCATTGGCTAGTTCGTGGTACTGAGGGTAGCGGTACGTCACCGGATTGCCTTAACCTCGTCCGGGGTCACCTTGACCCAACTAAAGTTGCCCTTCTTGATCAGGCGGTCGAAGGCTTTGCCCTGCGACTCTGGGTCGGTAATGACGTTGACGAACGTGCCCATCGGAACCTCGTGGTAGAGGTAGCCAGACCAACTGCCGTCCTTGGTCTGAAACTGGACGGCTAGATCGCCAGCCAGTTCTCCGTAGTGGCCCATTGGGTCTTCGTGGTCATTCCCCCACCCTATCGCCGCTATCGAGCTGCTCGTTAGGGGTATAAGTCGCATATTCGTTTTCCTTCCTCCTTAGTTCCGGCCGATTAGCCTGAACATACTGCCGGCGGTACTCTAGTCGGCTGGAAGGGTACGTCATTCCTCTGGAACCTCATGGTACTCTCCTTCCACGGTGTCGCCCGCTGGCAACTGCTGCGGAGGCTTGATGAACCCCTCCGTCACTAACTGATTGAAGTAGCCCGGTGGGATGACCCGCCCTTGGTTGTAGGCAGCCAGCGCCAGCCTCAGTGGCAAATCTAGCTGCTCCACGGTGATCTTGCCGCTGACTTCCTTCACGTCCTTGAGAATCTTGCCCACCTTGAGGACGACTTCGCCGGCCTTGAGGCGTGTAGACCAGTCTGGCACCTCCGCAGTCACCTTCATCTTGTGCTTGCAGTTCGGGCACTCTAGTTCGATGTCAAGGTCCCTCGTTGCACTAAGCGCAGAGTCGTAAATCTCACCGGCCTTTTGAGCTGATAATTCGATCTGCTGCCGCACCATGTCGGCCTGCTTCTCGAACTGGAGATTGAAGGCCGTCTTGAAGGATGCATCGATCCGCAGCCACTTGCGGAAGCGGTCGTGCGTGACACCCACAGCATCGCATGCCTTCTTCCAGTCGCTGTGCTGCTCCATCTCCTGAAGTACCAGCTTCTGGTCGAGCATCAGCCCGTTGGCGTCACGCAGCCGAGGTTCGCCGGCATTAGGAGACATGGGTTGCGGCCTCGATTGCGGTCTTGAACTTGGCGAGTTCGGCCTCATTGGCGTTGATCTTGTCATTGAGGGCCTGCATTTCCCCTGCTGTTGTGATGGTGGGGCCACCACCCGGATGCGTGTTGACGTGGTGGCTGATGGCGTTACCTGCCTCATTGGCAAGGTCAAGGGCCGAAGCCAGAGTTGTCAAGACTGCCGTGAACGCGGCGTCCAGCTTCTCGTCGGTGTACTTCATTCTCTCGTCTCCTTGGAGCAACAGCTCCTCATTCCAAACGTCAAGGTCAGCATTCAAGCCCCAGACATCGCCGCCGCCCGTGTACTGCTCACAGACTACCTGCTCCGGGGTCCAACCGCCATAGGGAAGACTGGGGAAGTCGAAGTCCTCATTGCCGTCCCACAGGGCATTGCAGAGCAGACAGTCGGTGAAGTCCTGCGGGTCGCCCTGCTGCCCCACCCACGCGAAGTAGGCGGTGTAGATAGCCCGGCGCTTGTTGAAGGATGGGACGGGAATGGCGAGAGCCTCGACAGCTTCCCGGATCATCTCATTCGGTATCCCTTCCAGCTCTACATCCACCACGACTAAGGCAAGATCGTCCCACAGGTCTTGGGGTATGCCCTCCCGCCCTCGTAGAACATGCCACGAGCCTGTATGGTGCGGAGCCACGCTGATGTAGCCACAGATGGTGAAGCCGTTAGCGCGTGCTACCTGAAGGTTCTCGATGGCCGGGCCGGGGCGTTGTCCGCCTGTCCACAGGCATTGCCAGTAGACCTCGAATCCGTCCTCTCGCAGTGCCTTGGCCTTCTTGGGTGTCAGCGTGTCAAAGCTGGCATCTACGCCCTTAATCCATATCATACTACCCTCGCTGGCTTGGGAATCTCCATCGTCCGGTAGACTGGACCGGCCGGAAATCTCCCGCTGAATACTACCACAATGGATGGCTCGAAGCTACAGTTGCTCTTGCCGGGCAGTTCGAAGGCGATACGTCCCTTGATGAAGTAGACGTTCGTGGCTGAGACCGTAACGCCTTCTTGCCACCAGCGTTGATCGGTTCGGGGTGGGAGCAGCATCAGGACAAGATCGGCACGACCCGCCTTTGTCTCCTCCTCGGCCTTGTTAACCCACGGGCCGATGTTGCCGTAGGGTGGATTAACGAAGACCCGCCCAAACCACGGCTGAGTTAGCGCAGCATCTTCCAGTGTGAAGTAGTCTTCGCACTTCGCCGTGTCATCAGCAGCCGCCGCGTCCATGTCGAACGGCCCGAAGCGTTCGTTCAGGTAGTCGAACACGTACTGTGGGGTAGCCCACTTGTCAGTAGCCACGACTGCCACCTTCCCTTAAGCTAGCAAATGTTGTCTGTACCCCAGCAATGAGGTGATCAAGTCCGAAGTACACTCCTGTCGCGAACTGATACATCACGTCGAAACGCTCGGGTTCCTCATGGAACAACACGAACGTCGGCTTTCCTTGCCCCACCATGAAACCTAGTTCTAAGTGCCCACTCTTGCCTGCGGGGAGAATTAGCACGGCCCCATCAGATTCCATGAGGTGCTTGTAGTCGAATTGGAAGATGTTGACTGCTGCGGGGCCATACAGCGCATCGCCATAGTGCCGCCCCCGCGCTTGTTCATACTTCTGCCAGCAATCGTCTGCTTCAGGCCCCGCTGCGTGCCAATCATCAAATACGTCGTAGCCTTCTTCGCGGAGGCGATTACCAACGAGAGGGACTTCTGGGTTACGGAGAGAGCCGATGAGATAAAGTTTAAGCATCGAGATACTGGCTCCTCCATGCAAGCAGTTCTGCGCGTTGGTGAGGGTAGAAGATCGGTATACCCCTGTCCGTGGCGATCCCGATCTCATCCATGGTCCCGGAACTGTCTAACCACCCCGGCAGAATGAACAGAGCATCGCAGGCATACATGATTTCTAGATCGAGATCAAGCCAGTAGGCTTTTGGCACCTGCGTAAATGCTTCGAAGTGGGCGCTATTCAGGTGGGGGCAGAAGAAGTAGATGCGATTGTCGCACAGCCACTTTGCAGCCTCTCGTGCTACGTTGATATTCTGGTCTATTGTCAGGAAGTCAGGGCCAGAATAGGGGCCAGCGATGTAGACGAGCGGCGACTTACGTTTCATTGTCGTCTCCTTGATCAAGGATGGTGTAGTGGTGCGGGCTATAACTTTGATGCAGTGCTTTGAGCCTTGCGACGTGGGGGGTCAGTGTGTCCATCAGTAGGCGGACTCCTTCTCCCCTGTAGGCTCGGTCGTCTATCAGCTTCCCTGCGGCTTTGGCGTCTACAAGGATGGCTACGCAAGCAAGCATCGCTGCTTCATGTGGCACCCCATCGTCCGGGTCTACTTCTTCGCCTTCTAAATAAGCCAGCGTATGGCGGATCAAAGCATCAATGTAGACCGAAACCCGCACACCTGTATGCCTCCAGTTGTAGCTCCCGTACTTGAGGGCGCCATTGAGAAAGGCAAGGCTCCCCATAGCGATAGCAGAGGCTGGGAACAGGTGAACAGGCAGCTTATTAGAACCAACAGCATCTTTTGGATTGAGAAGGCCTTTGCCTACTACCATCGGATGCCCCCCTCCTTGATGGCATAGTACACAAACAAGAACGTCGATGCCCCTGCCGAGCCTATGGCCCCATTGATGAGTGTCGTCTTGATGATCTCGAACATGCTAGACCTTTCCTACCACGTAGGCTGCCAAGATTTCTGCGTTGTCTTTGAGGTAGGCTTCACGTAGTTCTTTCTGCCCATTCACGTAAGGAATGGTGAGTGCGAAGATGGCTGCTGATATTCGTTCGTCCTCGGTTGCAGTAGGATTCCATGTCCGCATGATTTCTGAGTTCGCGATTCGAATCACGTCCTGTGTGAACTCCATGCCTTCGGAAGGTTCTCGATTGTACGCTACCACTCTCATTACTCCTTCGGTACGACTAACTCCCCCGAGGGAGTGAGTGTCCATTCCAACCGGCCCCATGACCGGCCCCAACTAATCTCAACCGGTATGCCCCAGTCCAGTTTGGTCCCATCTGACAGAACCTGATGCCTTGCTAGCGTTTCCATCTTCTCCTTCAGCATCCATGCCGTATCGAGTGTGAAGTCGTGATTGTCGTTCGGGGTCTTACCCGCGAGCGAGTCGTGGACTGCTAGTATGATAGCAAATCGCCCCCTGAGATGGTCGTCGTTCTCTACCGCAATCTGCGCCAGCATGTGCAGGTCGTTCAGCCCCGACTGCATCGGCATGTTGACACCCTTGCGGAACAGCGCCTCCCACTCGATCTGCCCCCGGCGTCCTCCCCACTGGCGGATGAACTTGACATCCCCGAAGTGCCCCCGGCGCCCAAACGTATTGATCAGGATGCCCCCGTTCTCCATCGTCTGACGGACACGATCAAAGTGCGCCCGCAGGTCGGGGAAGACTTGCGACAGGAACAGTTCAATCAGCTTGGCTGCGTCATCAATTGGACATCTGAGACGCTGAGCTGCGCCTACCTCGGTCATGCCGTAGTCCAGACCAAAGACGAAGACCTTGGCCTTCGACCGCAGGCTGTTGTACTTGGCGCCCCAATCCCGGTCAGTCAGGTCTGGTTCCTCGGACTCCTTCGGGAACACTCGGCTCGTGCCGATGTGGCAAAGCGTGCGTGCGACGTAGGTGTGGACATCCTGCCCGGATAGGAGCAGTTCCAGTAACTTCTCGCTGCCCGACTCGTAGGCCATGACCCACACTTCCCCTTGGTTCCAGTCCGGTTCCATGAAGAAGGTGCCGGGTGGGGATACGAACATGCGGCGCATGCTGTTCTTCTCTCCCAGCACAGGGTCCATCACGTTCTTCGGGATGGTCTGAATAGGGGGCTTCGTGGCTGAGAGTCGGCCGGTATCGGCCTTGTTCACCCCGAACTCGGGATGCACGGCGTCGTCGGGGCGGATGAATTGGAGCATGCCCTTGTCGCCCTTGCCACCATCGACGTAAGTAGACTTGCGTTTACTGAGCGTCTTGTAACTGAGTACGGCATCAATGAAGGGGTGCGGTTCCTCCCCACGATTGATGAGGACCTGCTTGATGTCTAACAGGGCATCCTTCCCCGTCGAGTCGTGCTTGTCGCAGTCCCCGGCGTCACAGTCGAAGCACGCCTTCGCAGCTTCGGTCTTGCGCCCTGACTCGGGCAGGCTGAGATCGGTGAACAGCACTCGCTGCAAGTCCACTGACTTGTTCGGGTTGAAGGGTTCCACGTCTCCCGCCGCCAACTTCACAGCCTCGCGGGCCTCAGTGACCAGTTGACGGTATCGTTCACAGACCAGTGCGAAGTAGTCCATGTCCACGGGGATGCCGCGCTTCGTCATATGCCACGTCGCATAGACCATCGGGATGCTGATGTTGTCATACACCCACATCAGGTCTTGTTGCTGGGCGCGCTTGAGGAGCGGGGGAATGAGGCGGGCCAGCCCGTCCGCGTCGGACGAGGCGTAGTCCCATGTCATCTGGTCAGGCGCCTCAGCCATCGCGTGCTTATTCTTACTGGCTGTTTTGATGTCCTCCTCATAGTAGGGCATGTCGGTGTAGAGGCCCAGCATGACTGTCTCATTAGCTGGCATGTTCTCGTCCACCAGCCGTTGGAGCAGGTACGGGTCGTAGCGGAGGTTGTTCACCGTCCAGCCATACACTGTTTCCAAGTCGTCTACGCAGGCATCGTCCTCGTCCCGCTCGAAGAAGCGAATGTCAAACTGTGCATTTTGGATGCCCTTGGCAATAGGGCTATCGAGTATCTCCCCAATGTAGGAGACGACATCCGTCTGCGCCCACTCCTCGAAGAAGGGGACGACTTCCTCACCGACCTTGTGCATCAGGGGCACCGTGAAGCCCATGCGGATCGGCTCCAACACCCCCTTTGCATTCTTGATCAGGCCCGAGAAGCTGAGGCACAGAATCTCGTCGGTCATCCAGCTGAGGCCGGTCGTCTCCGAGTCCACGGTGATGGCATCTAGCGTGAGCAGGAAGTCCCGCAACGTCTCGACCGCTTCTGGCGTCTCGCAAGTGAAACAGGACAAGTCTTCCAGCGGCTGCGTGCCTAGAGTTCCGGTCGAGAGAGCGCGAGCCTTCTCTAAGTGCGCCGTCACCAGCGGCACGAGGCCCCAGTTGCCCCGCAGCAGGAACCCCGGCGCGAACGTAGGGACGACGAGCGCCTTGCCTGTGCCGTAGTCGAACTCTTGCGTCGTACCAATAGTGGCGCTCCAGATGCCCTTGAGGATGCTGTTGTACGCCTTAGCCCCGAGTGTGACGACAACCTTGGGCCGCAGCCATTGCAAGTCAGCCAACAGGTGGTCAGCGCAGTCCCTCTGCTCGGCGACCGTAGTGGGGCGGTTCCCTTTCGGCCAGCAGCGGACAGCGTAGGTCATGTAGACTTCAGTTGGGTCGATCCCGGCCTCCAGCATGAGCGCCGCCAGCACCTTGCCGTCGTCGCCGCTGAATGCCCGCAGCCGCTGGTCATCGTACTGGCCCGGCTTTTCTGCTAGGAATAGGATGTCTGCCCGTTCGTTACCCCGTCCATTGATGATACCAGCACGGCTCTTGCACAGAGCGGGGCAACGCTCACATGCGGTGACCTGATTGCCGTCCGTCTCGTGGATCGTTGTAGCTGGTTCGACGTTCATGCGCGCTCCTCCTGATACTCTATCCTAGCGGCGCCAGTTAAGGTCATTGTAAGTTGTTCGTTTCACCGTCACGCGGTCCGCTTTCAGGTATACCCGCTGACTGCACTGGATGCAGGCGTACTCGATCTCCTTACCCTCTGGCCCGTTCATTTCTTCCTCGGGACTCAGGTCGCCCCCGCAGCGAGGGCAACCTCTCAATATCAAACTCATGGCTGGAACACTCCTACTTCAGGGATGACCAGCGCGTTGTCGAAGATGTTAGCGAGATTGAAATGCAGCTTGTTACGCAACACTTCTCCATAACCAAATCCTGACTGCCAGTTAGGATTGCTCACGTACTCCAGTGTCATCTGGCACGTCATGCCGATCTCGTACCATGCGTGCGTGCGTCCCGTTCCATCCGTGAAGTGGTAGCAGCCGAGTCGGTGGGTGTGCCCCCCGGCCCCGCTGGAGTGCCACTTGTCGTACATAGCCTTGGCGGTGAAGCTGGAATGCTGGCGCACGATGTCGCCGTGGGTGATGATGAAGCCTAGGAAGTCAGCATGCCCTCCGTAGGGTTGATAGTCAACGCCGCGATCTGCGAGGTGCAGCAGGCTGTCCGTGTCCAATGCCTTGATGTCAAGGGCACCCAGCACTTCAAGCACCTTGCTGTCCTTGGCGCATAGCTCCATGTAGGTTCGCCATAGGCGGAACTCATGGTTCCCGTCGATCCAGATGATCTCGGCGTTCGGCGCCGCCTTTCTGAAGCCATCGATCATGTTGCCGGCCATCTTCAACTCGTCCTTCGTGCTGAAGATGCGGTGCGGATTCTTGTCGAAGGTCGAGAGCGAGTAGCAGTCGATGCCGTCCCCGTTGATGAAGATGTAATTGGGCTGGTAC
>ERZ1292623.4920-Hain-H51-01um-R1-4920-length-10807-cov-6_pt1 | contig 10807 bp, 21 predicted proteins | sample MGYA00564398_ERZ1292623 | MGnify/ENA primary metagenome ERZ1292623 (study PRJEB36523, sample SAMEA6512633) | groundwater metagenome | collected 2019-01-07 | study: AquaDiva: Metagenomics assemblies of 32 groundwater samples
CTTCTTCATCGTATCCCTAGTCTACGCTTTTTAGCGCGTGGGAGATAGGCGGCTGGGACACGTGCGCGGCTTGTGGATTCCGTCGCCAGCGCACAAAGCAGGAAGGCCCTGTGCCTAGTTGACAGGGCCTTGGAAACATCGGCGTATAGGCACAGAGGCACCAGCATAACTGATAAGTTCACCGTCCCGCTCTGAAACGCGCGAGCGCCTGGGAATACTGGTCTCTCTATGCCTATCTCCTGCCCTGGCTTAGAGGTCAGATACAGGAGATAGGCGGGGCGAGTGCTAGGGGGAGAAGTCCGGTTCCGAGACAGCGGGCGCAACGCCCTGAGGTTGAGCTGGCGCCCGCGTGGATGGGCAAATCGCGACCGTAGTAAAGGACGCCTCGCGAGTCACAGTCAGCGCAGCGATATGAGAAGGACGGCGTGGTAACAGATACCGTGTTCAAGGCGAGTCGACGTTAGTCTGGATAAAGTTAGCGAAGTTAAAGCTGGGGGCAGGGCGGGAGCGGCGGGCCTGGATATCTAGGATCTTAAGAGCCTTATCGGCTGCGATGCCTGCGGTGATAGCCTTAGACATGGGGACAAGAGTCGTGCCATCCCGGGCAAGCATAAAGGTGTCCTTGTCAAGTTCAGCGTCGAATACGTCGGCTGTCTTCAGGCCCACCTCAATGAACCTTGACTCAAGGGCACTTTGTCTTTCCTGCCTTAGATTGGCAAAGCGTTCAGGGGCCATGGTCTGGTGCCAATGATGAATGAGCTGATGAGAAAGATGGTCCGCTGCGTCGGGGTGACGGGTGCGCATCATGGTTTCAGCTTGACGGTATCCGTGGAGCTCAGCGAGCGCCATAGCCTCAGCCTTGAGATCGTCAGAGTAGACGGTCATCTCGCGCTTGGGCGCCTTCATGCGATCATTCTAGGGGGACTCACCCGGTCAGGTCAAGAGTGCCTGGGTTTCTCAGTAGTGCCAGGCTGGGACTGATTAGAACAAATCATCTACAAAATCAGTAAAGTGCCGTATCTGGGCAGGGCTTGACAAGGCTTGACGGCATCATGATACCATACAGGCAGAAGGTGACCAGATGAGCATGCGAACAGTAGAGAGCGCAACTAAGTGCCTGGCAGATCAGGCCAGCGTGGTATTCCCAAAGCTGGTACAACGGCCTGCCTTAAGCCTGGGCGAGCTGCGGGCGGCCGCAAGGCCGGAGGCCGAAGTACTAGCGAAGATATGGCCGCCCCTCGGCCGAGCTGCCAGGGACCGGTGCAATGTACGCGCCGTGCGCCGGACAATCCAGCGCGCTTACAACTTGCCACTGGATGATTAGGGGGTAGAAGAAATGGTGCGCCCATATAACGAGGTCGAGGCCATCCAGGTCAACGATCGGGAAGATGCAGGCAGCGCCAAGGCTCAAGCATGATCCCGCTAGCCACTTGCCCGAAATGCGGCGCCTCCTGGCTCCTCCGCACACCTTTCCCTAAGCGTTGTCCTTCCTGCGGGTTCCGCGATCCACTCAAAGAACAAGGAGATACGAAATGACAGCCTTACTCGACGCAGATAGGGAGATACTAAACATGACTACCGTCCGCTACCCGCTGCGTATGCCGGCCGAGACCCTGGCCGCGCTCAAGGACGAGCACGCACGCACCTTCCCGTCGCATCGCCTCAGCTTCAACCTCTGGCTCAAAGTAGGTCTCGTGGCCTACTACCGTATACCGCTCGAAGACATAACGCTTTAAGCGCTAGCCACTGGCCAGGCCCTCCATCACTTAGGGCAGACCTTCGGGTTGGAGTCTAGGCTTCTGCCACGCCACTCATGCCCACAACGCTCGCACTTGAAGCCCATAACGGTTATGGGGACTCTCGCCACCTTGTCACCTTCCTTACCTTTCAATTATATTACTACCAGTATATGATTGACAACTCATATACTCTGTGATATATGCCTGGTAGTATATTACTGCCGCGTCGTAAGGGCATTGGTAGAAGGGAACAGCATCCGCTCTACCGTTCGCATGAGCGCCAGAACCTCACGATGCGAATGTCGATGTGCCGCTTTACACGGCTGACCAATGCATTCAGCAAGAAGGTTGAGAACCTGACGCATGCGGTCTCGCTCCACTTCGTGCACTACAATTCCGCCGCGTCCACCAGACGCTTCCGACCACGCCAGCGGTCGCGTCCGGCCTAGCCGGTCACCAGGAGAAGATAGATGAGCTTGTGGGATTGCTCGATTCAAACTAACCCACTACCCAACCGTGGACTTGACCCAGCTACAGGGGCGGATGGATATTTTCTGGGAAGATGACAAGCACGCCTGAGCGCTAGCCAAAAGAGGAAACACGATGACACTATATAAAATACGCGGGGTATTGGTCGAAGCCGCGCCCGACGCAGTAGAAGCCTTAACAGCGGCTGACAGACTGCTGCGTGAACTCCTATCGCAAAAGCGCGCCCGCGACATCGGCATGATCCTGGACGCGGGTGCCAGCGCCCTTACGAAAGCATCAGGGAGGCCCTGGAGATTATCTCCGACACCCCGACATATAGCCCGACGCTGTCGGTCGGACTTTGCGTTCCGACACTTACTCCGACAAAATCCGACTGTCGGACTCGGCTACCATCTCCCATATGTTACTGCCATCTGCCGCCCTTTCCGATGTCCTTACGTCACTCATCCGGCGAAGGGCCTGGTCAATGCTATTGGGCTTCGCATCAAGTTCTTCCGCTATTTCCTTGAGGCTGCGCCGCCCCAACCGTAACAGGAGATGTCGTATCCGAGAGGTCAGGCTGAGATTCTGCCCAAACTCCAGAGCGGGGTCTTCTGACTCAATCGCAATAGTTTCCCCAAAGGTTATTCGATAGGCTACTGGCCTCAGCTTTCGGTCTTCGCTTGGTGGCTTCCGATTGAATAGACCGACATGCGCTACGGGATCGCCTTCTTCTTGTGTCTTCTTAACATTCCAGGTCAAGCGAGCGCAGTTACTCCAAAAGATGCTTCCAAAGGGATACTGATCCTCATTGGCTTTAGTAACATGCGCGATGATGATCGCGGGTATCTTGAGCCGAGCAAGCGCATTGTGGATAGTCGTCGCGGACTCTGGACGCTCTGGGTCCGCGCCACAAGCCATCGCCGCCGAGTCAACGATTATCAGGTCAATAGCGTCTCGGTCTACCTTCTGCTTTAACCCTGTGATCTGGTCCACAAGCGGGGTGCCAGCCCCTGCCCAGTAGTAGATCGGCAATCCTTGCCCACCGAGTTTCAGGACGCGCCGCTTGATCGTGCCCGCAGTCGCCTCATAATCCACGAACAATATCTTTAAGCCTCTACGGGCTAACTGGATAGCTAAGGATAGAATGAGCATCGTCTTCCCACTTCCGCCTTGCCCAAAGAAGATCGTGCTGCCCGCCGCCATCACCAGGTTTTCTATCAGATAGATGTCTTCCGCCGCATCCGGCGCATCATCAAGCAAAACCGATGGGTCTGCCTGACTTATTCCGTCCCTCAGTAGTTGTCGCGCCTCATTCATTAAGCGAGACCAGCTTCCCTTTAGGCCAGGAAAGCGGTCGTCTAGTCCACGCCGGAACGAATCGCAGGTTGATGTAGAGTTCAGGTTAAGGCTATATCCATACTTTCCAACGGCCAGACCTGGGACGCTTACTTCTACCGTCGTCTCAGCTTCTAGACCACGATTCCGGTGTTCAATCTCCGTGAATGACCAACGGATAACTCCTGACTCAAAAGGTAGATAAATATTCCATCCTTCTTCTAGCCGCTCTGCCCAGGGTTCAGTGCGCCCATTGGTAAGTTGGGAGAGCAACGCTTCCGCCTTACCGTCTCCGCTAAAATAATCATGTGCGTCACCTTTCGCTGGGAGATCGGGGGCAATAGTCTTGACGCTGGCGGCAAGGCCCTCTAAGCCGGCCGCAATCCGGCGCATAAGCAGGCGCCCAGCCTCATCATTATCAGGCCACAAAATGACCTGCCGCCCCGCTAGGACATGGAGCGATTTCCCAAAGTCTTTCTGTGAGGCGCCGCCACAAACACTGAGAGCAAGTAGGCCGTGCTGTCGCGCCGTCTCCGCTGTCTTCTCACCCTCAACGAGCCAGACAACGCCTTCCGGGTCCGACGCCAGCAACTCTGTGCCGTAAAGAGGGATGCCAGATTCCTTTAAGCCCGCTAACCCAGTCCATTCAGCGACCCCAGGTCGGCGCCAGGCAAAGGTCTTGCCTTCGGGACTCTGGAAACGTCCTTTGATTGCAATTGGCTGGCCCTCTAGATTAAGGTAGCGATATTCGGTCTCTAACTGGCGCGTAGACGGCGTCAGGCCGTCAGAGGTCCATAGTCCTAACTTTACTAGCGAGGCTATTAGATCGGCCTGTGGCGCGTCCTGCATGCACTTTACTAAGGGCCGGTCGCCGTTCTTTGGGGTTACGATCAGGTGGTGTCCGTCATGGAGCGGGCAATGGCAGCGAAACGAGTTGCCTTCCTTGCGCCCATCCAGCGCAGCGACCAGCGCGTCAAGCACGGAGCATCGCCAGGAAATGATCTACAGCATTGGGAAGACAGCGGATCGCGTCTTCGTCGCCCCGTAGGGCGAGCCAGGATACTTCCTTGACCCACGTCCACGCCTGATTGGGCGTACAGCATCGGGCGATGTCGGCGCGCTTAGGCATATGGTTGCGCGGAAAAAGGGATAGGGTTACAATCTAGATGCTTCATGTAGCGTCTATCCTAAGACGCGTCAAGAGCCCTGTCAACGAGCCGTTGCCGGGGCCTCTTGCTTTTGGGGCACCGCAAACCAGAGCGCACAGCTTAGGCAAAGCCAGCCGCGCAGGCCCATCTCTCAGCGGCAGGATTTCGCAGAGTGCGCGGCAGGTGCCCCGCCCGGGCCGCTTCGTCTGAGACCGGCCAGCCCGCAGCTTCGGCTTGAACGCGCCACGATGGGCGGCTAAACATCGCGCGCATGGATACTATCGAGCCAGTCCAGGGGTAAGTATGAAGGGTAAGCCAAAAATGACCATCCCCAATACTATGGCTAAACCGATCCACATATCTTTAGTCACAGCCGTGACTCTCGCAGCTCGTCCCGCAGTTCATCGCCAATGTCGTGCGCCGCGAGTGTTGGCCGCTGGCCCGTACCGTTGCAGTCGGGGCACCACCTGTGTAACTGATATGGAAGCATCGGGTAGAGATATTCGTGTCGTGGAACCTTGACCTTCCCTGTTCCCTCGCAGGTTTCGCACCCCGGCGGTTCTCGATGTTCTCCTGGCATTTCACCCTCCAAACTTTCTTTGAAAGTAGCGTAGCACAAGTATTGACAAATGCAATACCCCCATGTTATCGTATCTGCATGAGCACTGAATCAAGGCTATTTCCTCGCGGTTCGGAACATTTGGGCATTCGCATTGACACCGTGGAAAAGCAGATGTTGGAGCACTGGGCTGCCTCCCGGCGGGTAACACTCGCGCAGTTGGTGCGGCGTATTCTCCATGATTATATCGAGGAAAATGGATGGCCAGTAAGGGAGGGAGAGAAATGAAGGTCCACGAGCTGCTCGATAGCCCTGAGCCACGCGTCGGAGCCGCAGTCAAGCGCTACCACCAGCAGGCGTGGCCCAAGCTCTGGCGCGGTGTCAAGCCCGGAGCATGGCGTGAACTCGCATGGCTTGAAGAAAGAGCGGAACGCTGGGGTATGGCCACGTTCCGGTTCCCGGCCATCGAGGGCAGCGATTGGCAAGATGAATTGGACGTGATTCACGAAAGCTATCATGATCACATCGGGGCCTGGCAATACCAGGACGCCGAGTACAAGCACAACGGCTTCATCTACCGGATGTGCTTCGGGCCGCGCCAGCCCTCCGAGCCGGTGCCGGGCCGTAACGCGGCGGCGCACATGCTCTCGATTGGTGGCGTGTCGTGAGCAGATGTGAGGGGCAGGTCAGTGAAAGAGGCTGGCCTCGGAGTTGGGACAGAGCCTAGATGGTGTTTCGCTCGGTATTCGATTGAAGTCAAAGGCCGAGGTAAATCGACTTATAGCTACATTGGAACGGCATCGAGACAATGTTTGGGAAGTGACATGACTGAGACCATACGCACCGCTAATCCAATTCACCAACTACGGTTGGAAAATGCCGACCTAAAATGGAGTCGCTTCTTCGCTAAGATTACAGTCGAGGAAAACGGCTGCTGGATTTGGATAGGTGCAAAGCGCAAAGGTGGCTACGGCAGTGTACGTCAGGAAGGACAAAGCAGAAGTCCGCATCGACTTTCTTATGAATTTTTTGTAGCCCCTATTCCCCCCCATCTGGTAATCGATCATCTTTGTAAAACTCCAGCTTGTGTTAATCCGTCACACCTAGAACCAGTTACCGTTCGGGAGAACACATTCGTTCGAAGCGATAAGGGTTACGCGAAAGTCCTAGCACGCCGAACGCACTGTCCTCAAGGCCATCCCTATGACGCTACCAATACATATCGTTATCTGGGTCTACGATCTTGTAAAACCTGTTCACGGGAACGTACTCGCCAATGGCGAAGATCGCTGGCTCTTCAAAGAGAGGTTAGCTAGAAATGGTCGACAGTCTACGGGTCCGCATCGAGCGCGGCGCCAAGCTGCTGGACGAGCGCGCCCCAGGCTGGCGCTCGCGCATCGATTTGGAGACGCTGGATATGCGCGATGGAGCCTGTTGCATCCTGGGTCAGGTCTACCTGGATTACAGCACTGGTATAACTAGTCTTGATTTGTGGCGGCGGCCGAGCACACGGGATAGGGGTTTTGCGACTGCCAAAGGCGAACGCTACAGCGACCTCACCGCTGCTTGGTGCGCATTCTTGGAAGCAAAGGAGGACAAATGAGCCAACGGCAACCCCAGGAACACGTCTCAACAATCACCTACCCACCGCTGCCCCTGCCATCGAAGTTCAGCATCGAGCACCTGCAGCCCCGTGTCCTGCCATCCGTGAAGATCAGCCGCAGCTCTCAGCGTGAGGGTGGCGTGGGCTTCGAGGTCACGGTGCCAGCAGGCTCGCAGCATGAAGAGCTGGCCGAGGCCTACAGGCTGGCCGTAGAGTTCTATCGTGCCTTCGAGCGTGATGTGCTCGGCGCGCAGGCGGAGCCCGCGCAATGGATATCGAAACGCTAATGGTTATTGACAAGGACTTTTTGGAGGGCAACAATGGCAAAAAGTTCCGGTGATTTTGAACTGGAAAATGAGGAAGGCGAAGAGATTGAGGGCGAAATCCAGAGCATCAATCGCGCCAATACAGGGCTGAAGATTGACGGCGAGTGGTATAACTACACAAAGCCTGAGTGGCGTGGCGAGCGCTGGGACAGACACGCGGTTGGTGATAACGTCACCCTCGGCCTGGATAACTCTGGCAAGTTTGTTCGCACCGTCGCGGTTGAGCGCAAGGCAAAGCGCCAGCCGCGTAAAGCCCAAACTACAGGAGACACGAGAGCAAATGGTGGCCAGGAGCGCCCTGAGTCCCTTGACCCGACGCGCACCAGCATCGAGCGCCAGACCGCGCTCAAGGTCGCGGGCGAGATCGTGGTCGCGGGCCTGAACAAAGGCGTGATCGAGGACATGCAGAAGGCCGGGGACTGGCTGGTGAGGCTCGGCAAGCTTGTAGCGGACGTGGTCAGGGAACAGAGTGATGGCAAAGGCATTTAAGTGTGACGGCTGCGGGCAGCTATTTACCACTGCCCCAGAAAAGGAAAACAGGGAATTGCAAGTCTTTGCGGAAGAGTTGGGGCAGATGTTCAACTTGTCGATGACTCTTGCGCCAACTACGGTAAACGATTTTGATCTTTGTTCTTTCTGCTATCAATTAATTGCGGAGGCAGCTTGGGCTCGGCATGCCAGAGTTCATCTGAGGAGCACAGGGCGGCCATGAGCGAGACGCGCGTGCCGCTCTGTCCTGTCCGCGGGTGCCCGGCGCCGAGCGACCCCGACTTTCATGTGCCCTGGTGCGGTCACGGGCTCGTCGGGAGCCATCATCACGTAGTCAAGCGCTCTCAGGGCGGCAAGAAGGGCGTACAGGTCTTTCTCTGCAACGCCTGTCATGATGCCGTGGATAATCAGATGACCATGGGCAATGCCGTCCTGACGATGCCCGATGGCTCGCAGATCTATCGTGTCTGGAACCTGCGTAACGAGACCGTGGTCGAACGGGCCTTGAGCGGGAGTGGACAAGAAAGCCTGGACGGGCGCGACCAGGGACTCGGTGAGAAGACACCTGTTCGGGTCACGCCGCACGTTCTTCCGCTTGTCTCTCCCGCTGAGGACCCGTCAATAGCCGATGTCGATGAGCTTTTAGAGTCTGTAGACAGATCAATCGCTCTGGCAACGGGCCAGCCACAAGCCAGCCTTCTGCACCTTTCAGAAGAAGAACTCGCGCTTTACTACGCGCAGGCACTACAGCGCTCCGGCCACTTTTACCTGGAAGCATGTAGTGCCGTAGCCGAGTATGCGCGCCGCGCCAGGGCCGCAGGCGAGGAGAACTGGACCGAAGCCGCGACCACGCTGTTCAGCGCCAGTCGTCGCACTCTCCAGCGCCAGGTGCAGGTCTACACAGCGGTGACGGAGGCGTTTTCCGCGCCAGCGCTGGCGGAACACGCTGCGGAGGTCATGGCTCTGCCCACGGGCACGCTCCAGCTTCTGGCTCAGTCACCCGCCGAGAACCGCGAGGCCGCGTTCCTGGTCGCGCTAGGCCACCAGGCCGAGTTCAGCGAGGCCACGCCAAGTGCTGTGGCCCACGACCTGGCTGAGGCGGGCATAATCGAGCGCCCGAGTTACGCCTGGGTGTGCCCGGCCTGTGGCCATGAAGCAGGCCGAGCCGAGTTCAGGAGGCCACTAGAATGATTGACGAATCGGAAGACTATCCAGCCTCGAATGAGGAGCTACTTGCAATGGATGAGTGTAGGGTAGCAAACTGCATCGAACCCGCTTGGAAATACGATAGGTGCATAGACCATCAGGAATCTCGTCAGGAATCCCGCGAAGACCTGTTAGCGCGGCTGGAGTCCGCCGCCAATGAGGTCAGTTTGTTGAGGACGGAGTGGCGGCGTCTTTTTAAGAACGATGCTCTGCCCCTTCTCCGCGAGCTTATGGCCAAGAACGCGGCCCAGGCTGCGTTGCTGGCGGAAGCGCGACTCGCTATCTGGAGTTTCATCGACAATGACCCTCCGCACTTAACCCAAGAGGAAATCTGGGGAATGCTCACCGAACTCGATGCCGCGCTCAAGGAGCCGCAGGCGTGAGCGAGCCGCAGGCCATCATTTTCACGATCCCTGGCAGGGCCATACCGCGCAGCCGGCCACGAGTGCGCAAGGGGTTAGAGCAGCTTCACTAGGCGGTAATTCGATGTTGGAGTCTGGCGGCGTAGGGTCTCACAGGGCTGGCATCTAATGTATTCCTTCCTTGATACTCGCCCCCCACAGTCACAACAGCGCCAGAGATCAGAGCCAACTGTCTTCCGTAATCGCCCAAAGGTTCTAGACGCGCACTTCTTGGAACAAAATCTGCCCATACGGCCAGATTTAACAACTGATCGCGGAACCGAAAAGAGAGCACTACATTCTTCGCAGGTTCTTTCTAGATGACTAATCCGTCTCCAGTTCTTAATTCGGCAAGCACGAGAACAAAAGCGCCTTCTTTGAGATGGCGAAACAGGGGCTACCTTTCCGCATTCTTCGCACTTATAGGTTGGATGCTCAAAAGGCGCAGGTTGCACTCGATAGATCAGAATAATGACACGAGGATTAGGAGACGAGAAAAATACCCTTCCAAAAGTCTCCACGACTTGGCTATCGTCAGCCCATATAACACCGGTACCGGCATCGTGACAAACTTTAAGGAGATTATCAACATCAATTCGTTGAGCAGTTCGTCGGTAAAAGAAAGCCCGCACACCGAATCGTGTTTCGTTATCAACTTCAGCTATTCGCCCTTGTTGCAAACCCTTTTTAAACGTCCAGCCGAGGTCATCTCTATATTTTGTATTGGATCGGGGAATATAAGCGCGGCCATTAGCAAAGCGCGGTCGGCTAGCAGGAATCGGATCGCCCCGCATCATAGAAAGAATATATTGCCGCTCCACACCTATTCGATAGGGCCAGCGAGTGATTGAGGCAACCACTTCGTCGTGATTAGGCATATTATCCATGTCATTATTGTATCATGAATCTGTTCAAGAAGGAGGTACATGAGGCATAAAAGCGTGGCTACAGCGACTAACCTGCCCCCCTGCGAAACATGCGGACGGCCCGCCGGCTGGCGCTGGCTCGGCAACAACTACGAGCCCCCCAAGCTCGTCTGCGGCTACCACAAACGAGGCTACCTTGGGGTCCTTCGCTACTTGCCAGCAATCAATAAGGAGGTATAGCATGACTGAAACCTTTATCTCAGAGGCGCCGACTGGTAGGCCAATGGCCGCGCAACCTTCGGCTCCCAACGCGACAGTTGTTCGGTCTGGGCTTAATCGTCAGCATAGTATTTGTGGGGTTTGCTTTAAGCCAATCCGCTGGCTTCCTAAGCATGGGCTTTGGGTCCACACAACAGTCGGCCTCGGTAATCACAGGGGCAGGCCATCATGATCTGGACGGACGCGGGCATCTGGACAGCGGGGGCAGCGGGGACACTCTGCGCTGGCTGGCTCCTGTTCCAGTTCCTGCCACAGTGGCGTATCCGCCACTCGGAGCCGATAGTGCGCCAGCGCCTGATAGCGCGGGGAGTCTTGCCGCTGGGCACTCCGCCGGCACAACCCAAGCGGAGGCGATAATTGCTCTTATCGCTAGCTATTCTTGGCC
>ERZ1292623.4922-Hain-H51-01um-R1-4922-length-10806-cov-5_pt1 | contig 10806 bp, 13 predicted proteins | sample MGYA00564398_ERZ1292623 | MGnify/ENA primary metagenome ERZ1292623 (study PRJEB36523, sample SAMEA6512633) | groundwater metagenome | collected 2019-01-07 | study: AquaDiva: Metagenomics assemblies of 32 groundwater samples
CTTGCGACCGCTGGCTCCTGAAGCCAGTGCGTCTGCCAGTTCCGCCACCCCAGCGATTTGTATTCCCTTACCGAAACTTACTTATCTTCTTTTTTATTTCCTGGATAATATTTGTTTCTTGCGGATCCACATTCTTTATCTTTGCTACTTCGATAGCGACGAGCATCCCTAGTGCAAGTGATTGCATGGTTCGTTCAAATCGGTCTGTGCCTACTGCAGAAACCGTTACGGTCTTTGTCCCAGATGCTTCGATGAGCCCGGCGGTTACCTCGCGAATCGATTTCGCGCGGGTGTCTTTCGGGTTTCCCTCGAGGAAAATTGCCGTGAGATCTTTCGGCTGCCCTTCGAATCCTACAATTTCGTTGTGGTTCATCTCCGGGAGTACATTCCACGAGGTAAATGTCTTGCCTGTTTCGTTGAGATGGGCTTTCCAGAAATAGGCGAGGTGACTATCGGTACTTTCTGCAAACACCACGGCATTATTTTTTCCAATTGCTCCCGCGATCCGCTCCGCCTCTCTCCTCAATGATTCCGGATTCACTTTCTTCGAAAGATCAGGAGCTATAACCATTGGCCAAATCGCCTTCAAAATCGCGAGGCAGCCGTAGGTGAGGATTCCGGTTGTTTGTCTCGGTGCGAAATCTCCCGGAGAGAATGAGACACGGGGGATGCCTTTTTTGATAGCGACCCGTAAAAGTTCTCCTCCGCTTGCGATTACCCCAACTGCGGCACGCGGATTCTTTATGACTGAACGAAATCCATCAAGCGTCTCCTTTGTGTCTCCTGAAAAGGAAGTAAAAAGGTAGAAAGGGTTCTTCGCGTACGAAACTTCGGGAAGGCCGAAGTTTTTCCAAGGAATTACCGGTGCCGGTATATTAACATCATTCCGAAGATTTTGCAAGATTGTGGCGGCAAGACCTGATCCGCCCATGCCAACCCCAACAATTGCGTCGGGTTTCTTTATCTTTTTGAGCTTTTGAAGATCGGCAGGGGTTACCGCGCGAAGCGAGAGTTGGGTGTGAAATGCAAGGGCGTTTTTTTCGAAGCCGGAAGCCATAGTCATAGTGTTATTATCGGAATACGCGAGCAGTTTTTAGGTACCACTCCGCGACGTTTTGGAAGCGGTTTGCAGGGGAGCTTACCTGGGGGTTTTCGAGGCCTCCTAAATTTTTCGGTGCGAGGTAGAGGTAGTACGGGGAAAAAAGAAATACTGCGGGTTTATCGGCATCAATCAGCCGCTCGAGTTCGCGGATTTGCTCCTCCCGTTTCTCGACGTTGAATTCTCGGCGGATTGCTTCGAGGAGCGTATCCACCGATTTATTTTCATACACCGAGAGGTTAAGTCCCGGTCTGAATTTTTCCGATGAATGCCAGAACGAGAATATATCAGGGTTCATATTCAATATATTCCCAAACATGAGGAGTTGGTAGTTCCGCGTTTTTACCACGTCATTTGCAACTTCGGTTGGCGAGAGAATCGTCGTGGTGATTTCGATTCCTACATTTTTCCAGCGTTCGGCGAGTACTTCTGCAGTTTTTACGAGAAACGCGATATCGGGAACGACGAGCTCGAAGGCAAGCCGTAGCTCATTCCCTTGGATGGTTTTCCGACGTACCCCGTCGTCTCCTAATAGCCAGCCCGCAGCATCGAGTGCCGCATTTGTGGCATCTGGCAAGAAACGTGCGCCGGCTCCGATCTCTGCGTCGTATCCTTCAATACCTGGGGTAAGAGGCCCGCCTACCGGGAGCCCTCGATTTTCGAGTGCGACCGTGAGTATCTCGGCACGGTCAATTGCAGTATCGAGCGCCGTCCGTACTTCCTTTTCCCGGAGCTGGAGACTCGTCGTCTGGTTTATGAATACGGCATAGTAGCGGGGGATCGCGAGTTCTGCGACGCGGTGGTTAATCCGAACCGCATCGACATCCTGGGGCGCGATGCCGCCAAGTCCATCGATATGTCTCTGATTAAAGGCATTGATCGCTTCTTGGTAGTTTGGAAAAAATTTAAAAGAAAGCTCTTTGATGAGCGGGGCTTCTCCGGAATAGTAAGGGCTTGCCACGAAGTGGTAGTCGGTAACGAATCCATCCCGTCGCTTTTCGTATCCTGCGAACGAGTAGGGACCGCTTCCCACTGGTTCCAGATTGTAGTCAGAGAGGCGAAGATTCGCCGCGGGTATGGTACTGAACACATGTTCAGGCGTAATTTTTAACGATGCAAGGTTATGGCTAAAGAATGCGTAGGGGGTTTTAAGCGTAAATCGAACCTCGCGTTCGCTTAAGCGTTCGGCAACTACCCCTTGCCAGCCCGCAAATGCGGGGGAATGAGTGTCTGGATTCTGAATCGTTTCGAGAGTAAAGATAATATCGTCGGAGGTGAGCGGCTCACCGTCGCTCCAGTGCAAATTTTCTTTGAGTACCACTGTCCAGATGCGGTGCGTGTCATCCGGCGTATATCGTTCGGCAAGTTCCGTGAGGTCGCTGAAGCTTATCTCCATAAGATCTCGATCTGGATCATTGGTACCGGCGATCAAAGGATTGATCGCGATCGGTTGCCCTACTACGCCTTCGGTATACGAACCGCCGGGAACCGGAGCGAGTATGGTTGCTCCGTAAAAGGCATTCACTCCGTAGAAAAACAGGGCAAACGCAAACACCAGGCACGTATCCTGGAACATGCGCCGTTCCTTCGGGGAGAAGGCGTCAAAGATGTGGTGAAATTTCGAGAACATGAGACCCTTACCGCGCGAGCGTAACGAGCGAGATGACTGCAAAAATGGCGACAAGCGCGAGAGTCGCACCGAAGGCAACCCGTTCAAGCCCCCGGCGGGTCCGGTAGAAACCGCCGCTATCTCCGCCGCCTAAGAGGCCGGAAATGTCCGAAGAGCGCTCTTGCATAAGGATAAGACCAATAATGAGTATCGATACGATAATTTGAGCGATAGTGAGAATATGCATAGTTATGATTTTTCTGAAGTGGCACGCATGAAGAGGTGAATTAACACATTCGCTCCCCAGACGAGGAGCGTGCCGAGGGCGAGAGATTCAAGCCCCTTAATGGTAAGGTTTTTCGATACAAAGTCAAGTACCGCGAGGACTATCGCATTAATCAGCATAAGCCCGAGGCCAAGGGTAAGCATGATGAATGGCCATGTGAGAAACTTAACGATCGGCTTTACGGTGAGATGAAGGAGGGTGAGGACGAGCGCGAGGAAGATGACTCCGGAACGAGGATTCACTACGAATCCTGAAACCAAGTAAGACGCAGCCGCGATACCCGCGAGATTTCCCAGAAATGTTCCTAATATATTTTTCATACGCAGATATGGTTACGATGCGTGCTAGCGCAAGTCCCGGAGGAGACTTTCCCCGTTCATTTCGGAAGGTTGTGCAATTCCCATAATTTCGAGGAGTGTTGGCGCGATATCAGAAAGAAGGCCTGTTGCTTCTCCTTCGATCTGATCAATCGTTGCTTCGCTTTTCAAACGCTCAAATTCTTTTCCTATAAGATAAAACGGCACAAGATTCGGATCATGTTTTGTCTCCGGACGTCCGGTTAATGGATCAATCATTTTTTCGATGTTGCCATGGTCGGACGTGATCGCGAACGTGACATTGTGCTCGAGGCAAACGTCCATGATTCGTGCCACTTCCTCATCAATGGCTTGGATGGCCTTCAAGGCCGCGTCGTAATTTCCTGTGTGAGCCACCATATCTGCATTCGCAAAGTTTGCAGTTATGAAATCGAATCCTCCTTCGGCGACCGCTTCGATCACCCGGGTCGCAATTTCTTTTGTCATCATTTCTGGAACGGTGTCATGTCCCGCAACATTTCTTGATGGAATAAGTACTCGGTACTCGTTCGAGAACGGCAGTTCGCGGTAGCCGTTGAAAAAGTATGTCACGTGCGCGTATTTTTCGGTTTCTGCGATCCGGAGCTGTAGTTTCTCTGCGTCTGCGAGGACCTTGCCCAGGGGATTCTCTACTACATCGCTCGGGAACGCGACCGGAACCTGTAACCGGTCGGAATAATTTGTCATGGTGGTGACGTAGAGGTCGGAGAATCGTTCGATGGGAAATTTGTCGAACTCCGGTTCGGCGAACGAGCGGGCGATCTGCCGGATGCTATCTTCACGAAAATCGAAGAATACTACCGCATCGTGATCGCGTATAGGCCGTGCTACGGAGCCGATACACGTGGGTTCGATATATTCATCACCGAGATCTTTCGCGTAGTATGTCTGGATCCGTTCTTTAAGGTCGGGGACAAGCGTTGCACGTCCGAGGAGCGCATCGTACGTTTTCCGGGTGCGATCCCAGTGCTCATCCCGGTCGAGCGCATAGAACCGGCCCGAGACGCTCGCGATCTGTGCATTGGGAATATCAGCAATCATCCGACTCACCTTTGTTAAAAGTTCAGAGACTGATTTTGGCGGGCTGTCTTTGCCGTCCGAAAAAAGATGGAGGTTCAGCGTGGGTACCTGATGTTCCCGCGCAATCGCAATTAATGCTTCGAGGTGTTCAAGCGACGAGTGGACGTTTCCGGCGGTAAGGAGTCCTACGAGGTGGAGCGACGAGTTGTTTTACTTCGCTTGGAGCGCGGCGTTCATGTGTGCCGGATTCGTATAGAACGATTTGTTTCTTACTGCGATCGTGATTTTCGGGTAGTGCTGGTACATTACCTTGCCTGCCCCAATGGTTAAGTGCCCGACCTCGCTGTTTCCTTCTTCGCCCCAGGGGAGTCCTACTGCGATTCCCGAGGACTGAAGCGATCCAGAGAGATAGTGCGAACGGATGTAGTTTATATTTTTTGGCTTCGCAATATAGACGGGATTTGAGTAATCCTTGGTGCCTATACCCCAGCCGTCAATCACGAGGAGAACGATCGTTTTCCGCATCAGATCATTATAAGATAAAAACCATAGCTTCTGCCATCATTTCAAATAGTTCCTTTTGACAGATGTCTTTATGGTCATTACAATTCAAATACACTCGAATGGAAATAAATGTATTAACAATTAACGTTGTCCCGGGAGAATCTAGCGCAATGGAGAATCCGGGGATATATCTGTCATATGGTCCAACAACCGTTACTCGCAGTTGGCATTTTGATAGTCGGAGTAATTGCCGGCTACTTAGTGCGTCGTTTTCTCGCTGCGAAGCAAGCTAGTTCGATCGAAGAGAGGGTCCGGCGCGATCTCGATAGGGCGAAAGATGAGGCAAAATCGGTAATTGCCACGGCTGAACAAAAAGCCACGGGCATTGTCGATGCCTCAAAACGAGAGGTGCGCGAACGCGAACAACAGCTTGCGCGTACCGAAGAGCGTATCGCAAAAAAGGAAGAAGGAGTTGAAAGTCAGGCGCGCGATCTCGACCGGAGGGAGCGTGAGCTTCGGGATGAATTAAACAAGGTATCAACCGAGCGGAATGAAATCCGTGAGCTTGAACGGAGAGCTACCCAAGAACTCGAACGACTTGCGGGATTCAGCGCCGAATCAGCGAAGCAGGAACTTATGGGCCGTATCGAACGGGAGTATCGGGACGATATGGTGAAGACAGTGCAGCGTCTTGAGCAGGAGCGGAGGGAAGACATTGAAAAGCGAAGTCTCGATATTATTACAACCGCCTTGAATCGCTACGCTCGCTCGCACGTCTCGGAGCTTACGACAACCCTATTCACGCTTCCAAACGAAGAGCTGAAGGGAAAAATCATCGGGCGCGAAGGCAGAAACATCCGCACCCTCGAACGTCTTACGGGTGTTGAAGTTATCATGGATGAAACGCCGGACAGCATTATTTTTTCCTCATTTGATCCCTTACGCCGTGAAATCGCAAAAGTCGCGATGGAGAAACTTGTGAAAGACGGACGTATTCAGCCCGCGAAGATCGAGGAAAAAGTGGAAGAAGCGAAAACGGAGCTCACGAAGCGGATGGTCGCGATCGGGGAGCAGGCCGCGCTTGAAGTCGGCGTGCTTGATCTCCCAAAGGAAATCATCCAGCTTTTGGGACGCCTTCATTTTCGCACAAGCTACGGGCAAAACGTGCTCGTGCACTCGGTTGAAATGGCGCACATTTCAGCCATGATGGCCGCAGAACTTGGCGCGGACGTGGCAGTTGCAAGGAAGGGTGCGCTTCTTCACGATATCGGTAAGGCAATTAGCCATGAAGTGGAAGGAACTCACGTGGAGCTTGGCAGGAAAATACTCAAGAAATATGGCGTGGATGATCGGGTGGTGAAAGCTATGGAGGCACATCACGAGGAATACCCGTTTTCAACCCCCGAATCGTTCATTGTTGCCGCTGCTGACGTGCTTTCGGCCGCTCGTCCTGGTGCGCGGAGGGACACCGTTGAAAACTACCTGAAGCGCCTCGAAGACTTAGAAAAAGTCGTCCATAGTTTTGAGGGCGTAAAGAACGTCTATGCGCTCTCGGCAGGTCGGGAGGTCCGAGTTTTCGTAGTTCCCGAGAAAGTTGACGATTTTGGAGCACTCCAGATGGCGAAAAACATCGCGGCAAAGATTCAAACAGAACTCAAGTATCCTGGCGAAATTAAGGTGAACGTGATCCGCGAAATGCGGGCGGTTGAATACGCCCGGTAGGGAAGAAGTTGCGGTAGCCCTTGTTTTTGCTATAATTACTGGGTAATTAAGGTTCGCAAAAGGTCGATTGAAATGGTGATGTAATACTATGAAAAAGGACGGACTAGTAGAAGCGGTCATGAAAGCCGCAAACATCGAGACGAAGAAGCAGGCGCAGGAAGCGGTGGAAGCCATGTTCGACACGATTGTGAAGACCCTGGGGCGAGGCGAAGAGGTCGCAATCACCGGATTCGGAACGTTCCGTGTTATGAAGCGTGCGGCGCGGGAGGGCCGAAACCCGATGACCGGAGAAAAGATCCAGATTGCGGCTTCGGTAAAGCCGAAGTTCCGCGCTGGCAAGTTCCTCAAAGAGGCCGTAAAGTAACTCTTTTGATAGCAGATAACTAAAAGACCCTTCACTAATGTGAAGGGTCTTTTAGTGTGAGCAGGAATATTTATCGCTTCAGAAAATCGCTCAAGCTGATGAATTTACCGTATGCTTCCTTCACTTTCGTAATAGATCCTTCAACGAATTTACGAACGGTGTGGTCGGAAACTACCTCTGATTCTACCTCTGCGAGGGTATTCTCTTCCGTAGCCGCTGCCTCATCTTTCGGAAGGTACTCATTCAAAAGTTCGATTGCAGCTTCGTTCAAGCGGTGGGCTTCATCAAGATCGCCCGATGCGCGAAGGAGAAGCGGCTGCCACGATTGCCTTATTCTCACGGCGCGGCGTCGAAGTTCAATCGAAAGTTTTTCGAATCGCTGATCGGCGATATCGAGTGCCTCACGGTTCTGGAACACGAGAACTAGGTCAACGGCTTTTGCGATGCCGGGATCATAGGTAAGTATGCGCCAATCTTTAAGCTGGCCGGCGATTGTCTGGATGCCGTCTAAACTCTCGGTTCCTTTCAGAAGATTCTGTGCTGCGTCGAAATACTTAACATAGCCATTGGTCGCCTGAACAAGCTCAATTCGAAAATCTTCGAACGCGAGCGTCACCTCGATATCCTCAAGCTTTTCACGGATGTTTTCTGTTTCAAGGGTAGAAAGCTCAATGATATTGGTGAGTGCTTCACGCTTCAGCTCTGTCTCCCGCTTCATGCGTTCGATGGGATCGATTGTTTCATCGCGCTTCAGGGCGTCGAGCTTTTCGATGCTTTCAATAACCGCTTCACGCGCGGTTTTTATCGGTTCTGGCTGGGCATGCGCCGTGGACACGAGCGAGATGCCAAAAACTGCGATAAATCCAGCAATAATGTACCTCATGGATATATTAAGGACCATACTAGCATTAAAAGATGATTTGGTCGAGTAGGTCGTCTACGGGTACCTCCTCGGGTTTCCGAATCTCTCCTAGAAGGAGCGTCATCTCCCGTGCGGATTCCGTGAAGTATTCAGCTTCACCGAGTTCGATGCCGAGGTTTATTTGCTCCGCCTCCGAGAGGAGTTCACGGCTTTCATTCGTAAATCGTCCCCCGGGGATGAAGTTTCTCCAGTAGGCGAAGCCACCGAAAACCGCGACGAGGATAAAACTTGCGAGTGCAAGCGAAAATGTAAATTTCAAATTTTCCACCAGTTCACGGGAAACCACCTCAATCCACGTGGGGCGCTTCTGGGGGAGTGCAGCGATGAGACGCCGCGATCGTTCCTTAAAATCCGTGCTTGGTTCAACGGCACGGCAAAGTTGGACAACGGTTATAAGTTCCTGTTCGTGCATATTAGCGTTCTGGTTGAATAAGACGGCGAAGTTCGTTCAGTGCCCGGTGTTGGATTAAGCGAATTGCGCCTTCGCTTTTTGAAAGCGCCGCCGCGATCTCGCGGTGGGAAAGATCCTCCATGAATTTCATAAGGATTACATCTTGCTGGTCGGGAGTGAGGGTGCGGAGCGCGCCGCGGATTTTTTCGATTGCGAACCGATTCTCAAGCGCTCGTTCGATTCCAAAATCGGCAGCTACAAGTTCAGCATCCACATCCTCGAGGGGAATTGTGGATCGTTTTACTCGGTAGTGGTCGATTACCTTATTCCGCGCAATTTGGTAGAGCCAGCTCGAGAAGGGAAATCCCTTCGATCGGTAGCGGGGAAGGTTTTGCCAGCAGCTCGCGAATACCTCATGCGTGAGGTCTTCTGCCTCCTCCCGGTGACTTACCTTCATATATATGAAGCGGTAGATTGGGGAGAGGTAGTGCTCGTAGAGCGCGTCGAAACTCGGGCGGTCGCCCTCTTGCGCGGTTCGTATGATGTTTTCTTCACCCTCTAACATAGGAAACGAATAGATTTTACTTTGGTTACCGAACAGGGTATGGTGCCCCCACACGTCTTAGCTGCTATTATAGTACCATCCAATCACAACCTCATGGCGAATGAAGCTCCACTGCTCACGGTATCAGGCCTAGAAGTATCTCTCGGTGACTTGACTATATTCAGAAATTTAAGCTTTGAAGTCAAGCAGGGGGAGGTAGTTGCGGTCATTGGACCGAACGGATCGGGCAAGACGATACTCTTGAAAGCCCTCATCGGGCTCCTACCCCATACGGGGAAAATCTCTTGGTCAGGAGAGGCAAAAATCGGTTATGTTCCCCAGAAGATAGACGCTGACCGGCATCTCCCTGTTTCAGCGCGGAACCTTCTCGAAGCAAAGGCTCATATTTTAAAACTGCCGAAGCGAAAAATTGAAGAAACAATTCGTGAGGTCGGCCTTACCCCCGAAGCGCTGCGCGTTCCCGTAGGACACCTTTCTGGCGGACAGTTCCAAAAGATACTCATCGCATTTGCGCTCCTCGGGGATCCGAATGTGATTCTTTTCGATGAACCGACCGCTTCGCTCGACGAACTCTCGGAAGAACACATCTACGACCTCATGCATGAACTCCAGGATAAGCGGGGGATTACCTTTATACTCGTTTCTCATGATTTGAGCATCATCAATCGGTATGCAACGAAGGTACTTTGCTTGAGCAAAGAGAATACCTGCTACGGTGCTCCCGAAGAAGTACTTACCTCGAGTATCTTAGAAAAGCTCTACGGTGCACCGCATAAGTTTTTCCACCATCTCTTCCACAAAGCTGACCACACGAAATAAGAATATGGCAGATTACTTTTCCGGTTTTCAAGAATTTTTCCCCGTCATACTTGCACTTGTTGCTGCAGTAGCAACTGGCCTCATGGGCGGGTTTGCGCTCATGAAAAAGATGACGCTTGCGGGGGACACTATGAGCCACATTGCGCTCCCCGGTCTCGGTATCGCGCTCATTTGGAATATAAATCTCGTGATCGGTGCTGCGGCTGCGCTTGCGATCGGAGCGATATTCATTTGGCACATCGAGGCGCGTACCGATTTAGCGGTTGAAACAACGATCGGTGTTATTTTTTCTGCGGCAATTGCGCTCGGGGTGCTCGTGACGCCTTCAGAGGAAATTATAGAAGCCCTGTTCGGGGGAGCAGAATTAATTTCAGTCTTTACGCTCCTCACCTACCTCGCGCTTTCTCTTCTTGTAATCCTTTATGTATTCCGCTTCAGGAACCAGCTCGTACTCGGATCGTTCAATGAGGATCTCGCCGAGGTTTCTGGAGTAAAGGTAAGTCGACTCAACCTCGTCTACTACCTTATGTTTGCACTCACCTTAATTCTCGGTCTTCGGTTTTTGGGAACCCTGCTTGTGTGAGCACTCGTGATTGTTCCTGCGGCAACCGCGAAGCAACTCACCGAAACCCTTTCTCACTTCCTCATCATATCCGCAACCGTTAGTGTGCTCTCGGTTGCGCTCGGTTATTTCCTCGTGGGCCTCTACAGTCTCTCGGTGGGACCAACAGTCATTTCGATCGCCGCAGGATTTTTCGTGTTGAGTCTTTTGAAGAAGCACAAATGAACGAGGAAACGGGCGCTCAAAGCTGAACATCTAATTTTGACATCCTCGGGTCACACGCCCCGGCCTTGAAGCCGGGGATACGGCGGCCCGAAGCACCGCTATGAAGGTTCATAGCGGTGCGGAGGAAATTTTTATCACGAACAAAACCCAAACCCCGGGCTTAAACCGGGTTGAATTCTAGGGGGGAATTTGACAGTACAGAAAGAAAGAGTTATATATACGGATAGTTCCGCGACTTGCTTCGGTGTGGCATGGTGCTGCATACGAGCGCAACCGCAACAACAAAAAGGACTTGCCAATGGCAACCCTCGGTTCCGCTACCAGAATTCTCTCCCATCATCTCAAGTTGATCGGGGATTCTG
>ERZ1292623.2165-Hain-H51-01um-R1-2165-length-17993-cov-6_pt2 | contig 10804 bp, 12 predicted proteins | sample MGYA00564398_ERZ1292623 | MGnify/ENA primary metagenome ERZ1292623 (study PRJEB36523, sample SAMEA6512633) | groundwater metagenome | collected 2019-01-07 | study: AquaDiva: Metagenomics assemblies of 32 groundwater samples
TTGCTTAAGCTTTTTTTCAAACTTTTGATTGTTTTTGCTTAAGCTTTTTTTCAAAAAGCTTATTCTAAACATTCATCACAAACCCATTTAGAATTATCATAATGCAGGTTTGAAAAATTCTTGCAAGAATCACATTCACCTTCTATTTTCTTCTTGAATAATTCAGACTTCTTGTCCTCTTCTCTAATGTCAAAACTCTCTACAACCATTTCAGAAAGTCTTGGCTGTATCTTTAAAATATCCTTGATAGTCAAAAAACCAATTAACTCGCCATTCTGGACAACAGGCAGGTGGCTTATTTTCTTGTCCTTCATAAGCATCAAAGCATCATAAATATCTTCTTTTCCAGAAATGGTAAATAAGTTGCTTTCCATTATGTTCTTTGTTGTTACACCATCAGTGCTTAATTTCTTTGAAACAACTTTTCTTACTATATCTTCTTCTGTAATTATACCTAATAAATTTCCTTCCTTCACAATCACGCTCCCAACTTTATTGTCTTCCATTATCTTGGCGCATTCAGAAATAGAAATACTTGTATTTACAACAACCGGGTTTTTAGTCATTGCCTCTTCTACCCTTACACCAATTTTCATGTCCTTTTTAACACCCCAGCTCTTTATAAGATTTTTCGTAAATTAAACTCTACTTTTTGCAGATTTTCTTGTCAAAATTTTTCAAGCTAAGATAATTTACGCCAACTAAAAACAACACACCAAATACTTTAAATTCCAGTCCTTTAAATGGTAGGCTTGCTAATCCTAAAGACAGTCCAAAAAAAGAAGCAACTCCAGAAAACAGGCTGAAACTGCATCCAGCACACCCGCTTCCCAAAGCTCCTATAAACCCGCCAAAAACTCCCCCGCCTGAGTTTTTGTCAAATTGCTTGAACTTGTCATACTTGTAAAAAAACAAGCTCAAATACATTCCTAATAAAGAAGCAATAAAAAAACTCAATGTAAAATAAATAACGCTGAAACTTACTCCATTAACATAAACAAAATTATCCAAGTTTACTATTTTATAAATAGTCAAATAATAACTGCCAATAGAAAATAAGACAGTAAATAAAAGAAATATTCCTAAGTATTTTTTTTCCTTGAAGATTTTTTTTACATTCTTTAATATCATCTTTTTAAAGAAAAACTAAGCGTATTTAAATTTAATCTTTAAGCAGTAATTAGTTCCTTTTTCTTTACTATTGCTTCTAATTTTCCTTCTTTTTTGTCATCAAAACTAATTATTTCTTTTTTTGGTCTTGCCCTTACTTTTTCAACATAAATTCTTCCTTCTTCTGTAATCTCAAGTTTTCCATCGAGGCTTCCTTTTAAGTATTTGCTCCCCCTTAATTCATCAATCAAAAACCCGTAGCTTTCTCCTCTTGTATTTAGCTCTTTAGGTTCTATTCTAAATTTTAGTTCAGATAAAGATAAAGTACCTAAATCATAAAACATTTCTAGAACTTTAACAGAATCTTTCAACAATCCGTCACTTAATCTTTGTTCAATGTGAACATTAAAATAAGTGTCTGAATTGCTTTTATATTCCATTAACTTTTTCTATATAATTTGTCATTTATATAAATTTCTGTTCTAATTATATTCTGTAAAATATACATTCTAGAAAACCTTTTGTTCCGAAAACTTTCCGGATTCATCACTTTCTAATTAGACAACAAGTAATATATAAATACTACTGGACAAAACTACTGGACAAACGCCAGACCCCCGTGACCCTTTTAAAATAAATTATCTTATTTACTGTTAATGTCAAAAAAAGAGATCAGATCTACCGGTATTATCCACTTTTGGGAATTTCCAAGTTTGTATGTTAAGATTAATAAGAATTTTAAAGAACAATTGATGAATAACTTTTTTAAAGAAAAAACTACCAATCAAGCAGCTGAATTATTACATATTTCAGTAACCACAATTCGAAATCTAAAAAAGAACTCTTATAGATTAAAAATTGATTATTTAATTAAAATTTCTAAACACATTAGTAAAAAAGAATTTAGTTTAGAGGAAATTCAAAAAAATATTGTGTGGATAGGTGATAAAAGCAGTTATGGTGTAGTAAATCCAAACTTGCCATTTGATTTTAATTCGAGGGAAGGAGCAAGATTTTTGGCTGCAATTTGCAATGATGGGTGGATAAGTGATGGAGTTTATTATTCAAATTCTGATTCATATCTAAGAAAGTCTGTTAAAAGTGATGGTTTATCAATTTTCGGTGGGGATAAAAATACAATAAAAATATGGATAAAGAAAAAAGACCAATACCTATCATTTCCATCAATTATAAGGGATTCAATGATTTCAATGACTGATTTTAAAGGTGTTAAATCAATAAACAATCCAAATATTCCTGACATAATCTTCAAAAGTAAAGATTTTATGTGTGGTTGGGTAGAGCAAACAATCGCAGATGAGGGTTGTATTAAATTTTATTTAGAAAAATATAGAAGAGAGATAATATGGACGAGATCTTTTAAAAAAGAGTTGCCAAGATATAACCTACATTTAAATGAATTGCAAATATTAAATAGACTTGGAATTAAATGTAAAACTTATGATGTAGGTGAGTATTATGATAAAGATGGAGTACTTAAAACCAGGAAAGCAATCAGGATAGCTAAGAGAAAAAATCTAATTAAATTGAGAGATTTAATAAAAATACCTTGTAAAAGAAAGGAAAAAGACTTCTCAGATATGATGAAAAGTTTCCAGAGATATAAAGAACCATTAATTATAAAAGAAAAGATAATTAATTTATGTAATATTTATGGATATTTAACTGCATCAACCTTAAAAAAGGAAATGAACTATAAGAGAGTAAGTAATGCTTCCAAATGGATTAAACTTTTTGAAGGAGAAGGCTTAATAAAACGCGTTAAAGATTATAGTTGTGGGAGTCTGGCTAAATACGTTTTAATCCACAAATAATTTAAATACCACTTTTCCTTTATTTCTTATGCTAGGACCAAACTTTAGACAAATTGAAAACAAATGGCAAAAAGAATGGGAAAAAGCAGGTATTTTTAAAACTAAAATAGATCCAAAAAAGAAGAAATATTATATTTTGGAAATGTTTGTGTACCCTAGCGCCGCATTCTTGCACATGGGCCATGTAAGAAATTTTACAATAGGTGATATAACAGCTAGGTATAAAAGAATGCAGGGATTTAATGTTCTTTATCCAACAGGTTTTGATTCATTTGGTTTGCCGGCTGAAAATGCAGCAAAAAAAGAAGGAATTCACCCAAAAGAATACACAGAAAAAGCAATTCAAAAAATTACAGAATATTTCAAAGACCTTGGAAATTCTTATGATTGGTCAAGAAAAATCTCTACACATGAACCAGAATATTATAAATGGAACCAGTATTTTTTCTTGAAATTCCTTGAAAAAGGTTTGGTATATAGAAAAAAAGCTCCTGTAAATTGGTGTCCTGATTGCAAGTCAACTTTGGCAAATGAAGAAGTTGTAAATGGAAAATGCTGGCGCCATGAAGAAACAGAAGTAATTCAAAAAGAATTAGAACAGTGGTTCCTAAAAACAACAGCTTATGCAGATGAAATCCTGAGAGACATAGATAAATTAGAATGGTCTGACAGAATAAAAACATTGCAGAGAAATTGGATAGGAAAATCAGAAGGTATATTAGTTGATTTTCCAATTAAAGGATCAAAGGAAAAACTCCAAATATTTACAACAAGACCCGACACAATTTATGGAGTAACTTTTATGGTTGTCTCTCCCAAGCATAAATTAATTAATGAATTAGCAAAAGAAAATAAAAAACAATTAGAAAATTTAAATAAAATTCAAAATGAAGAGCAAAAAGAAAAAGAAGGAGTTTTCCTAGGCTCTTATGTAATTCATCCATTGACAAAACAAGAAATTCCAATTTATGCAGCTAATTTTGTTGTTGCAGAATATGGAACCGGTGCTGTAATGGCAGTCCCGGCTCATGATAAAAGAGATTATGAGTTTGCAAAAAAATACAATTTGCCAATTAAAGAAGTTATTTTAGGGGGTAATATAAAAAAAGAAACTTATACTGGTAAAGGTCCTTTAGAAAATTCAGACCAGTTTGATTATATGGATAATGAATGTGCAATAGTAGAAATCAGTAATTATATTAGAAATGAAAAATTAGGAAAAAAAATTATCCAATACAAATTAAGGGATTGGTTAATCTCAAGGCAAAGATATTGGGGCACTCCTATACCCATAATATATTGTGATAAATGCGGAATAGTTCCATTAAAAGAAAAAGATCTCCCATTAAAACTACCAGAAAAAGTTGATTACAAATTAGAGGGAAATCCATTAAATCATGTTAAAGCCTGGGTAAATGTTCCTTGTCCAAAATGTAAGTCAAATGCAAAAAGAGAAACAGACACAATGGGTGGTTTTGTAGATTCCTCCTGGTATTTCTTGAGATTCTGTTCTCCAAATAATGACAAAGAGGCATTTGATAAAAAAGAAGTTGATTATTGGATGCCAGTAGACCAATATATTGGTGGAATTGAACATGCAGTAGGTCATTTAATTTACTCAAGATTCTTTACAAAAGTTCTTCGTGACTTAAACATGTTGAAATTTGATGAACCATTCCAAAGATTATTCAATCAAGGAATTGTTTACAAAGACAACCATAAAATGTCAAAAAGTTTTGGCAACGTAGTTTACCAGACAGATATTTCTAGCAAATACGGAATTGACACAGCACGTTTATTCTTGATGTCAGTCTCAAATCCAGAATCTGACATGGAATGGTCTGACAAAGGAGTAGAAGGATCATTCAGATTTTTGCAGAAAATTCAAAACATATCAGAATTAAATTTTAAAAAAATAGATGAAAAAGGCCAGCACAAAAGAAATCTGGCTATTAAAAATTTTACAGAAAATATTGAACATTTTAAATTTAATATTGCGGTCATAGAATTAATGAAGTACACTGACTTTTTAACTGAAAACCCGTCAAAAGAAGGATATGAAGATTTGTTAAAAATGATTTCTCCTTTTGCTCCCCACACAGCAGAAGAAATCTGGCATAAACTAGGAAATAAGTCATTCATCTCTGTTGAAAAGTGGCCTGAACATGACGAGAAAAAAGTAAATCCTAAATTTGAGGAAGAGGAAAAACAAATAGAAAAACTTGTAAATGATATTAATAATATTGTAAATTTATTCAAGGAAAAAAGAAAAGAAGTCTCAAAAGCATTTATTTATGTTCTTCCAAAAGAGCTTGAGAATTACTCTAATTCTTTAAACGAAATTCAGAAAAGGACAAATCTACAAATAAAAGCATTTTCAGTTGCAGACAAAAACAAGCATGATCCTGAAAACAAGTCTTCTAAAGCAAAGCCAGGAAAGCCTGCTATTTACTTGGAATAATTTTGACGTAATTATGTCATTTCATAATTAAATAAATTAAATCTGTCACAACATTTAAATATTAACTAAAAACTTTTTCTTTATGAAATTAGAAGCAGTGATTGGTTTAGAGAAAGAAATAAAATATTACAGAAGAGAAAAAGATTCTGGAGAAACTAAAGCTGAAATTGATACTTCTTTATTTACAAGAGATTTGCCAATTTTAGTATCTCTTGCCTGTGCTTATTACACAGGTTATCTTTTGTCAGAATTATATATGACATATAGTTTCTAAATTAACTCATGAGAGATTTTAAAAAAATAAAAAAATTAGAAAGTTTCCTTTCCAAATAATTTCTTTTCAAGGCTGAATTTTTTTGCTCCATATGCAAGTGTTGCTAAAAATGCAAGTCCAAAAACAAGGGCAGGCATTCCTAAATTCATTGTAGGATTCCACCCGCCTGTTGAAACATGTCCCAAGTAATAAGCAATTATCATCATTATTACTTCAAAAAAAGAAGCTAATCTAGTTAATACGCCTGTAACTAAACTTAATCCTATCATTAACTCAAAAACACCTGCAAACCAAATAAAGCTTAAAGAGGCAGCTGGCCCTCCCGGCATTCCCCATAATCCAAATATTTTTTGCAGGCCGAGCATAAAAAATAAAGCTCCAACACCCACTCTAAATATTACATATAAATTATCCTGATTTTTTCTTAAAAATTCCATTTTTTCTCCTCCTATTTTATTTTTAACAATAAAGCTTATAAAACTATTTAGAAATAAATCTAAGTATTAAAAACCATAGTTTTTTTGCAGAGAAACAGAAGCAATTTTTCTCAGTAATTACTTATAGATAGTAACTAAAACGAAAGCTTTATAAATAGATTTTATTATCCGAAAGCTTGGGGAAAAATAAGTTTTTCTAGGGAAAAATTTATATACTGCTTTTTTCTAAGGTTTTTTACTTAATTTTCAAGTAAAATTACAAGCCGGGGGGCAAAAATGGCGCAAGCACAAAATCAACCAATATTTATTTTAGCTGAAAATACGCAAAGAAATAAGGGCAGAGATGCTCAAAGAAATAATATAATGGCTGCTAAATTAGTGGCTGAAACAGTCAGGACAACATTAGGTCCAAAAGGAATGGATAAAATGTTGGTTGACTCAGTAGGTGACATCATAGTTACAAATGATGGTGTTACAATTCTAGAAGAAATGCAGATTGAGCATCCGGCAGCAAAAATGATAGTTGAAGTAGCTAAAACTCAGGAAGATGAAGTAGGTGATGGCACAACAACAGCAGTCATATTGGCAGGTGAATTGCTAAAAAATGCCGAAGCTTTGTTAGACAAGGAAGTTCATCCTACTGTTATTACAAAAGGATATGGTTTGGCTGCTGAAAAAGCAATTGGAATTTTAAATTCTATTTGTGAAAATATTTCTAAAAATGATGAGGAAAATCTAAAAAAAATAGCTGCAACAGCTATGACTGGCAAAGGAGCAGAGTCTGCAAAAGAAATATTAGCTGAATTGGCAGTTAAAGCAGTTAAGCAGGTGTTGGAAGAAAATAATTTAGATTTGGAAGATATAAAATTAGAAAAGAAAGTTGGCGGTGGAATTCAGGATTCTGAATTAATTCAGGGTATTGTTCTTGACAAAGACAGGGCTCATCCTGGAATGCCTAAGTCAATAAAAAATGCTAAAATTGCTTTATTAGATGTAGCTTTGGAAATTAAAAATACTGAAACAGACGCAAAAATCCAGGTTTCTGATCCTGCACAATTGCAAATGTTCATGGACCAGGAAGAAAAAATGCTTAAAGACATGGCTGACAAAGTGATTAAGTCAGGAGCAAATGTTGTATTTACTCAAAAAGGCGTTGATGATTTAGTTGCTCATTTCTTGGCAAAATCAAATATTTACGCTTCTAAAAGAATTAAAAAATCAGATATGGAAAAATTAGCAAAAGCAACAGGCGCTAAAATATTAAGCAAATTATCTGACTTGTCATTATCTGATTTAGGAAAAGCAGGAACAGTAGAAGAAGTTAAAATTGGCGATGAACAAATGACTTATGTTAAAGATTGTATAAATCCTAAGGCAGTTACAATTTTAATTAAAGGTGGAACAGCACATGTAGTTGATGAAATTGAAAGAGCTATGAAAGACGCTTTAGGCGACATAGCAGCTGCATTGAAAATAGGAAAAATAGTTGCAGGTGCAGGTTCAGTTGAAATGGAAGTCTCAAGACAATTACGAGTGCACGCAACAAAGCTTTCAGGCAGAGAGCAATTAGCAGTTTTGGCTTTTGCAGAAGCTTTAGAAATTATACCAAGAACATTGGCAGAAAATGCTGGTCTAGATCCTATTGATATTCTTACAGAATTAAAAGTTGAGCATGATAAAGGAAATAAGTGGGCTGGTGTTGATGCAAATTCCTCAAAAATAATGGATGCTTGGAAAGCTGGTGTTCTAGAACCTTTAAAAACAAAAACACAGGCAATTAAGTCAGCAACAGAAGTTGCAGAATTACTATTGAGAATAGATGATGTAATTGCCGCATCTTCATTAGGAAAAGACAGAATGCCGGGAATGCCACCAGGCGGAATGCCAGATATGTCTGGAATGATGTAAAAAATGGGAAATAAATATCACGGCCTTATAATAGCGGGTAATTATTCTGACACCGATGAACAGACTAGGGTTGTAAGAACTCTCGAAGCTCTTTTTTCAGGTGGAGTTAATCTTGTAGTGCTTTGCTATAGCCTCTAAACCTTTTACTTTAAATTTCTCATCTCTTGAAGTCTCGTCATCTTTTCCGAAAGTAGCCATATAAATTTTATTTGAAATGTCTATTTAAGATTTATTGTACTCAACAAAACCTTTTTATATTAGAATATTAATGGTATTTCTATGTCAAAAGAGGTAATGAAAGAGTTAATAAAAACCAATATTTCTTTGGAAAAGAAGAATATTGAATTATTGAATTCTGTTAATCAGTTGACAAAAAAAGTGGATAATTTAGTTGAAATCTTCACAAAAGCAGCATCTCATATTGAAAAAGGTGATGTAAAAGAGCCTTTGGCAGCAAAATTGTCAGAATTATTAGATCAAAACAAGAAAATTGCCCGTGGTTTAATCTTGCTTGAAAGATACGTAAAGGAAAAAGCATCATTCTCTTCTCCATTATATAACGAAGAAAATCCAGAAATATAATGCCAGTTAAATTTATTTTTGATGAGGAACTAGAAAGAAACAGAAAACAGCTTCAATCTATAATTGATTTTATGGATGAAGACATAGAGACAAAAAGAAAAGCAGACGTTCTCTTGACAATTACATGGGGTGCAGTAAGATCTTTTGTAAAAACCCAGCCCATTACCATACAGGAAGAAATAAAAAAACCAGATATAAATCAAAGCCCCGTAACTTTGTTGAATAAATTATTTGGAAAAAGAGATATTCAGCCAGTTGTCAAAAAAATCCCGGAAAAGCCAAAAGAAATAAAAGTTGAAAAACCAGTTGGGGAAAAACCGCCAGAACCGCAAGTAATAGAAAAAAATCTCATAATGGACAAGATGACAGACAAGGTTCTTGCATCTGTAAAAGTTCTTGACAAATACATATTAATAGAACCTGTAATAGATGAAAATGATAATAAAGTTTTGGCCAGAGTTCTTAAAGAGAAGCCAAAGAACATGGAAAAAGGGTGGAAACTAATTAACAAGTACTTGAAAAAATTCAATTCTCCTCCAGACCATGCAACAAACATAAAATATTATGTTGTAAACTTTCTTTTTGGTCTTGGAAAACTTGAGCCTTTGGTTTATGACAAAGACATAACAGAAATAATTTGTGAAGGTACTAACAAGCCGTTGAAAGTAAAATACACAGACAAAGTTCTTGAAACAAACATAGTTTATGCAAAAAAAGAAGATCTTGATAATTTTATTTATAGTGTTGCTTACAGGGCAAAGCCCATTGGCTTGTTTTCACAAAACAAGAAGATTACAAAAAAAGCTCCGAACACATCTTTCAGTTACAGGGACATGGCGTTTGAATGTTCAGTAGGTTTTGAAAAAGGTTCAGATTCAAAATTCACAGTAAGAAAAACAGTTCAGCCAGTTTCTCAACCATTACCTAAAAACCAACAAACTCAAAATCCATTAAGCTGGACCTAAATAAGGCCTTTTTTCTCTAGCATTAAATGAGGATATCCTTTAAAATTCTGCTCTCCAACATTGATATTTAGTTCTTCCAAGATTCCATATAAATGTTTTTTAGCTTCTTCTACATCAGAAAAATCCCCATTCGCTTCCAGCTCTATAAAATACCCCAGCCCAGTAACTTCATCAACAGCAATCTTGACTTTTTTAAATTCATAAGAATTTCTCGTCTTTTCTACTGTAACCATTTCTTTGAAATTTAATTTTTCAAGTATACTCTTTAGGGCATTTAAATTCTCAAAATTAGTCTCAAATTCGTCGCACGAAACAGCTGGTAAATTATCTGTATTGTGCCAGTTCTTGTAATTAAAGCTAAACCCTTCTTTTGTCTGCCTTATTCTCAGCCATTCAGAAATAGGTTTTTTATCAAGAAAATTCCTGTGAAAAGGAATAAAGTAAATGTCTTTCTGATATTCTTCTTTTTTAAAAATAGTTGTTTTATTTAGTTTTTCAATTGTGTCTTCAAAATTTATTAAAGGAAATTTTAATTCTACCTCTATGTTTTCCATTCAGTTAAAATTATTATTTAGATTTATTAATTTTATTGTAAAGAAAAAGTTTATAATTAAAAAACTTTAAGTGCTCAAACACGAATGCCTGAGCACTCTCAAAATTTATCGCCTCTTTTTTCTCTTAGAAGCAGTTGATCTTGAAGATTTTCTTCTTGAAGATTTTGCTGCTTTTCTTTTTCTTGCTGCCATTTTTTTATTTTCACCTCTTTTTAGATCATTATTTTTAAAAATATATGCATTTTTTCATTTAAATAGTTTTTGTTTTCATATTTTTTCATGAAAAATAATTTTAAGAAAAATTTTTATATGGTTAATGCAACAAATAATTTATGATAAAGAAATTTTTGAATACATTGTTGGTCGTAATTTCAGTTTTTTTACTGATAATTGTTTTCGGATTTGTAAGTTCATTGTTAAATAAAAATACTTGCTCAGCAGAAAAACCAGATTGTCCAGAAGATTTTTTGTGCAACTTAAATAAAAAAGCATGTGTCCCAGCAGAAAAATGCCCGGAACAAAAACCGGAAGTATGCATAACTTTATATGACCCAGTATGCAGTAATGGAAAGGAATATAGCAATGGATGTTTCGCTTGCATGGCTGATGTAACATCATTTTACAAAGGCCCTTGTTGAAAAAAATGACAAAAGCAAAAAAGAGAGAGTGTGAGAATTG
>ERZ1292623.2773-Hain-H51-01um-R1-2773-length-15386-cov-5_pt1 | contig 10803 bp, 10 predicted proteins | sample MGYA00564398_ERZ1292623 | MGnify/ENA primary metagenome ERZ1292623 (study PRJEB36523, sample SAMEA6512633) | groundwater metagenome | collected 2019-01-07 | study: AquaDiva: Metagenomics assemblies of 32 groundwater samples
AACGGAATCATGACCTGCAAATTATTTAGGCCCCATCCTTCGCGCACCCGCTTGACTGCCTCACATTCCAAGCGGAACGATTCTTTGAATTTTGGATCATAATAACGAGAAGCGCCGCGCCAGCCGATCATCGGATTTTCTTCATGCGGCTCATAGGGACCGCCGCCAATTAGAGTAGCGTATTCATTGGTTTTGAAATCGGAAAAGCGGACAATCACCTGATTGGGGTAAAAAGCCGCCGCGATTTGCGCGATCCCTTCGGCTAATTTCTGCACATAAAATTCCACTTTGTCCGGATAACCGATGGTTAGAACATCAATTTGTTTCTTCAGTTTGGCATCTTTAGACTTTTTATAATTAAGCAATGCCCCTGGATGAATCTTAATGTGAGATGCAATAATAAACTCTTCGCGCGCTAGACCCACCCCTTGATTCGGCAAAAACGAATCTATAAAAGCACTGTCTGGATTGCCGACATTCAAGCAAACTTTGGTCGTTGTTTTTGGGATATTAGACAAATTATATTTTTTCTCCGTCCATTCCATCTTACCTTTATAAACTTTACCCACTGCGCCAGACGAACAATCGATAGTAAGAATATCTCCCGTTTTGATTTTTGATAACACCCCCTCCACGCCGATCACCGCCGGAATGCCGAGTTCGCGCGAGACAATCGCCGCGTGCGAAGTCCGTCCGCCTTTGGCCGTAATGATGCCGGCGGATTCTTTCATTACCGGTTCCCAGTCCGGATCGGTAATTTCCGTCACCAGAATTTCACCCGTTTTGAATTGGCTTAATTTTTTCGTATCTAAAACAACATGGGCCCGTCCCGTCACAATTTTATTGCCGATACTGATGCCTTCTACAATCAATTTGCCTTCGCCTTTTAACTTATATTCGGTCATTTCGTAAATATCTTTTTTAGCCTGCACGGTCTCCGGTCGCGCCTGCACGATAAATAGTTGATTCGTCACGCCGTCTTTCGCCCACTCCAGATCCATCGGCAGATGATGGCCGGCTCGCTCGGAATAGTGCTCTTCTACCATCACTCCCCATCTGGCCAGCGTTAAAACTTCTTCATCCGTCAAGACGAATTGATCGCGCATTTTGGCCAGCGTTAGCAACACCTTGGTTGGCTTAGAGGCACTGGACTGATAGATCATCATATTTTTTTTCTCACCGATCGTCTTTTTAATGATCGCTGGAAACCCTTCGGCTAATTTTGGTTTGAACACCATAAATTCATCCGGCGTCACCGCGCCTTTTACTACCATTTCACCCAAACCCCAGGAACCGCTAATCACGACCACATCCTTAAAGCCGGATTCCGTATCAATGGTAAACATGACACCGGAACAGGCCTGGTCCGAGCGGACCATTTTTTGCACCCCGATGGAGAGTGCTGCTTCGGTCTGGTCAAAACCCTTGTCGGCGCGGTAGGAAATGGCTCGATCGGTAAAGAGCGAGGCAATGTCTTTTTTAACCGCTTCAAGAAGAGCCTTCTCGCTATGAATATTCAAATAGGTTTCCATTTCACCGGCAAAAGAGGCACCCTCCGAATCTTCCGAGGTGGCGGACGAGCGCACGGCCACATCCACATTCTTGGTTTTATACAGTTTTGATAGTTCGCGGTAAGCTTGAAGAATGGAAGTCACCAAATCCACCGGTAATTTTTTCTTCAAGATTTCGCCACGGACTTTCTTGCCCTTCGCTTGCAATTGCTTGATGTTGTTAGTATCTAGATCTTTAAGTTCCGCTCGCACTGTGTTTATTAGGCCGGTAGTTGTCATAAATTGGCGATAGGCCTGCGCGGTAATGGCAAAACCATTCGGCACATTGATTCCTTTCGGCACGAGCATGTTATACATTTCGCCGAGGGACGCGTTTTTGCCACCCACCAGTGGCACATCGTCGCTGCTTAAATCTTTGAACCAGATAATATCCTGTTTGTTTTTATCCATACTGTTTGCCGTATCCATTATTTTTATCTCTAATTATTAATTTTTAATTATCATGTAGAAGTCCGCCACATTCGCTCCCGTTCGGCCAGTAACAATTTGGCTGCCGGTTTTTTCAAAAAATTCATAAGACCGGTTTTGATTTAGGTACTCTTCAGGCGACAAATTGAGCTCCGTCGCTTGCGCCAGCACCACTTGGTCGCCGAGCGCACCGGCCACTTCCGTGTTATCCCAGCCATCCGAAGCAGCCCCGATGACCAACCGCTCATCCTTCAAATCATCTAGAGCCGCCAGCACCATTTCTTGGGCCCGACCTCCCTTACCCGGAACTTTGACCTCCGCAGTCAATTCCCCACCATACAACTCGCAAGTTTTTGCCTCAAGCGGGGCGGCGGAAAATTGATGGCCAACGACGATATCATTACCCTCCAGTTTGGAGTCTTTTACGATCGTTTGATACCCGAGCTTAGTAGCTTGGGCTTTCATGGCTTCCAGCGCGTTGGCGTTCGTTAAAAACAAAACATTTTTCACTTTGGCAAAATATTTTTGCTCTTTCGGCGTTTCCATCAATTCAAAACCCGGCCAGTTTAAAACATCAAAAACCTGATATTTGGCAATAATCGCTTCCGCATCAGATTTGGTGGAAATATCTAGCACTGTTGGCCCCGAAGCCACCGAGCTGACATCATCCCCCGGCACATCGGAAAAAATCAAACTATAAACGGTCGCCGGGAACATTAGTTTGGCCAACTGGCCGCCCTTAACCGATGAGAGGTGCTTACGCAAAATATTGAGCTCGGCAATCGTCACTCCCTTATCCATCGCATACTGCGTCAGTCTTACCATATCCTCCACGCTTAAACTAAGCGGCGCGAATAAAAGTGCCGAGCCGCCACCCGAGATGAAAGCCAGCACTAAATCTTTCTCCGTTAGGCTGGTGAGCATCGCCACAATTTCCTTGGTCGCCTGTACGTTTTTGGCCGACGGCAAAGGATGGGTGCCGGCAATGGATTTTATTTTGTGCAATAATCCCTCTCGCACATCCAGGGCAATACCGGCGGTGATTTTATCTGCCATGATGTCTTCTATCGCCACCGCCGTATCCAGCGCGCATTTACCAATCGCCACAAAAAAAACCCGACTGAACTGGCTTAAATCCACCGCGTCATCTTTGAGATGAAGAATGTCGCCCTCTAAGCTGATATTTCTCTTGACCACGCCAGCCGTCAAAATCGCTTGATAGCCCGCTTCTAAAATAGCCAAACCATCCTGACGCAAAGGAGTAGTAGCCAAATCATCAAAATTCTTGATCACCCGATCAGTCCCCATTAGAAATTTATATGAAAAACAAACCTAACCGCACCACCGAGATATGGTACGCAAAACCTCCCCGCACATCTTCACTTTCCACTTTTATTTCCCTGCCTGCGGCAGGCAGGTAACGGGACAGGCATTGCCCTCTATTTTACTACAAAAGCTTGTCTGTGTATAACCGAAAGGGACAAGGACTAAAAATAAGATATAATAAAAGACATATGGCAACCCTAAATCATTTTAGCTTACTAAAATGATCGAGTTATAATAAAAAATTTTATGAAAATAGCAAATATTTTGGCGCGAGAAATACTAGACTCGCGCGGGAATCCAACCGTAGAAGTAGCTTTGACCTTAGAAGACAGTTGGGGCCTAAACGCCGAAGGCGTCGGCCGAACGGCTACCGCCGTTTTAGGCCGGGCATCAGTCCCCTCCGGCGCGTCCACCGGTGCTCATGAGGCGCTAGAATTGCGCGACGACGAAGCGCGCTACGGCGGACTAGGAGTGACCAGAGCCGTCGGTAATGTTAATAATGAAATAAAAAACACCCTCCTTGGCAATGAGTATGATCAGTCAACACTGGACGAAACTTTGATCAGGCTGGATGGCACGCCTAACAAGAGCCGCTTGGGAGCCAACGCTATTTTGGGCGTGTCGTTGGCTTTTGCTCACGCCCAGGCCAAAGCCTTCAAATATCTCTATCAATATTTTGCAGACATTAGCGATACCGAAACAATATCGCTGCCCTTACCCTTGATGAATGTTTTAAACGGCGGGAAACAGGCCACTAATTCCCTAGACTTTCAAGAATATATGATCGTGCCGGTTGGCGCGGGTAGTTTCCATGAGGCCCTGCGCTATGGCGCGGAAACTTTTCATGCCTTAAAGAAAATTTTAGAGCAGAAAAATCTAAGCACTCTTGTTGGCGATGAGGGGGGTTTCGCTCCAACCTTGAATAGTAATGAAGAAGGTATTCAATTATTGATGGAGGCGATTGATAAGGCCGGCTACTCGGCCGGGCAAGATATTGCTATTGCCATAGACTCGGCCGCGTCCGGTTGGCTCTCCGGTGATAAATACGAACTGCCAAAAGACGGCAAAACTTTGACGGCCGAAGAGTTGATTAACCTCTACGAAGAGTGGACTAAAAAATATCCGCTTATTTCTATTGAAGATGGTTTGGCTGAAGACGATTGGGCCAACTGGAAAATTCTGACCGAGAGACTGGGCGAGAAGATTCAGATTGTCGGCGATGATTTATTTGTGACCAATGTAAAGAGACTGCGCCAAGGCATTGATGAAAAAGTGGCTAATGCTATTTTGATTAAGCCAAATCAGATTGGCACCATTACGGAAACCATTGAGGCAATCAAACTTGCCAAGTTCGCCGGTTACAAAACTATCGTCTCTCACCGGTCGGGCGAAACCGAAGACACGACCATTGCCGATTTGTCAGTTGGGCTTGCCGCCGGTCAAATTAAGACTGGCTCCTTGTCACGCTCGGAACGCCTGGCCAAATACAACCAGCTTTGGCGGATTGAGGAAGAGTTGGGTTCCAAAGCTGTTTTTTCGGGCGGCAGAGCTCTCACGAAAAATTAGAAACGGGGACGAGAAACAAAACCTCCAGACATTCCATCGTCAATGTCATCATTTGACCCCGTTAGAAGCAAGCCGCCCCTAAGGCGGCAGTAGCCGTGCCTTTGGCAGGGCGGCTTCTAACGGGGTTGACCCCGTTAGAGAACGCTGTCCGCCCAGGGCGGACGACTTCAGTCGCTGGCAGCGACTTTTCTCTAACGGGGTTGACTTATCGTTTGGAAGTAGTACTGTAAAATTAGAGATCTGCCTTAGAACAGATATGATTTTTTAACAAGGAGGGTAAGCTGATGAATAATCGCTTGTCCGTCTATTCCTGGCTCTGTTTATTTCCCGGTCTTCTTGTTCTTGCCTCCTGCGCGGAATTCAACCAACCGGTGCAGCTTCCATCAGCGGGAGCACAAGCCAACACCGGCGCGCCTATTTCTGCTCAAGTGTCAATTATTTCCATTCCGGCCGACCCAACACTGCCGAATTTTAAGGTGACGGTGGAACCGTTTCAAACGGCGGCATCGGGAATTACTTCTGGCGGTGGAGCCGCTCCACTGGCGCCCAATGAACAAATCAGTTACACTGGCCACCACCAAGGATATGACCGGCCAATAGCTCCCATAGGAGTACCGGGAGCCATGCCTCTGGATGACAGAATTGGCATCGGCGTTGCCAGCCAACTGCTTAGTACCCTAAGCAATGTGGGCAATATTACGGTTATTGATTATCAAGCTTACCGCCAGAATCCTGATCGCTACCAAAATGACAAACCCGGAGTATTCATTATCAAGGGAACCGTTACGGAATTTAATGAGACTAGCGAATTGGCAGATCAAAAAAAGGCGTTTTCCGGTAATTCCATCGGCAATGTCGCCGGTACCATTGGTAGGGGCATTGGCTCCGACGCGCTTTCAATGATCGGCAGGTTAGTGGTGGATACTAATACTAGCACCAACAATACCATGACCAAAAGACGGGGCGTTGTCGGTCTGGATATCCAAGTCGTCAACGGTGACGGAGTGATGTTATCCTCGTTTCCTTGCTCTGGCACCTTCACCACGATTAGTGCCACTAAAGCGGCCGGCACGATGGGTTTTAATCAGAGCAGTTCGGCCTACCAAACGAGCGCCATTGGCCAAGCCCAGCGAGTTGCCTTAAACGACGCAGCGGAAAAAATTCTCGCCAGCCTCAAACAACGCGGACGATAGTTTATGACAATTACTTCCGAGTTGGAGCCTCCCAAATAAGCCGCGAACAGTATTCGTTCGCGGCTTTTATTTTTAAAAATTAACCTTGAATTACGAAACTCGTTGAAATCATAGTTTTTGAGAGACATTGCGCAGGCTGGCGAGCCCCTGCCTGCCGGCAGGCAGAGAGCATAGCAAAAAATCAGCAGATTTTTATGTGCGTCTCTCAAAAACTTATGATGAGAAAGAGTTTCGTAATTCAAGGAAATTAAAGTAGTTTGGCCAAAGCGATAACGATCACGGCTACCAAAATTTGACTGCTAATACCCCACCCGACAGTCTTAATTTTAGTTTTAGCTTCGCACCAATTGTGAAATTTTTTGAGCGCAACAAACGGCTTGTGGCGAAATTTGAAATAGACAAATTGCAAAGCGTCTGGAAAGATTCCGCCGAGGATGCCTGATAAAATAATCAGACTGTTGCCGCTGCTGATTTGATAAAAAAGACCAAAGACGATCAGGGAACCAATCAGTAGATCCAGGCCAATTTTGGCCAGATCGCCGGCAAAGTTCTTATTGATGACCATATCAGTCATTTTATTATTTTCATCAACTTGAGCTGATTGGAGATTATAATCCCAGTGCGGGATACTATCTAATATATAGTGAGAAGCCCAGGCAGCCGTAAAAGCCAACACCGGTTGGTCGGGAAATAATTGCGCTACACTGGCACCAATAATAATGTGGGTGGAAAGAATCATTAACGAGGAATTTACCTATGGAGACCATATTCTACCGCATATCTATCGATTAAACCATTGACATTTGTGATTATCAGTTTTATATAATGAAACAGTTGATAAGTAACTTGAAAACTAAAATTATCCTCTTAAAATAAGAGGAGCTTTTGATTTGTAGACCAAAGGAGGGATGAGGGATGACAAATTCTCCCCATACTCAATCCTTGCCATTGAAGACTCGTTTGGCAATTCAGTTAAATGAGATTTTTTCTCCGTTCAACAAATGGGTAACCGGTGAAAAGGTGGAGCACAATCCGACCCCGGCAGAGTTAAGCGATAACTATATCAAGTCGGGGCGCGCCGCCGAAATATCCCAGACGTTGGAGAAAGAATCGGCCAATCAAGCCAAACAATAGAGCATCTTTTTAGAGGATGCTCTTATTTTTTAACTTTTTTATAAGGGTTTGATGCTAACTACCCGATCATCTACCAAGCTAAGTTGGTACACTTGATTTTTCCACCGTAAAGTTGAGGTAGCAATAAAAGCTTGAGCGAAATCAGAAAGAGGAACTTCCACTTGAGCGTTGCGGTCGGTAGAAGTGGCCGAACGCACACTGATAGCGGTACTAGTTGCCACAACGTAACGGTAGGAAGACTGGTCATAATTTTTAACCAAATAACCATTCAGTTGACATATCGTCAGCGTGGCCGAACATTTGGTTATCCGACTAGCACTCGTAGTGGTCGCATTGGGCGACAACTGTTCTACCTCTACTTCATTAATTGTTACCACCAAATTATCATTATCCACACCAAATCTCTTGATCCAACCATATCTGGTCAAAATAGGACTGGAGCCGAAATAAGCCAGAACTTTGGTGGCTAAATCATTGGCCAGTTTTTGCCGGAGTTGGTCGTGCTCCGGAGTTCTGTCTAGGAAAATCGGGTTTTGGATAATTGATTGGGGAAAGATTTTTTTGAGATCAGTTTGATAGTAACGACCAGCCCGCGGTCTAATTACTTGTCTGGGCTCATAACCCGCTTGACCGTTTTTTTGCCATAACACCACCAGTGGTGCGCCGATGTCTTTTGTTTGCATCAGAAAATTATCACGCCAAGCATACTGGGTAACGGCGAGCCAGATATAGGCTTTAGTGCTACTTGCCCCCTCTTCCGTAGCCAGAGTTTCGTAGGCCAATACCGAAAGAGTAGAAGTTCCTTTTAGGTCAAGTTGTTCCATTAGGAATTTTTTCAACAGGAGATCTTGATTGCTAGTCATCGACCTGAAAGAACGACTTATGGCCGGTATTTCACTGATCATTTTTTGCCAATCGGTTTGGTCTATCCCTTTTAATTTACCGCCATCTTTGGATATCTCTAGCCAAAAGCTTTTTCCCGTTAACTCGCCAATTTTTTGACTGTTCAGATCGTTATAATCATGGTTTAGCACTAACACGCTAAAAACTGGGGTTAGCCGGTCGGCCGGCGCGGGTAGACCTGTCTGCGCAGGCAGATAATAAAAATCCGTGCGGTTTTTCCCCTCTCTTATCTCATAACGATCTCGCCACCAAAAAGGCAGAGTGAGAGAATAGCCATAGGAAGGGTGAGTAAAGATGAGACCGGCACGGCCTTCGGACAATCCCGAAGCCGTTGATGCGGTTTGGGGAGTAGGGGATTTTTGATTAAAAAAGTAAAGGTAGCCGGCCAACAAAATTAGACCAGCAAAAAAAACCAGAAAAAGAGACTGGCTAATACCTTTACTAGCCGGAACAAAAAAACGTTGGTTACTATTTGGCATCACTCGAGATTTGCTTCTGGACTTCCTCAAACTCGTTCTCTATTTCCTTGAGCCGCTCGCGGCTGTTTTTGATGAGCCCCGCGCCTTCCTTTACCTTCTCCAAACCAACTTCCACATCCACCTCTTTCTGTTCGTCAAACCAGCGGACAATATCGGCTAGTTTTTTAAGCGCATCGCTTAAATTTGATTTAGTCGTCATTCCATTAGAAATTTACCCCGTGTGAAATTTTACCTTTCGTCGACTCTTGGCAAAAGATAGTACTTTGGCTCTTGTTTAATTTTGTCGTAGATACTTTGTCCATGAAAATTTCTATCGGGGTTTATTTGCTAATTATATCTATTGTTTGACTCAGCTCTAATGCTTACCTATGCCACCCATCTTCAGTTTTAACCCCTATTTCCCTGCCTGCCGGCAGGCAGGTAACGGGACAAGTGCTTTTTCTCTATACTCCTAACCTCTGAATAAATTTTACCGTCTTGTAATCTTACCTCAATTTCCTCCCCCTTTCCAATTCCCGCCACAGACTTTAAGATTTTACCACCAGCCGAAACCAAGCTGTAACCCAGACGCAGTTGTCGTTCCGGATTATTGGTCGTAATAGAGGCATCAGCCAGTTTCAAATAATCCAGCACCATCCTTAGATTTTTCTCAAAATGAAGGGTGATGGATTCTGCCAAATTAGAGAGTGAGGTTGAATAACTTTTGATTTGAGCCCCAATGGATGAGAAGTATTGTTTGAGTCGATAGTCCAAAGCACGAAAGTTTTCAAAAATCAGTGAAAAATTTTTCTTAAGTCGTAAAGAGAACGTTTGAAGCGAATATTTTTGATCGAAGAGCTCCTTCCGATAGCGACCAAAAATATCTTTGGCGTATAAATTAATTTTGGCCAAGGCCTGCTCCCAGCTATAGCTTAAAAGTTTTGCCACTCCAGTGGGTGTAGAGCAACTGCGATCAGCCACCAAGTCCAAGAGCGACACATCCTGATCGTGGCCAATACCAGCCACCACTGGCTTGGGAAAATTAACAATTTCTCGGACCAACGCTTCATTATTGAAAGATAGAAGCGATTCCAACGATCCGCCACCCCGTACCAAAACCAGCACGTCTATATCTTTATCTTTAAAATAGCGCACCGCTTTAATCAGGCTTGGTACCGCCTGCACGCCCTCCACGCGTGAATCCAAAAATTTAATCTGGAAACCAAATTGGCCCAAATTGGTGCGGAAATCAAAAATCGCTTCGCCTTGCCGGGAAGTGATCAAGCCGATTTTCGTCGGAAACAGCGGAATCGGTTTCTTGCGTTCCGGCGCAAACAATCCCTCCGCTTCCAGCTTCTTTTTTAATTCCTCGTATTGCTGTTTAAGCGCCCCTTCGCCAACCATTTCAATTGTATCGACATGAAAAGACAATCTGCCAGACGGTTTATAAACATTAGGCCAGCCGTGCACCACGATTTCCATTCCTTCTTTCAGCTCCACTCCCGTCAAACGGTAATTACTTTTCCAGATGAGACAGGAGATCGTGCTGCCGTCTTCCTTATCTTTGAGACCAAAATAATAATTGCCATTGCGTTCGTCCACACTACTCACCTCTCCTTTTATTTTCACTTCAAATGTCCGCAACCCGGTATTCACCAGATCTAAAAACACGGAGACAGAAAATATTTTTTCTCCGGTTCGAGCTGCGGCAATAATTTGGTCTGCCGCTGATCCCGTTAGAGGCAGGTCGTCCTTAGACAACCGGAGCGGAGCGGTTTCTAAACGGGACATTATCTCCAAAATCTCACGTCCATACTTCGCCAATTTCTTTTCCTTAATCCCTTTCACTTCCAATAACCCTTTCTCTGTTTTTACATCATTTACCACAATTTCCTCCAGTGTCTGATTTCCTAGCACCCTAAAAATCTCCACGCCCTCCTGGCGGGCTTGTCGATCTCTCCATTCTCGTAATTGTCGTAACTTCTTCGCATCCATGCGGATTTATCTTATGGAATAAAAATTTGTTAAAATGTTAAATTACAAATTAAAGATGGGGTACATTTTCATTTTAATTTCTAATTTGTAATTTTTAATTAGGCGATGCGATGCAACGCCCAGTTAATCAGCGCTAATACAATACTGAATATTACCGCCACCCAGAAACCAACTATACTGAAACCCGGAACAACCCAAGCCACTAAGAGTACCATCAGCGCATTAATGATCAAGGCAAACAAGCCGAGC
>ERZ1292623.4924-Hain-H51-01um-R1-4924-length-10803-cov-5_pt1 | contig 10803 bp, 9 predicted proteins | sample MGYA00564398_ERZ1292623 | MGnify/ENA primary metagenome ERZ1292623 (study PRJEB36523, sample SAMEA6512633) | groundwater metagenome | collected 2019-01-07 | study: AquaDiva: Metagenomics assemblies of 32 groundwater samples
GAGGGGATTACGGCAATGTTCGGAGGAAGATTTGAAAAATGGATGTTGGCCAATCGTGACCAGATGGTGTTAGCTCGCGCTAAGGCAAAAGAAACGCGGCTAGAAGAATAAATAGTGGCGTTTAACGCCGCAAGGTTTGCCAATAAACCGCCTAAAACCATAATAAAATATCCAAAAGGCAGAAACCCTTGGGCCGATTTTATAATCGCGCCCTCGCCCCATTGGGCAAGGACTTGAGATATCGGGCCGCCATCACGAGTCGCTCCAATGATAATTAAAGAAATTAAGAAATAAAGAGCGCTGACAATAGCCCAAGAAGTAAACAACCCTATTTTTATGGTTCTTTTCGGATTTTTAGTTTCTTCCCCGGCTTGTACTTGTATTTCCGAACCTTCGAAAGCAATGTAGAAAAAACTCGCCGCCGCTAAAATACCAAGAATTCCAGATGGCAAAAACGGTGAAAATTGGCTGAAAGATTCCGATGGTTCACTGAAAATTTTGACTGCGCCAAATATAATAAAAATTAATAAAATGATCACCAAAAAAACAGCGATAAAATTACTGGTCTTTCCGGTAGTTTTTACCCCCTTCCAGTTTATATAACCTAAAATCGCGACTGCCAGCGCGCCAAATATTTTTCCGATAAAACCAATATTTAATCCCAAATCGTTTCCTAAAACAATTTTTAACAATTCAAAAGCGTAAAAACCGAAGCTTATGGCATAGAGGCCGGCTGCCGCTGAATGAGCAAACCAACTTATCCACCCGGCTAAAAATCCTTGAAAATCCCCTAATCCTTTTTTAATCCAAATATAGCCGCCGCCAACGTCCGGAAAAGTTGTTCCAAGCGCGATGTACATTTGAAGATTTAAAAACGCTACACCGGCGCCAAGCAACATTGATAAAAAAAGTCCCGGACCCACCATGCCGGCGGCCGGACCCAATAGCGTAAAAATACCGCCCCCGAGAAGGGCGCCGACTCCCAACAAAATAACGGATCCCAGCCCTAAAGTGCGCGCTAATTTAACTTCGCCGGCTGTTTTATCGTTTTCTTGCATAACAAAAGGCCTTTTAAAAGACCTTACTTATAGTATATACTACTTAAGATTATAATCTAAATATGGCTTTAAATCTTAAAAATATCCGCAATTTTTGCATTATAGCTCACATTGACCATGGCAAATCAACGCTTGCCGATCGTTTGTTGGAAATAACCGGCACGATAGAAAAGCGATTATTGAAACCGCAGTATTTAGACCAGCTGGAATTGGAAAGAGAACGGGGGATAACCATAAAAATGGCTCCGGTGCGAATGATATACTTGGACCACATTTTAAATTTAATAGATACTCCCGGCCATTCTGATTTCGGCTACGAAGTTTCCCGCGCGCTAATGGCGGTGGAGGGCGCCGTACTTTTAGTTGACGCGACGCAGGGAATCCAGGCGCAAACTTTGGCAAATTTTGAAAACGCCCGAAAAACCGGACTTAAAATAATAGGAGCGGTAAATAAAATTGACGTTGCGCTGGCCGAGCAAATTGAATCGGCCGTTAAAGAATTGAGCCAGCTTTTAGGTATTGCCTCGGAAGAAATTTTAAAAGTTTCAGGAAAAACAGGAGAGGGCGTTTCGGAATTGTTAAAAAGAATTATTCAAGACGTGCCAGCTCCAAAAGAACAGCCGAATAAAGCCAGCCGTGCTTTAATTTTTGATTCTTTTTATGATGAACACAAAGGCGTTTTGGCGTTTATTCGAGTTATTTCCGGCCAATTTTCTCTTAACGACGATATTTGCCTGATTGCCACCAAGACCAAAGCGAAAACCAAAGAAATAGGATATTTTAGCCCAACCTTTAAACCGGGACAAAAATTATTAACAGGAGAAATAGGGTATATCGCGACAGGAATTAAAAATCCCGATTTGCTGAAAATCGGCGATACTTTAGCTTCTTATATGCCAAATTTTACGGATATTGAACCATTACAGGGCTATAAAGAGCCAAAGCCGGTGGTTTTCGTGTCGTTTTATCCGGAGGATGGCGGCGAGTATGACAATCTCAAACAAGCGCTTTCCAAACTTCGGCTTACGGATGCTTCGTTAGTTTTTGAACCGGATTTCAGCGAAGTTTTAGGCAGGGGATTTAAAGGGGGATTTTTGGGGCGATTGCATTTTGAAATTACAGCGGAACGGCTCGCGAGAGAATTTAAAATTACAACGGTTCAAAGCTTTCCAAGCGTCGCGTACATGGTTCGGCAGAGCTCACCACAAGTGGTTCGTCCGCCAGTCGGCGGCTCACCACAAGTAGTTAGACTGCCGCGCGATTCCGAATTTAAGACGATTACAAACCCGAAAGATTTTCCATCAGACGCATCCGAAATAAAAGAGCCGATTACAAAATTAGAAATACTGGCTCCCTCAAGATATTTGGGAGCGATTTTACAATTGAAATCAATATTTAGATTTTCAGAAATTACGACTGACAATTTCGGTGAAAAAATTATTATTACCGCTAAATTGCCTTTAGCGGATTTAATTTTGGACTTAGACGATAAATTAAAATCAGTTTCCGAGGGATTCGCGTCGCTGAATTATGAGATTGTCGGTTACGAAAGGACGGAAGTAGTTAAACTGGAAATTCTTGTGGCAAACCAGATTTTACCGGGATTAACCAGGATTTTGCCCAAAAAAGACATTGAACGAGAAGCGAGGTTCATGGTGGAAAAACTGAAGAAATTACTGCCGCGCCAGCAATTTGTGCAAGCAATTCAGGCAATGGTCGGCGGACGAATTATTGCCAGAGAAACCGTTGCCGCGATGAAAAAAGACGTTACCGGGTATCTTTATGGCGGCGACAGAACCCGCAAAATGAAACTTTGGAAAAAACAACAAAGAGGAAAACAAAAATTAAAAGAAATGGCGTCCAAAAGCCAGATTAAAGTTCCGCCATCGGTTTTTAAGGAATTATTGAAAAAATAAGTTTTCAATCTATAATACAAGAATGCCTTTAAAAAGAATTATTTTATTTGCCGGAATAGTTGTCCTTGCGTCAGGAAGCGCTTTTTATATCGGGTATTGGAGCGGGGTTAATAACCCGAAAGAGATTAATGTCAGTGGCATCACTAATATTACCGATGAAAAACCGCCGATTGATTTTGGTATTTTTTGGGAAGTTTGGGATAAATTAAAAAATCAGCACATTTATGGGGAAAAAACTGAAAATCAAAAGATGGTTTATGGGGCGATTTCCGGGGTGGTGGATTCTTTAGATGATCCGAATACGGTATTTTTTCCGCCGTCTGATTCCAAGAAATTCGTGGAAGATATAAGCGGGGAGTTCGGTGGCATCGGCGCCGAAATAGACATTCGCAATGAACAGTTGGTGATAGTCGCCCCGCTAAAAAGCACTCCAGCCGAACGCGCCGGTTTGAAAGGCGGCGATAAAATTTTAGCAATCAACGGAACACCGACCGCCGGTTTAACAGATGTCAATGAAGCGGTGAAAAAAATACGAGGCCCTGTGGGCGCGGAGGTGGTTTTGACGATTCTTAGAAACGGGTGGACCAAGCCAAAAGAAATCCCGATAGTGCGCGAAATAATTCAAATCCCTACATTAGAATGGGATATGAAGGAAGGAAAAATCGCGCACATTAAAATATACAGCTTTAATGAAAAAGCGGTTTATTCTTTCCATAACGCGGTTCTTGAAGCCGCGCTTAACGGAGCAGATGGTATTATATTGGATTTACGAAACAATCCCGGAGGATTTTTAGAGGTTGCTGTGAATTTAGCGGGTTGGTTTGTGGATAAAGGATCCGTTGTTACTACGGAAGAATTCCGTTCCGGTGAAAAACGGGATTTTCGGGCTAACGGCAATGCCGCGTTGAAGAACGCGCCGACCGTAATCTTAGTCAATAAAGGTTCCGCGTCAGCATCGGAAATTCTTGCCGGAGCGCTAAGAGATCACCTTGGAATTAAACTGATAGGCGAAACCACTTTTGGCAAAGGAACCGTCCAAGAATTGCAGGATTTAAGAGACGGGTCGTCCTTAAAAATTACCGTTGCTCATTGGCTTTTGCCGAAAGGAACGGTTATTGAAAAAAATGGCTTGACTCCGGATATTGAAGTTAAACTTAAAGAAGAAGACGTTAAAGCTGATAAAGACCCTCAATTAGATAAAGCGATAGAAGTTTTAAGAGAAGAAATCTCTAAATTAAAAGCTAAATAATTTTATTAATCCTATGAAAGTTTTGCTGTTGCAAGATGTGTGCGGTCTTGGGAAAAAATATGACGTTAAAGATGTTTCTGACGGTTATGCCAGCAATTTTCTTATAGCGAAAAGGCTGGCTATTCCGGCGACCGAAAAAGCCGAGCACGCGCGCAAAGGATTTGAAGAAAAAGAAAAAAATTTGCTGGAACGCTATAAAAAACTCGTTAACCGATTTAAAAATATCGTTTTGGAATTTAAAGTGAAAGTAGGGGAGAAAAACGAGGTTTTCGGGTCAATTACGAAAGAAGATATTAAAAAAGCCATTAAACAAATGGCGGAATTTGACGGAGAAATAATTTTGCCGCAACCGCTAAAAATTTTAGGAGAGCATTTGGTAGAAATAAACTTTGGCCGCGGATTTCGCGGCCAAGTAAAAGTTCTTTTGAAAGCTATTTAATCGGTTCAACGTGAACGACCGTGATGTAGCGAGTATTCCCGTCAAAGCAAGTTTTTTTACTTGCGGCGAACTTAACGTGTCCGTTTACGGCGGCATATAAAGTGTCGTCGCCGGCGCGGCTGACATTTCTGCCGGGAACATATTTTGTTCCTCTTTGGCGAACAATAATCTCGCCTATTTTAATAGATTGGCTATCATTAACCTTGATGCCAAGTCGTTTACTAGCAGAATCTCGGCCTAATTTAGTTGAACCTCCAGATTTAGTATGTGCCATAAAAGTATGCTACAATTTTAGCACTTCGGAACATCAATGTCAATTATGAATAAAATTAGATTTTGGCTTCAAGAAAATAAGAAAAAAGCGATTTTATGCGTTTTAATTCTGTTAATTTGCGCCGCCAGCTTCGGTTTGGGGTATTTATTAGCAAAGGACTTTGATCGCGCCCCGATTATTATTGAGAATAACTAGTGATTCTTTTTGGCTAAAAGGCAACTCTGTCCGAGGGAACCAAAATCAGCAAGAAACAAGATATTCTTTATTTTAAAATGAAATAATAAAAACCCCGACTTATGTCGGGGTAATGATATTTTTTAATATTCTAAAATCTTTTTCGTTTCGTTCTTTTTATCACCAATAACTATTGAAACAGTCATCGGCTTGAGAATTACTTCGGAGTCTTCTTTGGTAGAGTCTTGCCGTTCAACCCGCATTAAATTAATTTCCAAAGTCTTCCCGTTTTTATTTAAGAGAGCAATTCTTAACTCCATGCCGTTTCGTATCGTTTTTCTGTCAACGCTAAGAATAATATCGCCTTTTTTAATTCCCGCTCTATCCGCGGAAGAATCTTTTTCAAGAGTCATGACAACCGCGTATTGTTTTTCGGTTTCCTTGCAAATTCTGTTCAGAATTTCAACATCGTTAATGCCGGTTTGTTCGTGAAGATAGATTAAGTCTTCGAGCGACGGTTTTTGATAAGATCCCATTCTGGGGAAATTATCAACCAAACATTCTATTCCCAGCTTACCCCTTTTTACTTCACCCGCCATTAATTGCGGAACATTAAGAAGATTAATTGGGAGAGAAAAAGCAATTCCATCGGCAGACATTATTTTAAGATTGATGATCCCGACAATTTTTCCTTCCTGATCCACCAGGACTCCGCCGGAATTTCCCGGATTAACCGGAGCGGAAATTTGAATCCAGTCTTCCACATAAAAAGTGTCAATATGCCGATGAAGCTGGCTTACAATGCCATCAGTAATGCTATTACTGAGTCCGTAAGGCATTCCAATAACATATATTTTTTGACCAACTCTTAGTTTATCCGAATCGCCAAGTTTGGCGGCGGTATATTCTTCTGGTTTAATACCTTTGACGCGAAGCAACGCGCCGTCATTTTCAAAATTATAACCAACCAATTCAGCTTTATATTTTTTACCTTTTTCCTTGAGAGTAACTTCATATTCATAAGAAAGGATTTTTATTTTGCCAAATATAGTAGCAATCTCGTCGTCGTTTTCTTTGACAACGTGGCAAGCCGTAATAACAAGACCTTCTTTATTAATAAAACATCCTGCGCCGCCGGTAACAGCTTTGCCTTTCTCGGTAATCATAATCGTCGTAACGTCAACGGAAGCAAATTTAAAATCTTCGTAAATTTTTTCCGCTTCGGAAAGCTGGGTTTGCGTTTGAAGTCCTGTTTGCGGATTCGCGTTTTGTTCGTCTGCTGGAGTACTCACGCAAGTCACTGAGAAAATGCTCAGGACCAGAAGCATCCACATTGTCCACGACTTTTTCATAGGCGCCCCCTAAAGAAAAAAAGCCTGTCAAAATACTAAAATAATTGTAGTCCTTTAAATTTTTTATTGCAAGCTTATCCAAGCCGATCGTTTTGGATAAAAATTTTAATGCCTTTTAACCAAATTTTCAGCGCTTTCCAAACCCCCATAACGGAAATCATATAATTCAATTCAACCAATCCTTTTAAAATCCATCCGGCAAATCCGGAGATTATCAAACTACCGAGTTTAGCGACGGCAAATTTCCCCCCGACTGAAATCATATAAGGGTATTCTTTCGGTATGTAAACCTTGTGTTTTCCGCCGCCTTTTAAGTCTTCAATTATATTATGAGCGACAACATCGGCTTGTAATAAAGCCGCTCGCGCGACTTTAGGCGCCGGTTTTTCAGTTATTGGGTCAAAAAAACAAACAGAATCTCCCAGTCCGTAAACTTTTCCGTACAATCTTAAATCGGGAGTTTCTGGCAAGCACTCCATTTTACCGGCTACGACAACTTGATGTCTTTTCTCTTCTTTTTTTAACGGAAGAGCCCGCATTAAATTGGATGCCTGAACCCCGCCAGCCCAAATCAAAATATCATAAAATATTTTTCGGCCTGATTTTGTCATCATTTCACTTAAAATAACTTTTTCTATAATTTCATTGTTAATGATATTTATTCCTAAATTCCTTAAACGCGTTAAGGCTTTTTTTACAATTCTTTCGTCAAAACCTGGCAGTATGGAAGACGCGCCTTCCACAATGGTTATACTGGCATCGCATTTTTGAATTTCTTTTTTAAGTTCGCAAAGCCACTCCTGAAGCTCGCCGGCTAATTCAACGCCGGTAGAACCTCCTCCACCGATTACTATTTTCAGATTTTTCTTTCCTTCGCTTACGGCATTAAAAATGCGATTGCGGATTTCCAGCGCGTCCATAAAAGTTTTCAGCGGCAATGAATTTTCTCGTAAGCCGGGAATATCAAAATAATTGGTTTCCGAACCTAGCGCCAAAACAAGATAATCAAATTTTAATTTTAAATTTCCGGAACAATGAATGTCGCCGTTTATTAAATCAAGCGCCTCAATGTTGGTTTGAATAAATTTAATCGGGTATTTTCGGATTAATTCTCTAATCGGAAAAGTTACTATTTTTTTTAAATCAAGATAATTGGCGGTTTCTTTAGATGTAGCGGCAATTTCATATAAAGTCGGGGTAAAAGTCTGGTAATCGTTGCGGTCGATAAGAATTACTTCTTTACCTGTTTTTTTAGCAATAGAAATAGCCGCCCTTAAACCGCCAAAGCCGGCGCCTAAAACCACGATTGATTCCGATTTTTTTTCTGCCATAACTTTATTCTAATGCAATTTGCAAAAAACTTTAATGGAGAGTAGAATTTTAATGTTCTTTAAAAATTAAAAGGAGATATAAATGAAAAAAGACGAAAAGAATGCATTAATTGTTCTTGTTGGGCCAAGCGCCATCGGGAAGACTTACTGGTCTGATTATCTGCTGAAAATATCAAAAGGAATGCTGAAGAGGGTGAAAACTACGACTACGCGGCCTCCGCGCAACGAAGCCGATAATCTTTCTTACGATTTTATTTCCAGAAAAGAGTTTGAAAAAGGAATTAAAAACGGCAAATTTTTTGAATACGACGAATATCTCGAACATTATTATGGTTCGTCTTTAAAAAACATAAAAACCATTCTCAAAAACGCTTGCGGTATTTTTGCCTTAACGCCTAAGGGAGTAAAAGCTCTCCGTGCGTATCGGAAAGAAATTCCAGCGGTTATTTTACTGTTAACGCCAATCACGGAAAAAGTGCTTATAAGAAATTATATGCGCCGTGGAATTTTTGACGACAAGAAGCAAAAAGAATTGCTGAAAAAATCCAAAAAATTCAAACTTCCGGAAAAAATTCCGCACATAATTGTGCCGATAACTGGTTTACAGGGAGACGGAATAACGATTGCAGCGGCAGTCCTTAGCGGGATGTTAGAACTATACCCTCAACTTAATGTTTGAGGGTTTTTAATTTAAGGTGTTATAATTTTAGAATGCGTTTTTTAAGCAAATTAAAAATCAGAGAATTTACCGGCAAAACCTGCCTATTGCGAGTGGATTTTAACGTGGAAAACGTCAAAGATTCTTTGCGTTTAAAAAACTCTCTTCCAACAATCAAATTCTTGTTAAGAAGAGGTAATAAAATAGTATTTTTAAGCCATCGCGGCCGTCCGGATAAAAGAGACGGAGCGCTATCTCTAAAATTCGTAATCCCTTTTTTGGAAAAAAATCTCAAAAAAACAGTCATATTTTTAAAAGAAATTCCCTCTAAATTGCCGCCGGGGAAAATTTATTTAATAGAAAATCTGCGTTTTTGGCCGGGCGAAGAAGCAGATGATTCAATTTTTTCGAAAAAATTGGCGCGGCTCGGCGATTTTTACGTAAATGACGCTTTTGCCGTCAGTCATCGCAAAAACGCTTCAATCACCCAACTACCGAAATTATTACCGTCTTACGCGGGATTTCTTTTGGAAAAAGAAGCCCAAACACTTTCTAAAGCAATGAGCCATTCCGCTAAACCATTAGTCGTTATTTTTGGCGGCGCGAAAGTTGAAAATAAAATAGAGGCGATAAAAAACTTATCAAAAAAAGCGGATAAAATTTTACTGGGAAGCAGTGTTACATCAAAAATTTCAGCTTTGGAATCTTTATCGGACGCTAAAATCCTTAAGCCGATTGATTGGATTTTTGAAAATGGCAAGGCGTTTGATATCGGGCCGTTAACGGCTCAAAAATATGGGGAAGAAATAAAAAAAGCGCGAACAATTATCTGGAATGGGCCGGTTGGCTGGTTTGAAAACAAAAAATTCGCCGGCGGTTCAATCACGATAGCTAAAGCTATTGCCGCGAGCGAGGCATTTTCCATAATTGGAGGCGGGGAAACAACTCAATTAATTTTGAAATTAAAATTACAAAATAAAATCGGATTTCTTTCAACCGGCGGGGGAGCAATGTTAGAATTTTTAGCGGGGAAAAAACTCCCGGGAATAGAAGCTTTAAAATAATATGACTAAATTCGTGGACAATAGAAAATCAGTCAGAAAAATCACAAAACCGGTTGTTATTATTTATCACGCCGATTGTTCGGACGGTTTTGGCGGCGCTTGGGCGGCATGGAAAAAATTTGGCGATAAAGCCGAATATATCGGTATTCAGCCGAACGGCGAATTGATTGCTGGCTTGAAAAACAAAGAAATTTATTTGATAGATGTTAGTTACAAACCTGAATCGTTGAAAAAAATAATGGCGGTTAATAAACACGTTACAGGGATTGACCATCATGTCAGCGGCCATGAATCAACAAGGATGACTAAAAATTATTCTTTTGACAATAATCATTCCGGCGCTGTTTTGGCTTGGAAATATTTTCATTCTGATGAGCCGATTCCAAAACTATTGCTGCATATTGAGGATATGGATTTGTGGAAGTTTAAAATAAAAAATACGAAAGAGATTTTTGCCTATCTTGACCTTTTTGATTTTAATTTCCAAACTTGGAATAAATTAGCCGCTGAAATTGAAAATATAAAAACTCGGAAAAAATGCGTAGAAATCGGGAATATTATTTTTAAATATGAAAATAAACTAGTGCGGCAAATAGTGAATCAGAACGCGGAATTAGTGGAATTTGAAGGTTATAAAACGCTAGCGGTTAATTCACCTCATTTTTCTTCGCAAATCGGCCACGAACTTATAAAAATTTTACCGCCGATTGCTATTATTTGGAGCGAGCGCAAAGATAAAATAATAGTCTCTCTTCGTTCCGACGGTTCCGTTGATGTTTCTAAGCTTGCCAAAAAACATGGCGGCGGCGGACATAAAGCGGCGTCTGGATTTTCCTTGAATATAAATAAAAAACTGCCTTGGAAACATGCAAGATAATTTATTCGGAGATAAAAAACTAATTATTTATACTGACGGCGGAGCAAGAGGCAATCCCGGACCGGCGGCTATCGGCGTTGTTGTCGGCGGGAAAAAATACGGTGAAACGATAGGGGAGGCCACTAATAATGTTGCTGAATACAAAGCGGTAATTTTCGCGCTTAAAAAAGCTAAAGCTTTGCTTGGGAAAAGCAAAGCAAAAGAAACGGAAGTTTTGGTAAATTTAGACAGCGAACTTGTTTTCAAGCAGTTAAGAGGGGAGTACAAAGTATTAGACGAAAATATGCAGCCGCTTTTTATAGAAGTTTGGAATTTAAAGCAGGATTTTAAAAAAGTGGAGTTTAAACATATTCCGCGCGAACAAAATAAGGAGGCGGATAAAATGGTAAATAAGGCGTTGGATAATTTATA
>ERZ1292623.4925-Hain-H51-01um-R1-4925-length-10802-cov-9_pt1 | contig 10802 bp, 12 predicted proteins | sample MGYA00564398_ERZ1292623 | MGnify/ENA primary metagenome ERZ1292623 (study PRJEB36523, sample SAMEA6512633) | groundwater metagenome | collected 2019-01-07 | study: AquaDiva: Metagenomics assemblies of 32 groundwater samples
GTCCTCCTACAGCAGTTATAACTGCGCCAGTTCACCAAGGAATTTATTTTGCTAATACCAACATTAATTTTGTTTCTGGGTGCTCTAGTCCTTATGAGCCTTTGAATTATAATTGGGAGATTGTTCAAAATGGACAGCCTCTTAACTTGGGATTAAGTCAAACTCTTGGGAATTTCCAATATAATTTTGTAAATACAGGACAGGCGCTTGTGAGATTGACATGTACTGGACAGACTTCTGGGTTGAGTGCTACAGCTGAAGCGCAGATTTTAGTTGTTGCGAGTCCCTTTGTATTCACTTATATTAACAAACCTACATTTAATGAAATTGTTCATAATCCTGCTCCGTTGTCTGGGCCGTATTATCCGAGGCAAGTTCAATTCAGCGCGTCTGACAGCTTTGCAGTGGACACAAATATTCCTTCCACGTGCAATGTCAATTCTCTATGTGGTCCAACTTCTTCAACTCCTTGTACTGTTACCTGCCTATCTGGAAACTGTCCTACGCCGACGCAAAATTCTCCAAATGTTTGCATTGGCACCAACAATCAGCCTGGGGGGCCTCTTGATGTTATCGGAACTCCTGCGTCCAATATTATGAATTTTGACTGGACTTTCTCTGATTCTAATTGGAATAATCTTTGGAACGGCCCTAATGAAGAAGGTGTGGGAGTAAATTCAGGATTTGTAACTTATGATGATTTATCTGATAATATAAACGATAAACATATGAGTGTTACTGCAAGCATCACTTCTGGGAGCACTACTGCGTCGGCGACATTTGATAGAGATTTTACTTTAGGAAGATGTTTGAATGATGGAAATACTTTCTTGAGTCTGAATGGACAGCAGCAGGCGACCACTGGAACTAGCGCTGTGCCTAATGCATGCAGAGGAGTTGAAGCGGGCAGTTCTCTTGACGATTGCTGTCCTACTAATTTGGTTTGCGAAGACCCGAGCGCGGCTCCAGGAAGTCTGCCTGGAACTGCAGGAGAAAATAGAGTTTGTGTTATTCCAGCAGTCATTTACTGTTCTGATTTGGTGATTTCTAACTGTGGGAATTGGCAGAACTTAAATCCGCAGGCACCTTATAATCAAATTACAACGCCTATCTCGTCGTGCAGTTATCTTGAGTGTTATTGGAATAATAATCAATGTGAGGTGCATGAGGTTGCTTATGCTCCGGGATCTAATGGAGCCTGTAATCCAAATGGATGCGTTAACAGCGATTGTGCCTGGAGCACTACACAAACTAATTGTGAGAACGGACAGAAGACTATAAGTTATACTGGGACTCCCATTACTCCAGGAGTACTCTTATGCACTGGTCAAACCAATTCGTGTATGCGCCCGTCTGTGACTGTGCCATGCGGGAGTTTGAACTTTGAACTTGGGTTCTTTAATTATATACAGTTTATTGCATCCGCAATTGTTATTGCGCTGATTTATGTTATGTTGGGAATTAGGCGAAATAATAATGAATAAATGGAATATTGCTTTAATTGTATTTACTGCGGGAATTTTTTTAGCTGTGAGTGTGATTGCGAGCACGAGTTATTTACATAATACTGTTGCCGCGAATTATTCTGCTGGTGATAAAATAAAAGGAAATATTTATTTGAGCTTCTCGCAGGAGCCGACTAATAAAACTCTGACGAGTAATTTTCAGGGAAATATTAGTTTGATTGATTTTATACGCGCGCAGAGCTCGCTGTCTGAAGGAGCGCAGTATAACTGCAGCACTCAAGGATGCGTCGGACAGTATGTTTCGCAAGGTATGACAAATGGATTTTCTATTGATGCTGGAATGAATAAAATTGCAGGATTCAGTGTTAGCGGGGCAGGGATATCTATAAATAAAGCTGGATTTTCTGTGAGCGGCAACGCCTTGGCAAGCTGTGCTCCTCAAATAAGTATTGACCCTTTAGCTGATGGACAGGATATTTTTGTCAATAATGTCGCTGGGACGCAAAGCTGCGGGACAACATACGATGGATGCTACAATCAAGCAAACACTATTGAGGCGACTATTGTAACTGGAAAAGAATATTGCGAAAAAGTTACCATGCCCGCCGCGCCCGCATTTATTGTCGGTGGAGAGATTAGGAACGGCACCATTCTTGCTAATTTAACTATGAAATTATACGACGAAACTAATGGAGGTGTTGCTGGAAGCTGTCAGCTACCAAGACACACACAGATATTTCAAGAGTTAAACTGCAGAATAAATTACACTACTTCTGAAACGCGGGACTATTATGTGTGCGTCACGACTTCAAATAATGGAGGATATAAAATTGGATGGGAGACTTCCGCGCCGACATGCGGGACGGCAGAGGGATTCGGCGCATCCAATAGTGATTTTAATTTGTTCGCCGAAACTATTCAGTATGCTGGTTCGCCAAATTTTGTGATAAATGATACAACTTATGAAATGCAATATAATCTTCAACTTGCTGAAGTTCTTGACGACTATTTAGCTGATGTTTATGGGAGAAACTGCCAAGCACAACCGTGCGTTCTACCGATAAAGTTTTCAGGAGATTCGCAGTCTATAGGTTTGGGGAATGCGTTTATCGAATATGAAAGCGTTGGAGTTCCTGGAAGCGTTTCCGGAATGCACGAGTTAGCATATTCGCCGTCGAGTATTACTGGAAATAACTTGAGCTTGGATATTGAGAAGGCAAATTTTGTGATTCCTATAACGAGCAGTGAAAATAAATTCAAGTTTTTTATTGACGGGAATCAACTGTTCCAGAAAAATATAACTATACAAAGGAGCTTTGCACTTGATGTGCAGCCGAAGATTGTTGCGTTCGCGCAGAATGTTCAGTTTACCGCAATTCCTAATGCTAATATAACTAGCACGACTTGGAACTTCGGAGATGGCACTGCAGTTCAAACTTCTAACGGCAGCTCAATAATACACAGATACACTCAAAGAAATAATTCTGTTTTTGAATTGACTCTGACTTCTGTTAACAACCAAGGATGGCAGGCGACAAAGAAATTTAATATTTATGTTGGAGATCCAAGAGAACTTGCAAATACAACAATACAAGATTATAAGAAAAGAATAGAAAATATTACTGCGCAGGTCAATACGTATCCAGTATGGATAATTCCGAAAATGCAGGAAATTTTGGAGCTACAAAATGTTAATTCTAAAATTGTGACTATTGAAAATGACTACAGAATCGCAACGACTGAAGAAAATTTTCAAGATGTGATGATTGACTTGGTCGCGTTAAATATTCCAAAGACAGTTTACAATTTTAGAACAGGGCAATCACTACCGCTTGCCGTGGATTATGCCAGCGTGAATATAAATTATCTTGAAAGAATTGAGAATGAAGATGTGTCTGACAACGCTGAATTGACGGAAAGAGTGATTGGATGGATGAATGAGCATTTCTCTCCGGAAATTTCATTCCAGCATATTGCTGCAGCTTATGATTTTGACAGCGAGATTCTTGCGAGCGTTTTTACAATTGAAACAAAACCGAGCGACTCGCCGAACGGTACTATTTATTTAATTTTTGGGCAAGACATTGAGAACAGCGGTTTGTATAAATCTAATTATAATGTACGGTCAATAAGTGGAATTGGGATTGATTATCTTCAGCTTGATACTTCCTCAAATAAAGTTTTTGAATTTTTGCTTGATGGAGAAATTGATGTTGAGAGTTTGGGCGCCTATATTGCTCCAGAAATAAGTGCGCTCAATATTATTTCTATTGAAGGAGAATGCACTCTTAATGGGATTTGTGAATCCGGCGAGGACGCCGACAGCTGTCCTGAAGATTGCTCTAAAAAATCATTTAAATTTACAATTGTCGGATGGATAATCTTGTTTATTTCTGCGCTGATTGTTTATATTATTCTGCAGGAATGGTACAAACACAAATACCAAAAACATTTGTTCCCTGATGAAAATGACTTGTATAACTTAATGATGTTTATTTATAACGCGCGCAAGAGCGGACTTAATGATTATCAGATTCGCGATAGGCTGGCGCAGCAAGGATGGCCTAGAGAGAAAGTTAACTTTGCGCTTAGAAAAATTGACGGCAAGAGGATTGGCATGCTGGAAATACCACTTTTCACTCATAGCCAGCACAATAAAACTGTTGCTAAACTTGCCACTCGCCAGGGCGCACCTCTTGACGCAAGATTTATTAAAAGACCTAATTTAAGATAGATATGCTCAAAATATTTTCAAGATTTTTCGGAGGATTTTTCCGACGGAAAAGCAATATAAAAATAGGGTTCTACGGGCCGCCTAACGCTGGCAAAACTTCTCTTGCTAATTTAATATGCAAAGATTGGACTGGCGAAGAAATTGGAAGCGTGAGCGAAATTCCGCACGAAACGCGGGAAGTGCAATTTAAGGAAAAAGTTGAAATTGAACATAAGGGAAAGAAATTGTCCCTTAAAATTGTCGACACGCCTGGAATTGCAACTAAAATAGATTATGAAGATTTTTTAAGATATGGACTTGCTAAACAAGAAGCAAAGAGACGCGCGAAAGAAGCTACACAGGGAATTATTGAAGCGATTAAGTGGCTTGATGATATGGATGCGGTGATTGTTGTGCTTGATGCTTCTGAAAATCCTTATTCACAGGTAAATATTACGATAATTGGAAATTTGCTCGCGCGAAAAATTCCTGTTTTGATTGCAGCGAATAAGATTGATTTGCGCAAGGCGGACGTGAAGAAAATAGAAGCTGCTTTTCCGGAATATGATGTTGTGGGAATTTCAGCGAGAAAGTCAACTAACATGGATGAATTTTATGATGCTCTGTTTAAACTTACAAAAAAAGTTTAAGACTCTTTTTGAACCATTAAAAATCCCTAAAAGATTTAAAAGGTTACAAAAAAAGTTTAAAAGAGAGAAATGCAATAGATAACAATGGGAAAATCAAATAAATTTAAGGGATTTAGTCTGCATATAATGCCATTCTCCGAGATTAGAGAGTACACTATCACTGAACGAGTTAAAAAGATTTTGAGTTTGGTTTTGGGAAATAAAATAGTTATTCTACAAGGCCGCTTGAGACCTGAAGAGGAAATACGCCTAATTGAAGATACGATGGCGATGGTTGACCATATTAAGACGTTTAAAGGAATTGAGCTTGCGGTTGTTGAGCCGAACGGCGGAGAAGCGGGTTTCTTTTTACGAATGCGTCGAGGCATTGCGCACAGCCTTACGGGCGAGTCTAATTCTTTGACTGTTATCGGTCCTGCTTCCATTGTCAAAGAGATAAAGAAAGACCCAAGCAAGATTGAAGTATTTTTAGGATAACTAAAATTCTTGACCGAATGTCTCTTTGTATCTTCTTGATAGTTCGCTCAAATCTCCAACTCCCAATTCTGAAAATGCCTTTACTAATTCTTGCGGACCATTAATTTTTTGGTCATGTACATCACCTACTTTATTTCTTACTATGTAAAATATTCTTCCTTTTGCTGATGTGCCATTGCCTCTTGGAGAATCGTGAAATTCTTCTATTTTTTTATCTCCGTATCGAACAAATACCCTGCCTTCTTCCCGCCTATCATTCAGAACTATTTCAGCGATATGCCCAAATCTTGGATGATTGCTGTCAGTAACTAGATATACTTCATTGTTTATATTCGTGAATGGGTGCATTGTTTCTTCATTAGTCATGTATGCGTTTTATTTATACCCTATATAAATCTTTATTAACTTCTTGTTCTGCAAAATTGAATGCCTAATCAATGTATTCACTGCTCTGCCGTTTATGAAGATGGTGCGCGGGAGACTCTTGCTGGATGCTCAAAATGCGGGAGCAAGTTCTTTTTTTATATGACTGCTGATAAGATGCTGAAGATTCAGCAAGCGCGCGGCACTCCGCTCGGAGAATTGACTTCAGAAGATAAAACACAAATTGAGGAAGACGTACGTGAGATTACAGGGATTAAAGATATAGACGCGCCCGTTATTTTAGATCTTGAAACTGTAAAAATTACTGGATCTGGAAAATATATCTTAGACGTGCCCAATTTATTCAGCAAGAAAAGGCTTCTCGTTTACAAGCTTGAGGACGGAAAATATGTGATAGATATTGCGTCTACGATAAAGAAACAGAAAGAAGACGCTTAGAATATTGATGATCAAAAAATCGATGCACCACCACACCTTAAAAGGTGTGATTTGATTGGTGCTCGATTTTTGGATGCTCGACGTGCTCCACGACCTAAAGGTCGTGGTTTCAGCAAGCACGTCGACATGATAATATCTTTCTTAGAGAATAAACGTTTAAATAGTATTGATTTGGCAACGAGCTATGAGTTTTCAAGTTCAAGCGGGAGCAAGAGTTTCATTCATTGAAAATAGTATTGTCGCTAAGTTGCCTGAAAATGAAAGAGATAATGCTAAAGCGGGGGCGACAACAATTGTTAATTGTTATGCTGGAATAGATGTTGATGCTCTTAGTGTTCTTGCTTATGCTGCAGAGAGAGGCAAATTTGAAGAATTTGCGGAGAAATTAGAGAAACATTATGAGGAAAATTTAAGTTTTGTTCACCCTGATGCTCGGAGACTTGCTGTTGTTCCCGGCGCTGTTCGTGCGGAAAGATTTTTCATAGATTGCTATAGAAAGATGGGAATTCAACCTTTGCATAGATAACTTATTTTTTATTTTATTCTAAACCTTTTAAAACAATGATAACTTAGTTTTGTTATGAAAAAGAGCGTTCAAAGCATTATAAAAAAAGAGATTAAGCTACTTCTTCCTGATGCTGAAGCCCTGAAAAAGGTAAGACAAGCTACTGAATATTTTTTGGATGCGCTTGAAAAACAACTTGAAAGAAAACATATTGATGCTGATGTTTTTGTTGGTGGAAGTTTTGCCAAAGGTACTTTCATAAAAGCGGACAAATATGATGTGGATGTTTTCATCAGGTTTGACTGGAAATATGAACAACTTTCTGAATTACTTGAACCTGTTTTAAGAAATGTTGCTAAAGATAGAGGGCTTAAAGTTGAGAAAATTCACGGAAGCAGGGATTATTTTAAAGTTTTTAACGAAGACTCACAAGGATATTTTGAAGTCATTCCGGTCACAAGAATAAAAAAACCACAAGAAGAGAGAAATGTAACTGACTTGAGCTATTTTCATGTGCCCTATGTTAAAAAATATATTAAGGGGCTGGAGTATCAAGTTGGACTAGCAAAACAGTTTTTCAAGGCGCAGGGAGTTTATGGAGCAGAAACTTATGTTAAAGGATTTTCCGGGTATACTGTTGAATTGTTGATTATTCATTACAATAGTTTTTTGAAGATGCTACGCTCGCTTGTAAAGATTGATGACAGCAAGCGAGTGGTTATTGATTTGGCTAGGCACTATAAAAACAAAAATGAAATTTTTATTCAGTTGAATGAAGCGAAACTGCATTCTCCAATAATCTTGATTGACCCGACGTATAAAGAGAGAAACGCTTTGGCTGCTTTGTCACATGAAACTTTTGCTAAATTGCAGAAGTCTGCGCGAGATTTTCTTATAAGACCTTCGCTTGAATACTTTGTAAAGAAGCCGTTAAATGTTGAGTTATTGCGCCGACGTGCTTCGCGAAAAAAATTAGAGTTTATTAATTTGGTTTTGGAAACTGACAAGCAGGCTGGGGATATTGCCGGCACGAAATTGAAAAAATTCTCCGAGATGCTTGTTGAAGATCTAAATGTTTATTTTAACGTTAAAGAGGATTATTTTAGTTATTCTGGAGACCAAAGCGCCAAACTTTGTGTTATGGCTAAATCGCGCGACGAGATTATTCGCATTGGGCCTCCGTTAATTATGAAGAAGCATGTTGCGCATTTTAAGTCTGAACATATGAATACCTTTGTCAAGGGCAAATTTATCCATGCACGCATCGCTGTTACTTTTAATTTGCGGTCTTATTTAGATGTGTGGCAAAAGGCAAATGAAAAAAAGATTCAAGAGATGCATATTACTGCAATGAAAATTTTAGATTAGCTTTGCATGATAAGCGATTCCAAAAAACTTATAGCTTGTTCGTCACATGAGAAATCCGGTCTGTATAACTATATGCTCATAAAGTCTTCATCATACTTCAGGTCTTTAACTCTTTCATATTTTTTTATTATTGTTGTTTCTTCAGAGATTAGACATCTCTCAAAAAATATATTTGTTTCTCTAAAACTACCTATAGTTGTTATATAGTGTTTAACGGGCTCGCCTGGTGAATTGTAGGATAATAAATATAGCGCGCATTTTCCATAGTATTCTGGCCTTAGTTTATATTACATTATGACTGCATGATTAGATACTCTAATGAAGTTATGGCGTCTACATCACTTAACCATCTGTTTCTTTGCATCCACCAATAATCTGTAAATCTTACATTTGATGAGAGATCTTTGACTCCCTCAAATGTACGTACGATGGAGCAATCTTCGCAAGTTAAGAGTCTTTCAAAGAAATAATTCACATCTTCTATCTTTCTTAAAGTTAATAACTGATATTCCACGTCTTTGCTTCCCTGTTCTCCGTATCTTAGTAGGTAACCTACGCACTTCCCTCGGTATTTTGACTTAATTTTATTTGCCATCTTTCTCGCAAAGAACTTCCTCTAAATCTGATAAAGCCAAAGGTTTTTCTTTATCGGCAAGCATGTTATCATAAAGCCTTTCGCTTACTGCCTTAAATCCTTCTACTCTTAGTCCAAAAAATGCCCCTATAATTTCTGAACTTGGTGTTTGCTGTATCTCTAAATATCTGTGTGAAATAGTTTGAGAATCTAAAGATGATAAAACTGTATAGCGATCTTTGTCTATCCAAACTATTAGGCTTAAGTCTCCACCTTGGTAATCTTTCTTTAATTGTTTCATTTTTAATAATTAAGACAGTAATTTAGAGAGGTCTCCGAATTTCGTCCCTCTGTTCATATGTTCTACTGCAAATTCTATCATTTCAAATCCTATTTGATTTACTTGATATGTCTGCATAATCTTTCCGCCCGCTTTTTCCAGAATAGATAAACGCTCAATGAACTCAGCTTCTTCCTCATTTCCACCTATTTGGGAGTATCTTCCGGGATATTTTGCTATTCCAGCATAAAGTTTTCCCTGATATTTTTCATTAATTTCTGCTGGTTTTTGTTTTGACATTTTTATTTGCCTAAAAACTTCTTCATTGCTTCATCAACTACTTTCAATTTCCTGTAATTTTCTACTTGCTGTTCATATTGTTGAATCTCTCTATAGGCGCTCAATACTCTCATCGCATCTTGGATGTCTGACCTATCTGTGCCACAGGCACTCGATGCTATTGCAAATATTTCAACTCCCTTTTGAGATGTTCCAACAATTACACTTTCGTGTATTTTAAGGCCATTTGAAAATAAGAATTCTAGTCCCCTACGTCCATATTCTTCTAATCTTATTCCTGCTTTGTGTGCGATACATATGTTTTTGTGATACTCATCGTCTTCTGTGGTGCCAGAACTTATTTTCGTGCTTGGCTTTAAACAATTAAAGTAGACAATCGCTCTTTCGAATTCGTTTGTGGTTGGTTGCTCTGACATATGGGGTTTGCATAATTTATTACTCATTTTAATTCTTGGCAACTTTATCAAGCATCGTTGTCAATGAATTTGCGAAATAAGGCGAGTTTACCCATAGACCTATTTCTTCTTCGGCGTTTTCTGGGTGAATCATAAGTAGCATTTCTTTTTTGTCTGTTACGTAGTATTTTCCGTTTTGGTCAGATTCTTTTACTTTTAAATCGTTTCTTGATGCGAATCTGCGGATTCTGTGCTGGTCTCCGCTCAAAGATATTTTTAATTTTACTTTTTCTGTGTCTATGTTTCTTAACAATGAGAAAATGACTCTTGACTTGTCCTCAAAGTCGTCTATTGAAGTGTGAATAAGAATTTCTTTTTCAGCTGACGTGAGCATTTCTTTTATTTTTCCAAGTATGTTTGCCCTGCCCTTTATGTGACCAGATAAATCTTCTAATTTTATAGATATTATTCCGTCTTTGTGGAGTTGGACGATTTCGTTGTAGTCTGGAGTATTTTTCAAGTTTGAGAGAGTGTTTACTTTTTCCTGTGCTTTGTTTAGGACGTTTGTCTGCATTCTTTCAAGAACTGTTTTTGGTTCAACTGCAATGTATTGGACGGGTTTGCCCATCTTAACGATTGCGAATCCGCGCTTTGCAAGAGATTCAAGAACGTCATACGTTCTTGAGCGCGGGACGCCAGATAATTCTGCTGTCTCGCCTGCTGTCACAATTCCTTTTGAAAGCAAAGCTAGCCAGACTTTAGTTTCATAAATATTCAAATCAAAATGTTCTTTTACTTTTCTGACTACTTCTGGTTTTAGTATCATGGGGGAGCAAAAAAATGAGAGTATTTAAATGTTTTGTTTTTGTTGTAATTATTAAGTGGTCATATATGGGAAAGGTTTATATAGTAATATTTGCAAGATGGAAAATGGCTGATTTAAGTGAATTAAGAAATGAACGCGAGTTAATAAGAATCAAAATACTAGAGGGTTGTGTATCAGAGGTTAGAAAATTATATGCTATCTCGGATGAGCGAATCAAAGGTATTCTTGTTGATGATTTAGAGCAGTTGGTGGATAAGTATGAATCTCTGAACAAGCATCTTGAACAACTGCCACAAACTCCTTCTCCGATTCATTTTGATGCGGCGACAGCAAAAAGAATTAGAATCGGAGCAGAGATTACTCAAGCAAAACTTGCAGAGATATTAGATATAGATTTTGGTCAAGTTTCTTTATGGGAAGGCGGTA
>ERZ1292623.4926-Hain-H51-01um-R1-4926-length-10802-cov-6_pt1 | contig 10802 bp, 11 predicted proteins | sample MGYA00564398_ERZ1292623 | MGnify/ENA primary metagenome ERZ1292623 (study PRJEB36523, sample SAMEA6512633) | groundwater metagenome | collected 2019-01-07 | study: AquaDiva: Metagenomics assemblies of 32 groundwater samples
TTAATATGTGTACCAAAAGCTTAGAATAACTTCTAAGGATAGCCCCAGGAATTCCGCCTTGCCCCGCCGATTAAGGCGGGGTGAACGAAACACCAAAGCGTCCCTTGAAGATGTTCCGTGAATCCCGTTTTGGGCGGGACCGTTGCTTAGAGGTTTATAGGGCAGATTTAGCAAAAACTCTTAAAAATCTTAATTTCCCCCATATATTAGCAAATAATAACACAAATGTCAAGCCCAAAGAACAACAATTCAAGCAACGTCAAGCCCATCGCCTCTTTAGATAAGGCTTTGGACCAAGCGTTGAGGCCGCAAAAATGGGACGACTATGTCGGCCAGGAACTGATAAAAAAGAACCTCAAAATACTTATAAGGGCGGCTTCCGAGCGCCAAGAAAGCATAGAACACCTTCTTTTTTACGGCCCCGCCGGCTTAGGCAAGACCACCCTCGCTCTTTTAATAGCCAAAGAGCTGGGGGTGCAAATAAAGACCACTTCCGGCCCAGCCATAGAAAGAGTGGGTGATTTGGCCTCTATTCTCACCAACCTTTCTCCGGGAGATATTCTTTTCATAGACGAAGTCCACCGATTAAATAAAAACATTGAAGAAATTCTCTATCCAGCGATGGAATCTCGGTCGCTGGACATAATAATCGGCAAAGGGCCGTCGGCGCGAAGCATCCAATTAGAGCTTCCTCCTTTTACCCTCATTGCCGCCACCACTCGAATTGCCATGCTTTCTTCCCCGTTAAGGTCGCGGTTTTCGGGGGGGACATTCAGGTTGGAATTTTACACCAACGAAGAAGTCAGAAAAATTATCACTCGCTCGGCCGCTCTTTTGGGTGTGGAGATTGCGGGCGACGCCGCCGAAGAAATCGCCCAGAGATGCCGTTTTACTCCAAGAATAGCTAATCATTTCTTAAAAAGATGCCGCGATTTCGCCCAAGTGCACGGAGGAGGCGGAATAGATTTGGTTTTTGCCAAAAAAGCTCTAGATTTGATGGAAATAGACAAGCTGGGTCTTAACAGCCACGACCGGCGAATATTAAACGTTCTTATAGAAAAATTCAAGGGCGGGCCGGTTGGGTTGCAAACCTTCGCCGCCGCCACTTCCGAAGACGAAGCCACCATAGAAGAAGTCTACGAGCCGTATTTGCTCCAGCTGGGTTTCATAGAACGCACCCCGCGCGGCCGCATCGCCACCCAAAACGCCTATAAACATCTCGGCCAATCTCAAACCCAAAATAATCTACTATAATTATCCAAACAACTAAATAACAAACTCATTATGATTATATTAGGCATTGACCCCGGTTTTGAGCGAATGGGCTGCGCTGTTTTAGAAAAGAGCTCGGCCGGAGAAAAATTAATTTATTCCACTTGTCTTGTTTCTCAAAGAAACGACCCCCACGAAAAAAGGCTCTTTTGTCTGGCCAACGGCCTAAAAAAAATAATTAAGGATTTCAAGCCGGATACGATGGCCATAGAAAAACTTTTTTTCACCACCAATCAAAAAACAGCTATGAGGGTGGCGGAATCTCGGGGGGTTGCTCTCTTTTTGGCCGCCGAAAACAATTTAAAAGTGATTGAGTTCGCTCCGCTAGAAATAAAAATGGCGCTGACCGGCTACGGCAAGGCCGAGAAGGGGCAGGTTCGAAAAATGGTGCTGGCTATTTTAAAAATTAGCGGCGGCGACAAGTTAGACGACGAAATTGATGCCATTGCCATAGCCGTCGCCTGCCAGCCTCGCCAAGTCTAGGCGGGCCCCGGAAAAAATTATCCACAGTAAGCGCTTGAAGTGGCTTTACAATTTTTTTATACTTGCTACAAAGATAGCGTCATCAACATTAAAGCAGTATTGGGCATGGTCGTACCTGCTTATCAACCCGCTTCGCCGAAGCTTCAGTGTGGCGAGCAGGCAGGGATGCTTTATTAAATAAAAATTAAAAAATAAAATAATAAATATGGACGACTTAATAAGAGCTAATGCTCTATTAACAAGCGACGATGAGACATCAGGCGAAGATTTGACAGAACCGGAAACGGAAGACGATTCTGGTAAAATTTTTGAAGACGGGGATGATGAAACCGGTTACTCTGTTTGGGAAAACTAATTTTAAAAACTCCCCCAACAATATTGTTGGGGGAGTTTTTAATTGCGATTTTTTTGATACACTACAACCATTATGACCAAAAAGGGGAGAAAAAAACTATTTAAAATATTGGTGGGAGTATTTTCTTTTTTATTTGCCGCCCTTCTTTTTACTGGAGCTGTTGTTGCCTTCTGGATAGCGACACTGAAGATTCCCGACGTCGGTTCTTTAAACGACCTGAAAATCGCCCAGTCCACGAAAATATACGACCGAACGGGCAAGATAATCCTTTGGGACATTCACAGCGATGTCCAAAGGACGCTGGTGCCGATAGCCGACATTTCCCGCCATATCAAAAATGCCACCATCGCTATTGAAGACTCTTCTTTTTACCAACACAGGGGCATTGATGTGCCCAGTGTTTTAAGAGCGACCTTGATTAATCTGAAATCGGGCCAATTAAGTCAAGGCGGCTCCACTATCAGTCAGCAATTTGTCAAAAATGCGCTTCTAACTAGCGACAAAACTTTTGCCAGAAAAATAAAAGAAATCATCTTGACGCTGAAGGTTGAAAAAAATATTTCCAAAGACAAAATTCTGGAGCTTTATCTGAACGAAATCCCTTACGGCGGCAGCAATTACGGCGTTGAGGCGGCCAGTCGGAATTTTTTCGGCAAAAAATCTTCCGATATAAATTTGGCCGAAGCCGCCTATTTGGCCAGCCTGATCAAAGCGCCCACTTATTATTCTCCCTACGGAAACCACCAGGAAGAGCTGGCTAAAAGAAAAGATTTGGTTTTAAACAAGATGGCCGAGCTGGGATTTATCGTTCCCGAAGAGGCCGAGGCGGCTAAAAAAGAAAAAGTTATTTTTATAAACAAAGGACAAAACTCCGTCAAGGCCCCCCATTTTTCCATCTATATCCGGTCGTATCTGGAAGAAAAATATGGCCAAGATTTGGTAGAACAAGGCGGGCTAAAGGTTACCACGACCCTAGATTATCCTTTGCAGGAAAAAGCCGAACAGATAGCGGCCAAATATGCCAAAGAAAACAAAGAAAAATTCAACGCCTCCAACAACAGCATCGTGGCCATAGACCCGAAAACAGGACAAATTCTGGTGATGGTTGGCTCAAAAGATTATTTTAATCGGGAAGACCAAGGCAACTTCAATGTCGCCCTGGCTCATCGCCAGCCCGGTTCGGCCATCAAACCCTTCGTTTACGCCAAAGCTTTTGAAAAAGGCTATTCTCCCGACACAATTGTTTTTGATCTCCAAACCGAATTTAATCCGTCTTGTCTAGACAAATACAGCACAAGCACGCCAGCTTCTAGTTCGTCGTCCAGTAATTCTGGTGACAAAAAAGATGAATGTTATATGCCGGAAAATTACGACCATAATTATCGCGGGCCCATAACCTTAAGAAACGCTTTGGCCCAATCTGTGAATGTCCCGTCCGTTAAAACGCTTTATCTGGCTGGCATTGGCGATTCTCTTGATTTGATGAAGGAGATGGGCATAACTTCCTTGAGCGACTCAAACCGCTATGGTCTGACTTTAGTTTTGGGCGGCGGAGAAGTCAGCTTGCTTGAACTAACCAGCGCTTATTCCGTTTTCGCCAATAATGGCGTTAGGAATCCGCCCGTCGGCCTCCTAAAAGTGGAAGACAAAAGCGGAAATATTTTGGAAGAATACCACAATGAATCAAAACAAGTCTTAGATAAAAATATCGCCCTGACAGTAACCGATATTCTTTCCGACAACAAGGCCCGAACGCCGGCTTTTGGAGAAAGTTCTCCTTTATACTTTTCCAGCCGGCCAGTAGCCGCCAAAACCGGCACCACCAATGATTATAGAGACGCCTGGGTGGTGGGGTACGCGCCCAATATCGCTGTTGGCGCCTGGTTTGGCAATAACGACAACGCTCCGATGGAAAAAATGGTGGCGGGATTCATTGTTGCTCCGATGTGGAACGAGTTTTTAACGGAAGCGTTCAAAGATTTACCCAAAGAAGACTTTGAAAAACCCAAAAAAACAAAAAGAAACAAGCCGTTTTTAAACGGCGAATGGCTGGGCGGGCAGACTTATCTCATAGACAAAGCCTCGGGTAAATTAGCCACCGAGTTCACCCCCCCTGAAATGGTCCAAGAAAATATTTTGACGCAAATACATTCTATTTTGTATTGGCTGGACAAAAACAATCCTAGCGGCGGCAAACCGAGTAATCCAGAAAACGATCCTCAGTTCCAGCTGTGGGAAATACCGGTGCGAAGGTGGGCGGAGGGCGCGAACATCAAAGATCAAACCGAGGAGGATATTCCTAAAGAAAAAGATGATGTCCACAAACCGGAATACGCGCCGAAGCTCAAAATAGAACTACCAAAGGAAGGCCAGGCGCACGATTTATTTGATAATATAACCGTCAAATTTTCTTATGAAAGCAAATTCGATATGGGCCAAGTTGATTTCTTCTTCAATAATAATTATCTCGGCTCTTTAAACCAGGGGCCTTATATATTTTCTTTTAAGCCCGGCGACACCGCCAACGTCATTGATAATTCGGAAATAAAAATTATCGCTTACGACAAAATGAGGAATAAGGCAGAAAAAATAATACCCATTAAGATTAATTTTAAATTTTAGAATCTTATGTCTTTTATCCCGCTATTTTTTATTTTTTGAGACAGAAGCCGTATTATTTTTTCCTTATTTAAAAATATTTCGTTTTTCAGCGTCCCACTTATGGTAGGACTATTTTTAATATATACCGTTCCAAAACGACATTCCACATCATTTTCAGACAAACTGATATTTAAAATTTCATTAAGAGCTCCGGCAATCTCGTTTTGATAAAACTTTTTGGGTGGCGTTATTTTGAAAAACTTTTCCAGATAATTGGAAATATTGTCCCACATATTATACGCTCATCGGCATTACTAAGTATTGAAAGGTGTTGTCTTGAGCGCCGGCTATAAGCAACGGCTTCCCCTCTCCCGAAAATCTTAAAATAATATCCTTAGTGTTAATACTGGACAGGCAATCCTGGATATATTTATGATTAAATGTTGTTTTAACGCCCTCGCCGGTTATTTTTGCCGGGATTTTTGATACGTGTTCTCCAATTTCATTGTTTGATGTTTTGATGGCTAAGAAATTTTCCCCCGAATTAACAAATATATTCAACTCGTTTAATTTTCCGGAAAAAATACCGGCCATTTTTAATGAGTTTATAAAAAATTCTCTGTCAATAATCACATCGGTGGTGAATTTTTTAGGGATAATTTGATTATAATCCGGAAAAATCCCGCTGGTTAGCCTGGAAACAAAAAGAAGGCCGTCTTTTTGAATATTAATCTGGTTTTTATTAAATAAAACATTAATTTTCCCCTCTTTCCCTTCAAAAATTCTTATTATTTCCACTACTGTTTTAAAAGGAATGAGGATCGGGCCTAAATCAGGAAAAAAATAATTAAGTTTTTTCTCAGCCAGGCGGAATGAATCAGTGGCGGTGAAAGTAATCATTTCTGTTTTATTGGAATATAAATAAACTGAAGAAATTTCTGGTTTTATGGTGGAGAATGAGCAGGAATAAAACACCGCCTTAAGACCGGATATAAAATCAATTACTGATATGGAAATTTTATTATCTGATTCTGATATTAATTTAGGTAAATTGGGGAAATCTTCAGTTGGTTGGCTTTTTATTAAAGTTGAATTATTATTGGTGTAAATTTCTAAATTATTATTTTTTGACTCTAAAATAATTTGATTATTTTCAGAAATATTAAATAAAAAACTATTTAAAACACTGGCTGGAATGGTAATTTTCCCTTTTTTCTCTATTTTTGCCGGGATTATTATTTCTACACCCAATTCAAGATTAGTGGATGTTAATTTTAAATTTTTTCCTTCAGCGTCTAATAATATATGGCTTAAAATAAAGAGATTAATATTTTTACCAGAAATTCTATCACATATTAAAACAGCTTCTTTGAGGTCTTTTTTAAAACAAGAAATTTTCATTTAAGATTGGTTATATTAATAATAATTTAATTTTTATATATAAATACATTATAGTTATTATTATATTTGTGGATATGTTGATAAGTTGATTTAATGGCTTTAAATAATATTTTTTTGGGATTAATAATGTGGATAATTTTAGTGTTATTTGTGATTGTTTTGTAAATAAAAATTTAATTTTTTTAAAAATTTAATTTTTTACCACAATTTATTATTATTATTATTTACAACTATTACACACAATATTTTAATTTTTAAACATTATTTCTTTAATATTATTTATCTCTTGCTCTAGTTTTTTATCATTTTTTATATCACAAGTTATTTTTTTATAAGCGTGAATGGCGGTAGTGTGGTCTTTTTGCCCCAACCTCCGGCCTATGTGGGGGTAAGACATGTTTAAATCATTTCTTAATAAATACATTGTAATTTGCCTTGGTTTAACCACTTCCTGCTTCCTTGTTTTTTCAATTAAATTTTTTTCTTCAATATTATAATAAGTTAATATTGTTTTAATAACCTGTTCAGTGTTTATAACTCTGGTTGGTTTAATTTTTCTTTTTAAAATTTCTTCAACCCCCCTTAAATCAAGGGTTTTCCCTCTTATTTTTGATTGTCCTATAACGGAATTGAGCGCCCCCTCAAGCTCGCGGATGTTTTCTTTGATGTTTTGAGCTATAAAATTAATTATTTCATCAGGAACCAGGTATCCCTTTTGTTGCATTTTAACGCGCAAAATAGCCACCCTTTCTTCTGTTGATGGCTGAGATACATCAACCATCATTCCTCCATCAAAACGAGACTTTAATCTGTCTTCCAGGCCGACAATATATTGGGGAGGTTTGTCAGAGGAAAAGACAATTTGATTATTTCCATCATATAAAGCATTGAAAACATGGAAGAATTCTTCTTGAACCTTAAGTTTGCCGGAAAAAAATTGAATATCATCCACTAGTAAAAGATTATATTTTCGATATTTTTCTTTAAAAATGTGAATATTTTTGTTTTGGATGGAGTGGATGTAATCATTGGCGAATTTTTCGGAGGTCAGGTATTGGACCTTGATTGACGGGTGGTTTTTTTTTGTTTCGTTCCCAATGGCTTGAATAAGGTGGGTTTTTCCAAGGCCCACGCCGCCATAAATAAAAAGGGGATTATAAATACTCCCGATATTTTTAGAAACAGTCACAGCGGCGGCGTGAGCCACCTCGTTAAAAGAAGCCACCACAAAAGAATCAAAGGTATACTTGGGATTTAAGTTCGTCTCTGTGTCAGTATTAAGCTCTTGAAAACCAAGTTGCTCGGCGTTATTTTGAAAAACTTGGCGCTTGATGGCAGAAAATTTTTTAGGGGGCCGGTTGGTTTCGGGTGGCCTGGAAACTATTAAATAGTCAACGTGTCGGACGCTGGGGTTTATGTTGCGGAGCGAACTGATCACAAATTTATAATATTTTGTTGATAGCCACTCTTTTACAAAATCATTAGGCACATTTATTGTCACCACCCCGTCTTCGCATTTGCTTATATAAGTGTTTTTAAACCAAGTGGAAAAGTTGGCTTTTGAAACATTAGGCTCTATCTCAAAAAGAGCGTCTTTCCACAGTTTTTCAAAATCAACTAACATAGGACATTTATTATACTCGAAGATAAAATTTAGTTAAATACCGCCAAAATACCGCAAAAGTTATTATCATCTTAATATCTTGTGGATAACGTGTTAATATTAACAATAATAATTATTTTATGCTTCCCCAAAAAAACAGGATTAACAAGAAGCTGTTTTTGGAATTTATAAAAATAACAAAAACTTTTTCTTCAGACAATATTTATTTAAAAGTTTCTCGCGGTAACCAAAAAAACAAAGCCGTTGCGTTTGTTGTTTCTTTAAAGACATCCAAGAAAGCCACGGAAAGAAACAAACTCAAAAGAAGAGCGCGAGCAATTACTTTTCCACTTCTTAAAAACATCGCTCAAGGAACTTACGCAGCGATTTTTTTTAGGCCGACAATAATTGGCAAAAAGTACGCTGAAATAAAAGACGAGCTGACAAACCTTTATAAAAAAGCAAAAATAATATAGAATAAACTTCATGTCTTATCTGTACAATTTAATTTTCTTTGAACCATTGTTAAATGGGTTGGTGTTATTGGTAAAATATCTTCCTTCTCACGACATGGGGCTAGCCATTATTGTTCTTACTTTGGCCGTACGGTTTGTGATTCTCCCTTTCACCCACAAATCAACCGTTACCCAGATAAAAATAAAAAAACTGGAACCAGAACTGAAAGAAATAAAAATATCCCACAAAAATGATTCGCAAGCGCAGGCGAAAAAGACGATGGAGCTATATAAAAAACACGGCATTAATCCGGTGGCCGGAATTCTTACTCTTTTCATTCAAATTCCCATTATTTTCGCTTTGTATAAAGTTTTTTTGAGTGGAGCAAGTTTTGATTCGGCCCATTTTTATTCTTTCGTTACCGCCCCTGATTTTGTGAAAGTAAAGTTTTTTGGTCTTTTGGATATAACTCAGAAAAATTACATAATCCCCTTTCTGGCGGCCTTGACCCAGTTTTATCAGATGAAATTAGCCATACCGCCCATAAAAAAACAAAACGGCGGAAACAGCTTTAAAGACAATTTAGCTAAGAGCATGAATATCCAAATGAGATATGTTATGCCTTTCTTCATATTTTTCATCGGCTTAAAATTATCTTCTGGCATAGCTCTTTATTGGACGACGATGAATGTTTTTGCTATAGTGCATGAAACCATAGTGAGGAGAAAAGCGGGAAAATTATATGGAGAATCAAATAAAAATAATATCAACCCTTCTGGAGGAAGTGCTTGAAAAAATGACGGTGGATGGCCAAGTGAAATGTTCAGAAATGGATGGCGGGCTGGTTTTCACCATAAAAACAAAAGAAGCCGGAGTATTGATAGGAGAAGACGGCAAGCACTTGATCGCCTTGAGCCATATTGTCAAAAAAATGGTTGAAAACAAGCTAAAAAATGATAATTTAGAAGACTGCCCTTTTCTTTTGGATGTGAATAATTATCAAATGAAAAAGATTGAAGAATTAAGAAATATTGCCAGAATGAACGCCCAAAGAGTCAGGTTTTTCAAAAAAGAGCTGGAAATGGAGCCGATGACGGCTTACGACCGAAGAATTATCCACTCCTTTTTGGGCGAGTACCCGGACATTAGAACGGAAAGTGTTGGGGAGGGCCTGGACAGAAGGGTGGTGATTAAGCCAATTATGTAAAAATCCGAAGCACGAAGCACGAAGCACGAAATCCGAAACAATACCTAAATTCAAAATTCAAATGTCAAAAAAATTAGAATTTGTTTCGAATTTCGATATTCGAATTTCGGATTTAATTTAAAATATTAGAAAACGAAAGAAAATAAACAACACCAGGTCTTATTAAATTTGACGCAAGTTCGTATTTAGTATATTTTAAGACTATGTTAATACCCACCGTCATAGAAAAATCGCAGTTTGGGGAAAGGGCTTATGATATTTATTCCCGCCTTTTGAAAGAAAGGATTATTTTTCTTTCTGGCCCGATAACCGATGCCGCGGCTAATACCATTATCGCCCAATTACTTTTCCTTCAGCACGAGGACCCGAAAAAAGATATTTATCTTTACGTCAACTCTCCCGGCGGTTCCGTCACGGCCACCTTGGCTTTGTATGACACGATGAAGAACATCAAACCCGATGTTTCCACAATCTGCATTGGCGTGGCCGCCTCGGGAGCCGCGGTTGTTCTGGCGGCGGGCGCCAAAGGCAAAAGATTAGCCCTGCCCAACTCTGAAGTGATGATTCATCAATTAATGGGCGGAGCGGAAGGTCAAGCCACTGAAATTGAGATAACCGCCAGACACATGATAAAAATCAAAGACCGGCTCAACAAAATTCTGGCGGAAGAGACTGGTCAACCGATTAAAAAAGTGGAAGCCGATTCCGACCGCGACTTCTATATGGACGCCGAAGAAGCCAAAAAATATGGAATGATAGACGTAATTTTAAAAGAAAAAAACATCAAGTAATTTTCCTCACCAAACTATTCCCAGTCATTTCTTCCGGCGCTTCAAGTCCCAATAGCTCCAATATTGTCGGCGCCACGTCGGACAAAGTGCCTAGCGTTTCTTTGTATTTTTGCTTAACCTCTTCCTGCCTGAGCGGCTCGACTCTTTTAAAATCTTGGCTTATTAGGAAAAAAGGCACAGGATTGGTAGAATGTTTTGTTTTGTTTTCTCCAGAAAATCTATAGATTTTATCTTCGGCATTGCCGTGATCGGAAGTGATAACTGTTACTCCGCCCAACCCCAAAACCCTGGAAGCGATTTTACCAACACACTTGTCTATTTTTTCTATGGCCCTAGCCGTTGCTTCAAAATTGCCGGTGTGGCCAACCATATCGGCGTTGGCAAAATTGACGGCGACAAAGTCGTATTTTCCAAGATTTTCCAAAACATTTTCCGCTATCTTGTCTGCTGACATTTCCGGCGTCAAATCATAGTGTCCGCCAGCTGGCGACGGAACCAGAATCCGGTCCTCGCCTTCAAAAGAAGTTTCCATGCCGCCATTTAAGAAATAAGTGATATGGGCGTATTTTTCCGTTTCGGCGATGTGCAACTGTTTTAACCCCCTCTGGGAAATGACTTTGGCCAAAGGGTTTT
>ERZ1292623.4927-Hain-H51-01um-R1-4927-length-10802-cov-5_pt1 | contig 10802 bp, 10 predicted proteins | sample MGYA00564398_ERZ1292623 | MGnify/ENA primary metagenome ERZ1292623 (study PRJEB36523, sample SAMEA6512633) | groundwater metagenome | collected 2019-01-07 | study: AquaDiva: Metagenomics assemblies of 32 groundwater samples
AGTTGAACTTTCGGGATGAAGTATTTGGCGTAACCAAAGATTTTTCACTCTATAAAGAAGCGACCTGTGAAAAATGCGACGGCAATGGCGCCGAGCCGGGGGCAAAAGTGACAACTTGCAGTACTTGCAAAGGCAGCGGCCAGGTGCAGCGCGTAGTCAATTCTATTTTTGGCCAGGTGGCGCAGGCGGTGGTGTGCAGCACGTGTGATGGGCAGGGGAGTATTCCTAGCCAGAAGTGCAAGACCTGCGGCGGCGACGGCAAACTCAAGCGGGATACAAATATTAAGGTGAACGTCCCGGCCGGCATTGACGACGGTGAAACCCTGCGTTTGCAAAATCAGGGCGAAGCCGGCGAGCGCGGCGCTGGAGCCGGCGACCTCTACCTCCGCATTCGCATTACCCCCGACGTCCGGTACAAGCGCAAAGGCGCAGATATTCTCTCGGAAGTCCACCTTGGCATTGCCAGTGCTGCTCTGGGTACGAAAGTGGAAGTGGAAACCCTGGATGGCCTCGTGTCGGTGAAAATCCCGGCTGGCACGCAGTCGGGTAAAGTCTTCCGGCTCGGCGACAAGGGCGTGCCGCACCTACGCAAGCGCGGCCGGGGCGATCATTTGGTCACTGTCGTCGTCGACACGCCGCGTAAAATTTCGGGCGAGCGCAAAAAACTCCTTAAGAAACTTGCCGAGCTGGAAGGGGAGACAGTCGAAGAGTAAACCTGGTATAATTTTTGTGCTCTCCCAAGCACCGTTGGGAAGTACCATCAAAAGCGGCACTTGTTTGGAAATCAAGGCCGCTTTTTTCTATAAAAAAACACCCACAACATTGCTGTTGGGGGTGTGTTGGAAAGTTCAAGGTGCTAACTTATTGATAGTCGGCCGAGATCCTGCAGTGCCAGGTAGGTAACACTTACCGAACATTCTTCGTTTGTTTCGCCGCTATTGATAAGCTTGAGCCATTCGGGCAAAGAAATAAGTACCATTTTGAGGTATTCATTCTGATCAAGTTTTGATGGCCCAGGATTTATGGGCAGCTTAGGAATACCTAGGAACGGATAGAATCGAGTAGTCAAGTTGCGGGATGCAATGGGCAGACCGTTAAGGCCGGCCAACGGAACGACCTTTTCTAATAGTATGCCGGACTCTTCTTCGAATTCTCGCTTCGCGCAGGCATCCATAGAGCCGTGATCAATTTTGCTAGGCACTCCTGACGGCGGCACAAGCGTTATTTCTTCAGCTCCGTGCTTCCATTCAGCGACAATTACAACGTAGTCATCGGGTAGCAAGCAGAAAGTTGTTGCCCAATTTTTTGTTCTTGTACGAAAGCCAGCAAAGTCGCCTCCATCCGGCTTGTTGAGCTGCACCACTTCAATAGGTGGTACGAATCGAAGATCCGCCCGTTCCGTTTCCGAGAGTTCACCACAAGCGTACTCAGCGAAACTCATCAGTTCTTTTTTTGTGTTCATGAAACAAGACCTACACTGTTCAAGTATACCCAGATGCTTTCAGCTGTCACCACGGGTAAGCCATATTTCGTTTCGTACTTCACGTATTTCCTCCTGCGACATGCGTCGCCTATTAGTGTTTGTAGATGTTCAGTATTGTATCCATGATTTCTTGGTTCCGTGCCGCAATGGCCGGAACACGTTTCTGCGAGAAGTCTAATGGCTTCCCGTCGAAGTTGCAGACCACAGCACCGGCTTCTTGCAAAATGCAAGCAGCTGCTGCCCAGTCGTACGGCGTGGCGCCCGGGTGGACGTACGCGTCGAGTTTGCCCTCCATTATTAGACGGCAGGCCCAGGTAACGCACGCGAACGTTAAGACGTAGCGCGTGGCTTTGACGAGTGGTAGGTAGTAATCACGTACCTGCAGCTCACGATCCATTCCTAACGAGTAGTCAAAGCCGACCACTAGGTTATGGATGAGCTTCGGTTCAACCGGAGAAATTTTTCGGCTTACAAATTCTCCACTCTCTGCGTAAAGCATGCAGCTATTCGCAGGGTAGAAGATGACCCCGTGGGTTGGAGTGCCATTTTGGACAAGACCGATGGATACCGAATATGTTTCCAGGCCAGCGGAAAAAGGAATCGTCCCATCGAGCGGGTCGATGTAGAAAATACCTTTTGTTCCTGGCCGTTCGGCACCTTCTTCACCGGCAAAACCGAACTCCGGGAGAGCCTGCAGTATTGAGGTAATACATTGTTCCGACGTAGTGTCGGCAAGAGTAACAATGTTTCGCGGGTCGCCTTTCTTGGTGCCCACGTGCAAATGCGTACGATCAATACTGCGAATTAGTGTACCTGACTTTTGAGCGGCTTCTTGCATGATGATTCTCACCATTACCGCCGCGTCAGATTCATTGGACATACTTTTCCTCACTACGACTACTGTCGTTGTTTTTCGAGTTTTCAAATTGCATTACTAACCCGAAAGACTAGCCTATTCTTTGGGTTTTGTCAACCCTGGGGTAAATGTATTCACTGAGATGGGTAGCCTGGGTCCCCCGCCTGCCTTCGCCAAGCGCCAGGCAATGGCGGGCAGGCTTGACCCAGGCTACCTTTAGGCGCGGTCAAGGGACCGCGCCTACCCTTCTGCAAAATAGTGGTATAATAATCACGTTCCAAACAAACGTACAACCATGGATCTGACTTCTGTCGGCGCATCAGCACAAAGCTTCTGGGCAGGCATTAACTGGGCTCAACCCAGCTGGGACTTGTTCATCATCATGTTCTTCGTCATTGCCGCCTTTTTGTACGGCCTGTCGCTCGGTCGGGATAGGATTATCGTCATCATGGTGTCTATTTACATGGCCTTGGCCATTGTGAATAGCGCGCCATTCCTTGGTAACGTCACTACCATTACCATAAATGCCCCTGTCGCCATTAAGATTGGCGTGTTTTTGGGCATCTTCGTCCTGCTCTTCTTTTTCCTCTCGCGGTCAGCCTTGCTCCGCACCATTGCCTCGTCGGATGATAAGGGGAAGTGGTATCAGGTGCTGCTCTATTCCATTCTGCATGTGGGCCTGCTGGTGAGCGTGACGCTCAACTACTTGCCCAAGGATGCCGTGGAAAAGCTCGCGCCCCTTACCAAGTGGATTTTTGCCACGCCCAACGCGCGTTTTGGCTGGATAATCGCACCAATAGTCGCCATGATTCTCTTCGGCGGCGCGGCCAAGGAAAAGAAGAAGTTTAAGTACGAAGTATGACCACCCCGGCCTTCGGCCACCCCTCCTCCGAGAGGAGGGGATTTTAGAATTATCCTCCCCTCTCGGAGGGGAGGATTAAGGAGGGGTCGGATTTGCTACACTATACACATGCTCAAGCTCTTCAACACCCTCTCCCGCAAGGTTCAGGAATTCAAACCCATCCACCCGCCCAAGGTGGGGTTCTACGCCTGCGGGCCGACGGTGTATGACCGGGCGCACATTGGCAACCATCGGGCATACATTTTTGACGACATTTTGCACCGCGCCTTGCAACACGAAGCTTTCGACGTGCAGCTTGTCATGAACATCACCGATGTCGGGCACTTAGTTTCTGACGCTGATGAAGGCGAGGATAAGTTGGAAAAAGGTGCGAAGCGGGAAAAACTATCCGTTTGGGATGTGGCCGAGAAGTACACGAAGCTTTTCAAAGCCGACCTTAAAGAACTGAACGTCATCGAACCAGACCAATGGTTGAAGGCCACGGATAATATTGGTGAGCAAATTGCGCTTATTAAAAAACTTGAAGACAAAGCACTCACGTACACAACGTCGGATGGCGTTTACTACGACACCAGCAAGTTTCCAAACTACGGCAAGCTTGCCCGGTTGAATTTGGAAGGCCAAAAAGAGGGCGCACGGGTAGAAGCAAACAAAGAAAAGCGAAATCCCACAGACTTTGCGCTGTGGAAGTTCTCACCGAAAGGGGAGCAGCGGCAAATGGAATGGGAGAGCCCGTGGGGCAAAGGTTTTCCGGGCTGGCACATTGAGTGCTCGGCCATGAGTATGAAAGCCCTTGGGGAAAGTTTCGATTTACATACTGGCGGTTTCGACCACATCCCTGTGCACCACACCAATGAGATTGCCCAAAGCGAAGGCGCCACAGGCAAACCCTTCGTAAAGTACTGGGTGCATAATGAATTCTTGCTAGTTGATGGCGGAAAAATGGCCAAGTCGCTGGGGAATGCGTACACCTTGGATGAGCTTCGAGAGAAAGGTTTCTCACCGTTAGCCTTCCGCTACTACTGCCTAGGGGCGCACTACCGCAGCAAGCTCAATTTTACCTGGGAAGGCTTGCAAGCTAGCCAGACGGCTTTGGATGATCTCCTCGCACGGGTTGCTGCCATGGCCGACACCCCGAAGATTGGCTGCGCAGAATTTGAGCAGAAGTTTTTTGAAGCTGTAGACAATGATTTGAATACCCCGCAAGCTTTGGCTGTGGTCTGGGGTTTGCTGAAAAGTGACTACCCGGACCACGCGAAGAAAGCCTCGTTGCTTAAAATGGATGCTGTATTGGGCCTGGGGCTTGCCGAAGCGAAGGCAGAAGTTATTACTATACCCAAAAAAGTGCAAGCCTTGGTTGATGCACGTGAGGCAGCGCGGAAGGCAAAGGACTGGAAGCAGTCGGACGAGCTAAGGAAAGAAATTGAAGCTTCGGGTTTTTCGGTGCGCGATACGGACAAAGGACAAATAGTAGGGCAGAAGTAGTAACTTTTTTCATTGTCATCCCGAGGTACACCGAGGGATCTCGCATTTGTTGTTGTGATCTGCGAGATTCCTCCCTACTGGTCGGAATGACAAGAGGGCCGAAGCTTTACAAGTGGCTCGAATTGTGCTACAATAGTGTTAGTTACCTAGGAATTCCTAGGAAATTCACACTAAAATCAATACGCATATGCCTACTGTACAGAATGCAGTAGCAACGAAAGTAAAGGTGAGCCTTGGGGCATCACTCTTTATTGGCGTTGCCACCGCAGTTACTTTTAGCATTGGGGGTGCGATGTTGGCTGGCCTTGCGCCTGGATCAGTTGTAGGCGGCACATGCTACAAGCAGACGGGTTACCCAACCCTGTACCAGGATGCAAACATGACGACGGTTGCGACAGGTTCTTGCACCACAGTACTGCCAACAACCGAAAAACCGTACATGTTGCAAGCGATTACCGATGGACAGAGTCTTATTGGTGAGCCAGCTGCACCATATTTTGATTTTGTTGCAGCTTCTTCTGATACCAAGAGTTTTGGAGAAATAAATTATGGTTATTTCTATGCCAGCTCGACTTTTGAGACAAGTGAAGCACTCGTTATTCGATCATTGCCTCGAGATGGTCAAAATGGAGCGTTAGCAAATGTGCTTACTATTAAAACAGATGTTGGTGTACTGAATATCTGTTTCCCGAAGGTTGGTCAGATTGAAGGACGATTCTTTGTAGGAAAATCTGGAACTTTATATACCGATGCTGCACTCACAAAACGAGCTACTATGGAAATGTGCGGTGTATCACTCGCCCGCGCCGCGACGCCCACGAGTATCACGGCTGGGTCACGCCTCATGAATAGTGATTATATTTCGTTGGGTCGTAGTTCCTACTACAACGGTGGTCTTGGCACTTTCTCGGACTACAGTTTTAGTACAAATTCCTATAACAACATCATTCCTGGCTCTAAAGCTCCACTTAGTCTTACCCAGTCACTTGGTTTGCCCCACCCCGCACCAATCTATCCTTACATAACGCCCGCTGACATACTCACCTTGACTACTGATACCGGCACACTCAATCTTTGTCTACCCAGTCGGTCGTTTAGTTTCATTTTTGACGGTGGGTACCTGTTCGCCGGCAAAGACGGCACGCTCTATGAAGATGCACTTCTTACGAAAAAGTCCACCACCGAAGCGTGCGCGACCATATTGGCTCGTGCTGCCACGCCCACGACCGTTACTGCCGGGTCGCGCCTCCTGGATACTGGGTATATTACCCTTAGCCGGGGCGGGTACGACTACAGCAGCCACGGTTCCTTCTATGGCAATAGCTTTAGCACGGGGTACGATAGCGGCACCATGATCCCTGGCTCCAAGGCTCCGCTGCGGTTGATGCACCGTGTTGGGTACAATTACTCCAACCCAACTTATCCGTATACAACTGCAGAAGACGTGTTAACGCTTACTACAGATATAGGTACGCTTAATGTTTGCTTGCCAAGCATTACCTACGCGAATGAAAGTGATGGTGGCTACCTCTCCGCTGGCAAAGATGGCAGCACCTATAACGATGCACTGTTGCAAAGTCTTGCGAAGAAGTGCGAGCTCCAACCAATTATTAAAGAAATTACGGTAGAATAGATACGTTGAAAACCGCCAACCCCTTCCCACCAGGAAGGGGTTTTGCTATACAAAGGTAACTATGCCGAACTTCTGGCAAACCCTCCCGAAGCCCATTTTAGCGCTGGCCCCCATGGCCGGGGTTACGGACACGGCTTTTCGGCAAATGTGCAAAGCCGGGGGTGCCGACGTGCTGTACACGGAATTCGTTTCTACGGATGCCATTGTGTATGAGAGCAAGAAGACCTTCGAGATGCTCAAGTTCTCGGCCGCCGAGCAACCGGTGGTATGCCAGGTCTTCGGCAAGAATCCCGAGCACTACTTTAAAAGTGCTAAAGTGCTGGCCGATTTAGGCTTTGCGGGTATCGACATTAATTTCGGCTGCCCCGCATACAAGGTGGTTAAGCACGGCGGGGGAGTAACGCTTATGCGCCGGCCAGACCTAGTGCGGGAAATTGTGCAGGCCACGTGCGAAGGCTCGCCGATTCCCGTGTCTATTAAAATCCGCGCCAGTATTTGCAAGGAAGGTTGCGCCGTGGATGATCCGGAAGGGCAAGTCACTGCACTCGACCTTATTGAGGTCATCAAAGGTTTACCGGTAGCTACCGTTATGATTCATGGCCGTAGCTTTGAACGGCCTTTTGACGGTGCGCCAGATGTGGATGCTATTACCCAGGTGAAGAAAGCTTTCCCGGGCATTGTGCTGGCTAATGGCGGCGTACACACACCCGAAGACGCCAAAGCGCTCCTAGATCAGACTGGGGCCGATGGCGTGGGCGTGGCCCGCGGCAGCTGGGGCCGACCCTGGCTGTTTGAAGAGATTAAAGCTTACCTCGCCACTGGGCGGTACATCCCGCGGGATTGGGAAGCCACCAAGCATGCCATACTCCAACATGCGCAGATTGCCTTTGCTGCGCATGGCCCGCGCGGACTTATTGAGCTGCGCAAGCACCTGGCGTGGTACGTGAAAGGTTTGCCAAACGCGGCGGCTTTGCGTGGGAAGTTGGTGCGGTCCACAACGTATGAGGATGTTGTGGGGGCGTTGAGTGTTTCGGTGTAATCACTGGGGCTGAAGTTTGAACGTGACGACGAAGTGGTGTACATGCTGCTTTTGTGGTCATTCACGAGATTGCCACCTTTTCTGGCGGCAGAAAAGGTGGCACCCAAAGACCGCTGGGGTCCTGCTACGTGCACGTGTCCTAGGATATCTTCACTCTGGATGCAAGGGCACGGAGCAGTTCCCCAGACCCGGTTTTTCAAAATAGGTACGTTGCTTTAAGTTCATCTGCAAGAGCTTACATTTTGAACACATCCCTCTCCTCTGGTAGGAGAGGGTCCGCAAAGCGGGGGAGAGGAGGTATTACAAACGAAAACCCGATCGCTATTGACGATCAGGTTTTCGGGTTAACCTCTCCTATGCCTTGAGGTTTTTGTTTTTGCTTACGAAGCGAGCAGCGTGGCAATGCTCTCGACGCTGAAATCTGCGCTGCCCGTCTTGGTGACGTTCACGTAAATTGCACCACCCCAGCTTGCGGGGATGCTCTGCGCGGCGCAGCTCACCACTTTGGTGTTAAGCGCTTGCAGCTTGGTGGCGTCGTACTTCGCTACGACTTCAGCCACTTTCTGTGCGGCGGTGTTCTTGGTATTTGCAAACGAGCTGGCGTTGTCTGCCTGCACGAACGCGACCAAGCAACCCTTGCTGGCTGCCCATGCGCCGTTGGTGTACACGGCGGATTGTGCCTGCGCATCTTTATCCTTGAACGCGGCCAGGTTTGGGCCAATGCTGTCTGTCGCATTGCCGATTGCCCAGATGAAGAACAAGCCCAAGAAGAAAACGAAAACAAAGCTCAGGGCGAGAACCACCGGGGAACCGTAGTTAACTTTGTGGTCAAACATGCTTTCCATAGTTCTCACCTCCTTTCACTATGACGGATAGAATTATTACACTTTAGGGGTCGCCTGCATAGCTGCCTCCTGCTTGGGCAGTTCTACAAAGCTACTCACAATAACCCGCAGATCTTCCAGCTGTACCTCTTTGTTCCCTTGGCTGGATTTGCCCGTTTCAATTTGCTCCAGGTGCACGCGCGATCCGGCCTCGTCCAGGATGTCGATAGCTTTATCGGGGAAAACGCGCTCTTGTAGGTGCTCTTGCGCCAGCGCAACAATGGCTTCTAAAATCGCATCCGAGTAGGTAACGTGGTGGTAACTTTCGTACTTTTTTCGCAGCCCTTTGAGAATTTCAACGGTTTGTTCTGCGGAGGGCTCGGCCACAATGACCGGTTGGAAGCGGCGTTCCAGGGTTTGATCTTTTTCGACATACTTTTGGTATTCCTCTAGCGTGGTGGCGCCAATTACTTGCAGCTCTCCGCGCGCGAGGGCGGGTTTCAGGATGTCGGCAGCGTCAATTGCCCCAGTTGCTTCACCGGCTTCGGCCAGGGTGTGGATTTCATCAATGAATAAAATAATGTGTCGCTCGGCAGCAATAATTTCGTCAACCAGAGATTTTAAACGTTTTTCAAATTCCCCGCGGTACTTGGTGCCGGCCACCAGCCCCGAGAGGTCGAGGGCCAGCCCGCGTTTGGTCTTGAGAGTTTCGGGAACATTACCGGTTGCCAGTTCGTTTGCCAACTCCTCGACAATTGCGGTTTTGCCCACCCCCGACTTGCCAATGAGTACCGGATTGTTCTTGGTGCGGCGAGAGAGGATTTCAATAACCCGGTAAATTTCGTGCTTGCGGCCAATGACCGGGTCCAGCTTCCCCGATTTGGCCATGGCGGTAAGATCTTTGGAATACAAGTTCAGCATGTGCCCGCTGGTGTGCAGGCTGCCGCTCTCGGTTTGCTTGCGCAGCGCCATAATAACTATGATGATGACTCCAAAGGCGACGGCAATGAGCAGGGGAGTATTCATAGGTTTAGAGCCAGCGCTTCCATTTGAATAGTCCTACGGCCATGACGCTAACCCCAACAAGAATGCCGAGCAAGCTGTAGAACCCATAGGCGGTGCCCACGAGCGGGGTGTGGGGCAGTCGGGCGGCAAATATCGTGGTAATAAGCGTGAGTGTGAAAATGACTACCGAAATGGTGGTATAGGTTTTCATCACGTCGTTCAAGCGGTACGAGATAAGCGACTCGTTGGTTTCTTGTAGTGCCTCCACCGCCTCTTTAAACGCCTCGAGGTTGTCCCAGATTTCTTTGGACCGTTCAACCGTATTGCTCAAGACATTGTTTACGTGTTCCGCATTGGGCAGGTTGAGCACGCGTTGCGCTAGGGTAAGTTTTTTAATGGTATTTTTTTGCGCCTGCATAATCTTGCGGAAATCTACAATGTTCCGGCGGGTGACGAGGATTTCTTCGACCATTTCTTTCTGCTTATCGCGAAAAATCAGCCGCTCGATTGCGTGTAGATCCAGCGAGATGTGGTCCAGCATGGGGAAGCAGGCACCCAGCAGGCGGTTGATGAGGCCGATGACTGTGAGAAGCACATCCGGGGAGGGATTCGTAGACTTGGCTTGGGCGTGGAATTCTTTAAAGGTCTCTTCTAATACGTGCCGTTTATTGTCGTGAATGGTAATGAGGAAGTCCTTGCCAATAAAAAAATCAATTTCCGAAGATTCTATCTCCCGAGTTTGGCGGTTGTAGATGGGGAACATGAGTACCAGGAAGGCGTAGCGATCATACACCTCCAGCTTCGGTCGCTGGCCCGTGCTCACGCAATCTTTAATATCGAGTGCGCTAAAGTACGGGAAGTGCTCCCGCAGGTACTGGATTTCTGGTGTATCATCAGCCGTCGCCCCGGTGAGGTTAATCCACCGGAAGCTTGGTGCCGATGCTTCGGCTATTGGCATAGTGAGGTTTGTTTTCGCTGCTTTTTCTAACTTCTAAACATATTCTAGCACGTTTTGGAGCTTTTGGCAAGTTCGTGGGGTAATAAAAAATCCCTGACATGAACATGCTTTGTGCATCATTCATGTCAGGGAAGTTATGTTAGTAAGGACGGCGCGGGTCATCCTGAAGAATAACTTTGTAATAGTTATCTCCTTTACCAAGACTGAACGAATAATCCTTCGTGCGGGTTTCGTAGGGTACCAACGTTGTCCATTCAATATGTACTTGAACGGATGCAGCCTGCTGTGGTACCCGCAGGGTGACTTTTCCGTCCGCCCCAGATGTTGCTGCTGACGCATAGTCGACAACTGTTGCGTGCACATCGGGTAACGGTTCAGGATGAGTTGCACGCTCGAAGTAAAGTGTGAGTCCTGGGTACGAAGCTAAAATGTCGGGTAGCCGATCGCAACTCGTTATCGTAAGGAACCCGAAGGTACTAACGATAAAAAGTATAAATATTGAAAGAAAACTATATCGACGCATGGTGCGCCTCCTCTATTTGTAGGTTATGAAAGTACAAGGTGAACACCGGAGCATAGCATAGCCAGACTGGTTTGTCAATCCCTTGTACTGGACGGCCACATCGTGTGCAATCCCATGGTGGCTTCGGCGAAGGC
>ERZ1292623.1917-Hain-H51-01um-R1-1917-length-19324-cov-19_pt3 | contig 10800 bp, 11 predicted proteins | sample MGYA00564398_ERZ1292623 | MGnify/ENA primary metagenome ERZ1292623 (study PRJEB36523, sample SAMEA6512633) | groundwater metagenome | collected 2019-01-07 | study: AquaDiva: Metagenomics assemblies of 32 groundwater samples
CGCAGCAAGGAGCTGCCGAACATCACTAACCTCGGCAGCCTGACCAAGCAGCAACTCGCTGATGTGCAGCGACAGTGCGACCTGTACGTCTACCCGACGACCTTCGAGGATACAAGCTGTATCGCCATGATGGAGTGCATGGCGGCCGGGCTTCCGGTGATTGCCTCTAACATCGCCGCGCTGCCGGAGACGACCAAGGACTCAGGTGCCATTCTGCTCGACCTGAAAGATGGGCAAGTGGATATCGAGGCCTTCGTGAAAGAGATTGCTGCGCGCGCAGATTACCCGGATACGGCGCGCATGCAGAAAGAAGCGCAACTCGCACGCGCTCCCAACTTCGAGTGGCGTAATGCTGCGAACATGCTTCTCGCTCATGTGGAGACGATCTTCGACCGCAAACAAACCAGCGACGGTGCACTGCTGCGCGGATTGATCCGCGATAGTGATATTTACGCTGCCGTCATATTGCCGGGGGCAGGGGAGGTTATCGCAGAGCGGGCGATGCACGAATTGGACACCTGCTACCAGTTTGCGACCGACGATACCTTCGCCGAGCACTACGCCGAGTATTATGAGTACGAGAAAAATCGAGGAGTCAACTATGGCCCTGAAAGTCTGGCTGGTAATCAACGCTTTGAGTATGTGGCTGGTCTCATTGGTGCTCTGCCCGTTGGCAGCGTGGTACTCGACTACGGCTGCGCTCATGGCCACTATACGATCAATCTGGCAAAGCAATTTCCGAAGCTCAGCTTTGTTGGCATCGACATCGCCGCCAGCAACGTCGTCATCGCCCGAAAGTGGGCAGCCGATGAAGCGGTTGTTAACGTTTCGTTCCGACACGGGCGAGTCGGTGACGGTGAGTTTCGAGCAATTTCTGGAGATGGTGGAGAAGGTGGAGAACCGGCCGTATCAATAAACAGCTTCGACGCCATCATCGCGGCGGAGGTGTTGGAGCACGTCGCCAACCCGGGCGAGCTGACCGACGCGCTGGCCAAGTACCTGAAGCTCGACGGTACCATGATCCTGACGACTCCTTATGGTCCGTGGGAGGCGCAGGGTTACGTTGAGCACCACCCGTGGCGCGCCCATCTGTGGCATTTTGAGCGTGCGGATTTGCATGATATGTTCGGGCACTGGCCCAACTTCAACGTAGTAGTGGCCCCTGCTGGGCAGACGGCGCGGGGAGAAGCGCTTGGCAGCTACATCACCACGTTCAGCAAGCCAAGCACGCCGTCACAAGGAATCGATTACAGCCGCAAATTCGCGCTGCTGGCTCCGCGCCAGACGCTGAGCGTGTGCATGATCGTGAAGGACGGCGAGACCACGCTGCTGCGCACATTGGAGTCGGTGCGGGGTATCGCGGATGAGATCATCATCGCGGTGGACAAGACCAGTACCGATGGCACGCGCGGCGTGACCGAACGCTTCAAGGCTTCCTGCGAAGAAAAGCTCTGGCCAGTGGTGAGTATGGTGGAGATTGATTCGCCGCTGGAAACGGGCTTCGCCGCTGCACGCAACGCCAGCATCGCCTCGGCGGATGGCGATTGGATTCTGTGGATCGACGCGGATGAGATTCTGGTGCATGCCGATAATGTGACCAAGTATCTGCGCCACAACCTTTGGGAAGGCTACGCGGTCAAGCAGCACCACTTCACCGTGGACCCGCTCGGCGTGCAGAAGACCGATCTGCCCTGCCGACTGTTCCGCAACCATCGCGGCGTGAAGTTCTATGGTGTGGTCCACGAGCACCCGGAAAAGGAGTTGAACAAGGGCGTCGGCCATGTGATCCTGTTGCCGGACATTAACATCGCTCATCAGGGCTACACAACCGAGGAGATTCGGCAGGGACGCTTTCAGCGCAACCTAGGATTGATGGTCCGGGACCGCGAGGAGAACCCGAACCGCCTGCTGGGCCGGTTCCTCTGGGTGCGCGACCTTGCGCAGATGTGTCTGTACGAGAACAAGCGCACCCAGAAGCTTTCCCCGGGCATGCGTCAGCGCGCAGCGGCGGGCGTGGAACTGTTCCACCAGATGCTGGCGGACGAGGAGATGCCCATCGCCATGCTGCTCGAAGGGTTGGACTATTACTCAGTGCTCGTGACTATCTGCAACCCGGCGGCGCTGGAAGTTGGATTTGAGATCGCCGCGTCGAAGATGAACGGCGGGGCGGCACCCTCGCAACGGTACCTGACAAAAGTCGCGGACGCCGCGCAGGCAGAGCAGTTACTCAAACGCGTCTTGAAAGAAAAGGTGAAGAACTATGAGTCGCGTTATTACTGATATCTCTGATGGATTTGCCGGGGGTTTTCTCGGGGAATTTGACGTCGGTAACACGCTAACCTACACGTGGATCAATTCCGGCGTGGCCCCGTCGGCTATCTCGCACGCCATCCTGAACGGCGATGAGACACTGGTCAGCAGCAAGACGGCCACTAGCTCTGGTGGCGGACACTACTACGCGCTTGATCTGGTCAACACCCCGGGCTTTTACATCTCGGAGTGGAAGGCGACAATCGATAGCAATGCCTACGCGCGCCGGGATACGTTTAAAATTATCAAATTGGAGACAGACTGATGGGCCGGTATATTGATTGGGCAGACGTCAGCAACCGCTATCCGAACTTCGCGGACTTCGACGGCGCGTCCGGGGTCAACAGTGCGTATGTCATCTACGCCGAGGCGGAGATTGATGGGCGGCTGGCCACGCGCTATACCACTCCCTTCAGCACCAACAACCTGACGGTGCGCGATCTGTGCGTGGACCTGACCTATATGAAGTGCGGCCGGCTGCGGATGGAGGATGCCAAGACGCTGAAGGAAGACCTCGACGCGCGCATTGCGCGGCTGATCGACGGCTCCGAGGTGATGATGGTGGAGACGGGCAGCGGCACCACAGAGAGCGTGCAACGCACCGGTGACACGGTATGGAGTAACACGAAGGATTACCAACCGACGTTTAACCTGGACTCGCCGCTGGATTGGCAGACTGACAGCGCGCAGCTCGCCGCCATCGAGGACGCCCGTGGCTGAGATCAAACCCAGCCACGTTAGCGTCGAGCTAAAGCCCCCTGTGGGTGAGCTGCGCAAGATGCACGCAGAGGTGGTCAAGCGGCTGCGCTCTACCGAGCAGCTTTATGCGTCCATCGCTGTGCTGCTGGATCGTTTTGTGCAACGCAACTTTAAGCAGGAAGGTGCACTCACGCATCCGGGGACCGGGTGGAAGGCGCTTCGTGCGGGCGGGCGCTGGAAGGGCAAGACGTTCGATTCAAGCGCCAAGATTCTCCAAGACACCGGGCGCTTGCGCGCGTCATTCTTCCCTTTCCACGACAAGACTAGCGCGGGCATCGGTTCTGACATCCCCTACAGCAAGCCGCACGAGGAAGGCCTGAACGGACTGCCGGAGCGCCGCATGCTGCCGCGAGAGAAGCAGGTGAAAGAAGAAGTCAAGAAGGTCTACGACTACTACGTCAAGCAGGCGTTCAACGCCGTGTCTGATCTGTTTGGGAGGTTCAAGTGATCGACGCCGCCAAAATTAGCAAGGCGCTGTTCGACATTTACCGGGCGTCACCGGACTTGCGCGCGGAGTTCGGCAATCGGATGGAGCGCGGGGAGTACGTCAATGAGAAACCCGGGAACACGCCGTGGCTTGGCGTTTACCGAACCAGCGTCACCTACGAGCCATACCAGCTTGGCCGGCACAACCGGACGTACAAGGCTGAGGTGAAGCTGACCGTGCTGATTCAAGCCACCGCCATGCGTTCGGGGGAGGGATGTGAGGACAAGATTGAGGCGTTGATCAAGAAGGTGCTGGACGTAACGCTGGTTGACCCCACCATCGGGGGGCAGGTAGCGATGCTGCGGGATATTGCGGTGGCGTATGAGTACCGGGCGGTGGACACGTCCACCATGCTGTACCAACAAGCTTCAATTACGTTCACGGCGGATGTGCGGACAGGCTAACTTTAACTGACTGGAGGTGATGTATGAGTTACGGAATGGATGTAAATGTAGGGCTGAGCTTTCAGAACAGCTACGGCACCGCGCTGGTCAACTCGATCTATTGGCTGCCGCTGCTGAGCGAGGGCATCTCGCTAAAGAAGGAGCCAATCAAGGCCGAAGGCATGCGTGGCATCTACGATGAGGGCGCGAGCTACGAAGGCCAGAACATGATCGAGGGCGACATCACCAACGAAATTGATGCCCGCCTGTTCGGTGCGATGTGCAAGGCGTTCTTCGGTAGCCCGGTAACGAGCACCACCGGAGTGAGCAGCGGAGTGCTCTACACGCACACCTTCAAGCCTGCGCAGGATGACTTCGACCTGTACGCGGCGAAGATTCCGCTAACGATCACGAAGGTCATGGACGACGCCGGCAGTGCACATCGTTACTACGACATGCAGGCGAGCAAGCTCAGCATCAACATCGCCAATGGGCAGCTCGTCAAGGCGACGCTCGGATTGCTGGGCGGCAAGTATGCGCAGGTGGTTGCGCCGACGGCCGCTTATTCGGCCAGCGCATTGTTCCCGTTCGACGTGGCCTCAGCCAGCTTGGGGGGCACGGCGAAGCCGGAAGTGCGTGAGCTGAACATCGAAGCGGATGATTCGCTGGAAAACATTTATACTCTGAGCGGTGCCAAGACCCCCTCACGAACCAAGCGCAGCGGGTTCCGCACCATCCAGATCAGTGGCACTCTGGTCTTCGATACGCAAACTGAGTACCAGCAGTTCCTGAGCCAGAGCGAGCGCGAGCTGGTGGTATCGCTGACCGGATCGACGCAAGTGTCATCTGGATTCTACGAAACAATCACCTTCAAGGCTCCGCTGGCGCGGCACGCGGAGTTCGAGATGGTCGGCGATGGCCCCGGGAAAGTCGAGGCGTCGTTCACAATGGATGCTAAATACAGCGTCACCAGTGGCACAGCTTTACAGGCCATTGTGGCGAACGGGCTGGCGGCTTACTAACTTTTCAACTCCACAGGAGAACGCTCAATGAGCAATTTTACACCGACAGTCAAAGAGTCTATCGAGTTCGACGGGGATACGGTGCAGCTTGTGCTGCGTCGATTGAAGATCAAACACTCGATGATGCTGGCATCGCACATCCGCACCTCGGACGGGAACACGGTAATGAACTTCGCCGAGTTCACTGAGATGGCGGAAAAGGCCGGGCAGATATTGCCCGACTGCGTGGTCAGCATGACAGGGCTGACGGGCACGGATGGCGCGCCGCTGGCGATCAGCGACATCCTCAGCGAGGCTTACTTTCAGGAACTGATCGTGGGCATCCTGACCAAGCTGATTCTGCACTCGTCCGTGGCGGGGGCGGCAGCTGCAAAAAACTCCGCCGCGCCGTTGCCCGGGCCGTCAACGGCGCTCGCACAAAAGGAGTAAACGATGACCAGCTTCTCTTTGGCGGTATCCCGTTTCATTGGTGGTGGTCTGCGTGGCATGCGTGCCATCGGGTCATGGTTACTGCGACCGCTAAGGAGCGGAGCAAGAAGCCTGATAAAAGCGCCACCCTTCATCAGTGGGCGTGGCCCGATGGCCAACCCTACACGGAGCAGGAAACGCTAGTCGTGGAGATTTTCAGCATCATCCGTCACGAGGTTCAGGAGCGCGTGCGTGGCTAACGTCATTGAGTTTATCGTCAAGGGGACAGATCAGTTCTCTGGCACGATGGGCAAGATCAACCGGAGCTTTGATGGCTTCGGGTCGAAGGCGGCTGCTGTCGGTGGCACAGTGCTCGCGCTTACGTCAGCGCTCACCGCGCTGGCGATCCAAGGCATCAACACCGCTGACGAAATGGGCAAACTCGCTGATAAGGCCGGCACCACGGTCGAGAAGTTCTCAGCGCTGAACTTTGCGGCCGGCATTAACGAGGTCAACACCCAGCAGCTCTCGCAGGCGCTGCGGTTCCTGTCACTGTCGATGGAGGAGAGCGCACGCAAGGCGGGCGTGGGCGGCGGCGCGCTCGGGTCGCTGGGTGTCTCGGCCACGGATGCTACCGGCAAGATGCGTGACGTAGTGGATGTGCTGTTAGACGTAGCGGATGCGTTTTCCAAGAGCGAGAACGGCGCCGGCAAGGTAGATGCGGCGATCCAGCTCTTCGGCCGGTCGGGGCTATCCATGATCCCCATGTTGAATCAAGGCAAGGAGTCGCTCACCGCCATGATGAAAAAGGCGGAGGAGATGGGGCTGGTGGTCACGAAGAAGACCGCCGCGATGGCCGACAAATTTAATGACAACATGTACATCCTGAAGCAGTCGGTGCAGGCGTTCTCCTTGCAGCTCGCCGCTGATCTGCTCCCGGCGCTGACGGATGTGTCCGTTGGGATGGTGCAGTTCTTCAGCAAGGGCCGTGAGGGCAACACTGTTTTTCAAGCAATGGGCACCGTGATCAAAGCGCTGGCGACGGCTTTTATCGCAGCCGTCGATCTGATTGAACGCTTCGGGAAAACTATCGGTGCGATTATGGCGGTGGTGCACGTCTTCATGACCGAAGGCCCGAAGAAAGCTGCCGCTGTGTGGAAGGAACACCAAGAGGAGATGGCCGCCGATTCCAAGAAGTTTGCCGATGCGCACAAGACGATCTGGGAAGGCGTCCCCGAGGACGTGAAGAAAGTTTCTCTCGCCCAGAAGCAGATGCGTGTGGAAACCGATGCAGCCATCAAAACAGTTCAGACTCTGCGTGAAGCGTGGATGCGCGCATCAGGCGATACGGCCGGACTGCTCGAGCTCCAGTATTCACAGCAACGCCAGCAGATCGACGCCACCATCCGTGATGAGAAAAAGAAGGCGGAAGCGCTGGTCTACCTGAACCGTTGGCATCTGGAAGAAATGACCAAGGACCAGCAGTCGCATCAAGAGGCTGCGTTCAAAGCCTCCGGGGAAATGAGTCAGCGGCTGATCGGCATGCGCTTCGACGCTATTGAGAAAGAAGCACAGAAGATACAGGAGGCCACCGGCAATGCCATTGCGGCGGAGCAGTACCGCAACGCGGAGTTGATCCGACTCTCTAATGAGCAGCTCGCCGTTCGGAAGGCGGCCAATGAGTTGATCCTGCAAGATCAGATACTGCACGCGCAGACGATGGGCGAGCTGACGCAGGCGACCTTTGCGCTGTATCTGAATAATACGAAGACGCTGAATGAGGAAGTCTCGGCGCTCATGGTGTCTACGTTTGATACGGCCATCACAGGCTTCGGCAACGCGGTCGGGCAGGCGCTGGTCTACGGCAAGAGCTTGAGCGAAGCGCTGCGAGGGCTGCTCAAACAAGTCGCCGCGCAAGTGATCTCTACGCTCATCAGCATCGGTGTCAAGCGCGTGCTGGCGTCGTTCCTCGGCAGCAAGAGCGAGGTCAGCGGCGGACTGGCGACCGTCTACGTGAATAGCTTCGCCAGCGCAGCGGCGATTCCATTTTACGGTTGGGCAATGGCCTCAGGAGTGGCCTCCGCCAATCTCGCGACAGCAGCGGCTGGTGCGGCCCCTTTCCTCGCGGGCGCGGCAGTTGGCGGCATCGCGCATGGCGGTATGGATTACGTCCCCAGCGAGAGTACTTACCTGCTCGACAAGGGCGAGCGCGTGTTAAGTCCCAATCAAAACAAAGACTTAACTGGGTTCATGGAAGGCGGTGGCGCTGCTCCAGGCGTAACTGTTACGGAGCTGAATGTTAATATCAGCATCCCAGAGTCGCAGGCGCTGATCAACATGGACAAGAACGCATGGCGTGAGATCGTAGCGCGCAATGTGATCCCCGCGCTTGACGTGCTGGATCGTCAAGGCACGCGGCCAGAAGCCGCCCAACGCGGGAGGGTGTGATGGCATATCGGCTCTTCGTAAACAGTGCCGATGGCGTCAGCATCGAGCCGCTGTATGAGTACAGCGAGGATGACTTCAAGATCGAAGACTCGCACCGCGTGCGCAGCGGCGCGTTCTACCGCTACAAGTGGGGGTCGGTACAAAAGTGGAAGCTGCCGTTTACGCTGGTGGACTCGTCGTTTAAGTCGGTGGTCAATAGTTGGTTCACCAGCAACACGGCGCTGTTGTTCAAGAGCGAGAGCTTGAGCGCCGTGTATTCGGTTTACATCATGAACAAGGACTTACCTGTGGGGCAACCAGTCATGCCATACGATTCTCTATTCAAGGGCGTCATCGAGCTGGAGACTTATTGAAGTGGCGTACTCCGTCACGAACTGGTTCCTGGAGCAATGCGCGTTGAAGTCTTCGACGCCCAAGCGGGTATTCACGCTCGCCGGCAGCGACTACTCCGCGCGCGTGTTGCGCTGGCCGACCATCTCGCGTGAGTGGAACAGCATCCGCCCAGTGAGCTTGAATCTCGCACTCGCCAATGAGGATGGCAACCTCAACATCTTCCGTGCCAGTCCTTGGTTGATGCGTGGCACTGGACTAGTTAAGATTGGATTCACGCACCCTTCCAGCGGCGACGAGCTGATCACCATGTATGAGGGCACGCTGGAACGGGTGAAGTATTCTGGCGGAGCCTGTGAGCTTCAGTTCCTCGACAAAATGAAGGAGTTCACCGAGCGCGTGTTGGGATCATCCGATACGCCACTGACTTATACCGGCAGCAACTACTTGCCGAGCGACATTGCGTGGTGGCTGTGTACTAGCTACGGCGGTAAGAGCAGCGTGGCTAGCACCAGCAATCCGGACATAGACTACGCGTCATTCTCCGCGTGGGCGGCAATCTTCAGTGGTGATGCGGTGCTCGTGCAGGCAAACTTCCCAGGCACCAAGCTGAATGAAGCGCTGAAAAAGATCGGGCGTTACACCGATAGTGGTATCTTTGTGGAAGGCGGGAAGATCACGTTTGCCCGGTTCGCCGTAACCAATTCGCTGTATACCAACCTTGACAGTAACCATATCAAAAAGTTGGAATTAGCGATGGACGACACCAGCGTCAACAACAAGCAGCATGTCTATGCGGACTATTCCGTGGGCAGTCGCTATTGGCAGATTGACGCGGTGTCGGTGGTGTCAGCGTCGGTGAACAGCTACGGACTGCGGGAGTTCGTGGAAAAAGATGAATCCGTCTGGTATGTGAACTCCGCCAGTGCGGTAAATCTCGCGCAGCGGCGCACGAGCTTTGAGTCTAACCCGATTGAGGACTATATGGTAGACACGACGCTGGTGGCGTTGCCCCGGCAGCTCGGCGAGACGGTGTACCTCGCTGATCCGCACCTGAGCGTATCGTCCGGGACAGCCTGGCGCGTGATGAAGTATGACCTCGATCTGAACACCGGACAGATGAAGCTGAACGTAAACAACGCGCGGATCCAGCAACCCTTCACGCTGGATGATGCCACGCTAGGGCTGCTGGACCGAACGTACAACTATCTACTCTAACGGAGAAAGCCAATGGCTGAGAAACGAACAATCTTTTGTGATATCTGTGGCGCGAGCAGCACCGAGGAGAAGCACGGCGATGGTTGGCCGGGCTGGATGGGGCTGAAGGGCGTAGCGCTCGACGGCGTGGAGAATCCCGATCTGTGCCCGGCGCACACGAAGCAAGTGATGGACTTCGTTGACAGCCTGAAGCACAAGGTGAGCTGATATGGCTTGGACAACACTAACGTTTCCTTACGGCTCGCTGCTGACGAGCACGAAGATGACGCAGATGCAGGACAATTTTACTGCGTTCGCCAACAAAGACTCTGGTGCGCCGGTGCTGGCGAACAGCTACGTGGTGGAGGCGATGCTCGCCGCCTCGGCCGTCACCGAAGCCAAGATCGCCGCCTCGGCGGTGTCGTCTGGAAAATTGAAAACCACTTACGGCGATGTCTCGGTGACGGGCACTACTGCCACCAACGTGACGCTGCCGGGCGGCTCCCACGGGTTCTATGCGCCGACATGGAATTCTGCCGGATATAGCGTGTCCGCGACCATCGCGTCTGTCTTGACCGTTAACTCACCCGTTACAAACATCAACTTATACAGCAACAGCGTGAACAGCATTGCCTACGCCCGCCAATACTATGTGCAGGCCTCTCCGCCTTACGACCTCGGCGATGGTGAAATACCGTTGTTCGTATTCGCCGTTATGAACCCCGACGGGACGATTCATTCAACCTACATCGCCCCCGAAGCCCCGTGGCACCATAACGGGCCGACCTCGATCCGCCCGGACGTGGAGATCGGCGGAAAGAAGTTTCAGCGCCGTCGCGCGATCATCGCCGAGTTTGGCTCGATCAAGGCCGCGCTGCTATCCGGTTTGACGCGCGCGCAGGTAATGGACCGCATGGCGACGGACCCGATGGTTGATCGTGAGATCACACAGGCCGTCAAGCAAGCCGACATGCCGTTAATTCCGCACCCCTTTCTAGGTAACAACCTGACCGGAAAGACCGTCGTGCTGTTAGACCCGGTATCCCCGTTGATGGCTCGATTGCTCGACCTCCACGATTCCGGGGAATCCGTGACGGAGATCGTGCGCGACTGGATGGGCATCGGCAACACCGCCCTCGTCCGCTCCGGACCGCCCGGCGTAATGATTGTCAACGCTGCTTTGAAATAGGAGATAAGTCCCATGATTCTCATCAGTGCAGGTCACCACCCGAAGTCGCCCGGCGCGTGCCATGACGGGTTCTGTGAGCACGATGAAGCGGTCCGCTGGGTCGTCGAGTTGCTCCAGCATTTCGACGAAACCGAAGCAGCAGCGGTTCCGACCGGCACGCTCGCCGAGAAGACCGACTACATCAACAAGCGCCAGCCGAAGCTCGCCGTGGAGATTCACTTCAACAGCCTCTATGCGAACAAGACGGTAGACGCCGAGCGCGGCTGC
>ERZ1292623.1460-Hain-H51-01um-R1-1460-length-22748-cov-10_pt2 | contig 10799 bp, 13 predicted proteins | sample MGYA00564398_ERZ1292623 | MGnify/ENA primary metagenome ERZ1292623 (study PRJEB36523, sample SAMEA6512633) | groundwater metagenome | collected 2019-01-07 | study: AquaDiva: Metagenomics assemblies of 32 groundwater samples
GTGTTTGTCGCCCTGGACAATCATGCGAAAAGATTTATAAAATATGTTCCCTCGTTTGTAAAAAGTTTTGCCGATTCGGTGCCGAAATTTTTATTCAATATACTGGTATTTTTCAGAATGGCGGAGTTCTCCGGGGACATAGAAAAGGCCGGCAGTTTCCGTTCCAAAGTTATTTGGGAAGAAGCGAAAAGGAGGGGAATAATAATGGAACAAGTGATATTCAGAGGCAAGCCGTTAGACCAATATCGCGCGATGTTAAACATTAACGGCAAGGATAAATATTTTTACTTTGAAAGCATCCCGATTCGGCCGGAATTTTCGGATATGGAAAAAAATTGGGACGACAAAGTCGTAATGAAGAAGGAATTTAAAAAACACGGATTGCCTGTGCCGGTCTTTGCGGAATTTACTGTTTTTTCTCTTCTGCGCCCAAAGAAACTGGAGAAAATATTTTCCAAATTCAAAAAACCTGTCATTATAAAACCGCGAGTAGGATCCCGCGGTCGGCATACCATTACCAACATACATAATTTCACGCATTTCCGCGCGGGCGCGGGAACCGCGGGGCGGATATCTTTTCATTTGATTGCCGAGGAGCATTTAAGCGGATTCGTTTGCCGCGCGACCGTGGTAAACGGAAAACTCTCGGGGTTTTATCGGGGGAGTGTTCCGCAAATACGGGGCGACGGGCAGAAAACCATCAGACGGCTGATTGAGAAAAAAAACAGAGGGAAAATTGACCGTTATCATGTGCGCGCAGATGATGAACTTTTTGATTATTTAAAAAGATCGGGATGGAATATGGATGATATTTTGCCTGCCGGGACAAGCATTTCTCTTTCTCATCGCCGAGGACAACTCTTTGGCGGAGAGACGCGGGAAATGATTGATGAACTGCACCCAAGCTTTATCCCTATTTTTGAAAAAGCCGCAAAGTTGACGAGCTTGCCGGTGGTTGGCTTTGACGCCATTATTCCCGACCCCGAAAAACACGCTGATTCGCAAACATTGGGCATCATCGAGTGCAACTCCCTGCCTTTCATAGACATGCATTATTTTGCCTTAGAAGGCAAGCCTAGAGATATCGCCGGCATGATTTGGGATATGTGGGAATAGATTTTGGGTTCGGTTGAGAGACTAATGCGCCACGGTGAAAGCGATGACTTTGCGTGCGCCGGCTGATTTGAGAATTTTGCGGGCTTCGTTCAATGTCGCGCCGGTGGTAACGATGTCGTCTATCAAGATAATGTTTCTATTTTTTATTTTATTTTCATTTTTCACAGCGAAGGAGCCGATAATATTTTTCAGGCGCTCGGCGCGGTTTTTAATCCGCGCCTGATGTTCTGTTTCTTTGGGTTTAATTAAAATATCATTTCTGTAACTTAAGACCTCACCGGGCGAGCCGAGGGGTGGGGTGAGATGAATTCGCATTAATTCCCGGCAAATCAATTCTGTTTGGTTGTATCCGCGCTCCCGGTGTCTTTTTCCGGACAGGGGAATGGGAATCAAAATAGATTCCCGAAAATTTTCCATCACGGAAAGTTCGGACAATTCTTCCATGATTTTTTCATAGAGGATTTCCGCAAAAATGCCCGCCAACTTTTTTTTGCCGTTGTATTTGAGAAGCCAAAGCGCTTTTTTTATGGGCGGGTGGCGATAATCATAAACAGGGAAAATCCATTTTGCGGTTTCTCGTTCGGCCGTTGGAATTTCCAAGATGCATGGGGCGCAAAAATCTTTTCCTTTTTTTCCGCAGGATACGCATTTTGCGGGGAAAATTACATTGAAAATGCTGTTCAGTATGGTGTTTAATGCTCCCATATATGGTATACTCAATAAGGTATTTTAACATGAATTTGGGATGATGAATAATGTATTTAAAAACTTATTATCAAAAATAAGCAAACTCCGGGACGGCGGAGAGGCAAGCGCCGTCGGAATAGACATAGGCTCATCGGCCATCAAGGTCGTGGAGATAAAAAGGAAGGGCGGCAGAGCCATACTTGAGACTTACGGAGCTATCGCCCTCGGTCCTTATGACGCGCTTGATGTCGGGCGGGTCACCAATCTTCCGGTCGGGAAAATCGTGGAAGCTTTGAAAGAAGTTCTTAAACAATCGGGAGTGACCATCGCTTCGGCCGGTTTTTCCATTCCCGTGCAGTCTAGTCTGATTTTTCCGATTGAACTTCCTTCTCGAGTGGCTGAAAAAGAAATGCCGGATATTGTTTCCACCGAAGCCCGCAAATATATTCCCGTGCCGATTACGGAAGTTTCTCTTGATTATTTCATCCTGCCTAAAAAGGAAATTTCTTTTGAAGAGATGAATATAGTTGTGAATGATTCCAATCTCCCGCACAAGCCGGTAGAAAAAGTGGGCGTGCTGGTTGTCGCCACCCAAAATGACGCCACTTCCAAATATCGTTCTATTGTTTCAGAATGCGGGCTTTCCGCTTCCTTTTTTGAAATAGAAGTGTTTTCCTCCATCAGGGCAAATTTTGAACACGAGCTTTCTCCGGTTCTCTTGATGGACTTTGGCGCATCGCGCACCAAGCTTTCCATCGTTGAATTTGGCATGATTAAAAGCTACCACACCATAGAGAGGGGAGGCGCGGATATCACAGACTCTATTTCCAAATCTCTCTCCATTCCTTTTTCGGAAGCGGAAAAAATGAAAAGAGAGTTCGGTCTTTTTGGCAATCCAGTGGAAAAAAGTCTGTCCGATATCGTTAAAATTCATGTTGACTACATTCTTTCGGAAACAAACAGCGTGCTTCTTTCCTATGAGAAAAAATACGGCAGAACTATCAGCAAAATAATTTTCTCCGGCGGCGGGTCCCTTCTGAAAGGCTTGAAGGAGTCGGCGGCAAGCAATTTTCGAGTGGAAATAGAAAATGGCATGCCCTTTTCCAAGGTAAACGCTCCGGAGTTTTTATCCAAAGTTCTCCAAACTATGGGCTCCGAGTTTGCCGTGGCCCTTGGACTCGCGCTCAGAAAACTCCAATAGGCGTTTAGGCAAATTTCAGGCGAGTTATGCACATTCTATTTCGCTAAAGTTTGGTTTTATAATATAATAAGGTACAATGGAGCCGAGTTTTCAAACATCCTTCATACCTAAAAAACCAATGGTGCAGGAACGCGCCGCGCAGTCCTATCCGATAGGCATTTTGACTGTGATTGCAGTTTTTATTTTGTTTGCGGTGGCTTTGGGAACCGGAGGTCTTTATCTATACAAAGTAAGTTTGACTAAACAAATTGGGGATATGCAAGAGCAGTTAAACACGGCCAAAAATCGCTTTGAGCCTTCTCGTATCACAGAACTTCAGTTATTAGACAAGCGTTTGCGGGCATCAAGCGAGATATTGGGTAAACATATAGCCATAAGTCCTGTTTTTGAAGCTTTGTCCGCCCTTACTCTTAAAACTGTTCGTTATACCAAATTTAGTTATGAACTTGGAGTGGAAAAAAACGCGAAGGTGGTCATCAAGTTGGGCGGTATCGCTGTCGGTTATCGTTCCGTTGCCCTGCAAGCCGATTTATTTAGTGTCAAAGATGAAGGCAAGAATTTTATTGATCCTGTTTTTTCCAATTTGACGCTTGATGATAAAGGCAATGTTCTCTTTGATTTGGAATTTACGGTCGATCCAAGTTTTGTCAATTACAAGCAGATGGTTCTGACTAAAAGCGAAACCGGTTCGGGGGATTTTGAAGTTTTCCCATAATTTTTTTTATGACAAGATTTATTTTACCGGTTATTTTAATAGGAGTCAGCGTTGCCGTCTTTTTTGTGTTTACCAATCCTCTCTATAATGATATAGGATTGAAAAAGGCGGAAGTGGATTCTTACGATGAAGCGCTCGCCAACTCCAAAATGCTTGAAAATGAAAGGGACAAACTAACCGCCAAATATAATTCTTTTAATCCGGAGAATTTGGCGAAACTCAGCAAACTTTTGCCCGAAAGCGTTGACAACATACGTTTGATTTTGGAAATAGAGCAAATTGCCTTGCCTTACGGCATGGCGCTCAAGGATGTGAAATATAGCAATGTAGTTGCGCCCGCCGGGAACGGGAAAGGCGCCGTCTCCGCATCTCCCGCGGCGGGAACATCGACAGGCGGGGCAGTTCAAGCTTCCAATAAAGATTACGGAGTTTGGGATCTGTCTTTTTCCACGACTGGTTCCTATGGTAATTTTCTTAACTTTACGCGGGACTTGGAAAATAATCTAAGACTTGTGGATGTATCTTCAATCCAGTTTTCCTCAAGCGGAGGGGGGTCGTTCAGTTCTAGCCCGCCTGATTCTTACAAATATGATTTCAAGATTAAAACTTATTGGTTGAAAAATTAAAATGCCAAGAACAAGAAACATCATAATATTCGTGGCTATCGGAGCGGTTCTCGTTTTGGCTTATATTTTTTTTATGCGAAACACTCCCGATGATGACGCTTCTTTGGTTTTGACTTCCTCCAATCCCGCCGCGCCCGCCGCGACGGCGGGCAATAATGCGGCGGCGACCGAAGGATTTTTAACCTTATTACTTAATGTAAAAAACATAAAACTCAATGATGCTGTTTTTTCCGATGTCGCCTTTATCAGCTTGGATGGTTCTCACAGCATCAATCTGACCCAAGACGGCACGGAGGGCAGGACCAATCCTTTTGCTCCGCTTGGAAGCGAAAATGTCGGAGTTTCTGTCACCCCTTAAATAAAATAACCATGAGTTTTTTAGAAGAGTTAACAAAAGAGGGTGTAATAGAGAGGAGCCAAATAGGCGCGCTCAGAAGTCGCGCGGAGGAGAAATATGGAGGCGATATTGATGCGGCCTTGCTGGAATCCGGAGTAATGGAGGACAAAATTCTTGAAGCAAAAGGAAAATATTTGCAAATACCGATAAAGAAAGTGGATAAAGACAAATCTTCTTTCAATGCCCTGAAATATATTCCGGAAGATTCGGCGGCGCACTATCACTTTGCCCCGATTGAGTTGCGCGACGGAGTATTGGAAGTAGGGGTCACGGACGGAGAGAATGTAGAGACGATGGACGCGCTTCAGTTCATTTCCGCCAGGCTCGGTATTCCTTTCAAGGTATATTTGATTTCCAAAAGCGACTATGAAAACATTATGCAGGCTTACAAAGGGCTGGGAACTCAGGTGGAAGAAGCTCTTAATGAAATGAATCAGGATGAAGCCAAGGGCTTGAGCGAAGAAAATTTAAGCAAGGAAATAAAAAATGTTAAACCCGGCGAGGAAGGCAAAATAGTGGAAGATGCCCCGGTCATCAAAATCGTTGCGGTAATTCTCCGCAATGCTATTGAAGGCAATGCTTCCGACATACATATTGAGTTTACGGGAGAGAAAGTAAAAGTTCGCTTCCGTGTGGATGGGACGCTCCATACCACCATAGTTCTGCCGCCCTCTATTTACGGCGGGATCGTGGCGCGCATAAAAATTTTAGCAAAGTTGCGCCTTGATGAAAAAAGAAAACCGCAGGATGGAAGTTTTAGCGCAAACATTGACGGGCGGAAAATTGATTTCCGAGTTTCCACTATGCCGGCTTACTATGGGGAGAAGGTTGTCATGAGAATACTGGACTCCGAAAAGGGAGTAAAACCTCTAGACCAGCTTGGTTTATCCGAGATCAACCTCAATCTAATCCGGGAAGCTTTAAAAAAGCCATACGGACTCATCTTGATTACCGGTCCGACAGGATCCGGCAAGTCCACCACCCTTTATTCAATGATGAATGAGCTTGACAGGGAAAAAAGCAATGTTATTTCCTTGGAAGACCCGGTAGAATACCATATGCCTGATATCAACCAATCCCAGATGATGCCTGAAATCGGATACACTTTTGCTTCCGGACTCCGCTCCATTCTCCGCCAAGATCCAGACATCATAATGGTCGGAGAGATACGCGATAAGGAAACAGCCCAACTCGCGATTCAAGCGGCTCTGACCGGACATCTTGTTTTGTCCACCCTTCACACCAATAACGCCATCGGCGCCGTGCCTCGTTTGGTTGACATGGGCGTTGACCCGTATTTAATCGCGCCGACTCTCATTCTCTCTATCGCTCAGCGTCTCGCTCGGCTGACTTGCGCAAGTTCTCGAAAACTTGTACCCATGGATCCGAGCATCAAAATGCAGATTGAGGACCAGATGCAAGATTTACCAGATGAATTTAAGAAAGAAATTGAAATTAAGAATGAAATGTACGAGACCGTTCCGTCTAACGAATGCCCTTCCGGCACCAGGGGCCGCATTGCCGTCTTTGAAATGTTCAAAGTAGATAAAGAGATGCAAAGTGTGATACTGAAAAATCCCACCAATGAAGAAATTTATAAAATGGCGCGCAAGAAAGGCATGCTCATGATGCGGGAAGATGCTATGCTAAAATCCCTGCAAGGCGTTATTCCTTTCACCGAGGTTTATAACTTTAGCAATGAAAATGAGTAGGATATAGCAAACTTTGATTTATTTATTACTATAGTATAGTATAATTATTAGGTGTATAATACATTTATTAAGCTATGAAATTAGATAACAAAATTGAGCACAACAAGATTGAATATAAAGCATCCCAAGTATTAGAGGCATACAATATCATAAAGCCAGTAGTTGATGTTTCTAAGATTGCTAAAGGGGAGGGTATAGAAATCAAAGAAATAAGCATGCCAAAAGGATATCATAATGTGGCTGGATTTTACGAGAAAGATAAGAAAATTATTTACATTGAAAAAACTGATTCTCCTCAAAGAAAATTATTTTCTATTGCGCATGAACTAGGACATGTATTTTTAAACCATCAGCACGCTTCTGTTCTATATCGTATCACTCGCGGAGATGATGGTCTTCAATATCATGAAAAAGAAAGTGAGGCCAATAGTTTTGCTGCTCACTTATTGATACCAGAATTTATGTTACGAGATTACATGAGAAGATATAATCTGTCTAAATCAGATTATGAGGTATTAGCCGATATATTTGGAGTGCCTATAACTTCAATGAGGTACACATTAGAATATCTTAAATAAAATGTCTGAATTTGATGCAAAACCAGAAGATATTGTATCAAAATTAGAAAGTTCTGATGCGAGTGTTAGTGAGAGTAAATTTGATTGGCTCACAGAACTACAAGAAGAAAGTGACAAAGTAGAGACAATAGAGGACAAAGAAAATCAAGGAATTATTAAAATGAGGGATCGGTGGTCCAATTGGATTCTTTTTCTGATTGTCTTAATAGTTCTTTTTGATATGACACTTGTAATTTTTTTAGGTTCTGGGGTATGGAACTTTACAAATCCTTCCATTGTAATTGTTGTTATTACGGACAATTTCTTAAAAATTGTTGGTTTAGGCTATCTTATAACGAGATCAATTTTTAAAAAGATTTTTGACTAAAAGTTGTCCTCATGGTGTTCACTTAAAATATATTTTATAGTATAATAAACCCTTATGGAAGGAGAAAAAAGAAAAATTTTAATAGTTGACGACGACAGTTTTCTTTTGGATATGTACGCGCTCAAATTCAGCCAGAATAATTTTGAGGTTTATACGGCGAGTGGAGGCGCGCAGGCGATAGAAAAATTGAAAGGCGGGCTTTCTCCGGATGTCATGCTGATGGATATAATTATGCCGGAAATGGACGGTTTTGAAATGCTGGCAAAAATTAACGCGGAAAAATTATGCCCAAATTGCAAGAAGATAGTTTTATCCAATAAAAGCCAACAGTCGGACATTGACGAGGGCAATAAATTAGGTGTGTCGGGCTATATTGTCAAGGCAAACTCCACGCCGGTGGAGGTTATAAACCAAGTGGTGGAGATTTTAGGCAGGAAAACCGTTGCTCCCCAATAAAATTTTACAAAAGAATATGGATTATAAAACAAAACTTGAAGAACTGATCCTGACTGTCATCCGCGAAGGCGGGTCTGATTTGCATTTGGGCGCCAGCCGTGCTCCGGCTATCCGTGTCTCCGGCGAGCTTATCTTTCTCGTGAAATATGTTGTTTTTACTCAGGAAGACATGATTGGAATTTTGGGCGAAGTATTGCAAAAAGCGAAAATTGACAGGTTTATGGAGGAACAGGAAGCGGACTTTTCTTATGATTTTCGCGGAGAAGCGCGCTTGCGCGGCAACGCTTTTTTCCAAAAAGGATTGATTTGCGTGGTTTTTCGATTGGTGCCGAAGGTCAAGACGCTTGCCGAATTGCATCTGCCCAATATTTTGGCTGAGTTGACTCGCAGGAAACAAGGTTTTTTTCTGGTAGTCGGGCCTGTCGGGCAGGGCAAATCAACCACGCTTTCCGCCATGGTTGATTTGATAAATAACGAACAGGCAAGCAACATCGTCACCATTGAAGATCCGATTGAACATGTGTATATACCAAATAAATCTATCATAAACCAGCGCGAAGTCGGTATTGACACCAAGGATTTTCATATCGCGCTTAAATCTGTTTTTCGCGAAGATGTGAATGTAATTTTGATAGGGGAGATGCGCAATCCCGAGACGATTGCGACCGCGGTTACTGCCGCCGAGACGGGACATTTAGTATTTTCAACTTTGCATACCAATAATGCTTCCCAAACCATAGACCGCATCATTGATTCTTTCCCCGGAAGTCAGCAGGATCAGATCCGAACCCAGCTGGCATCTTCTCTGCTCGGTATTTTTTCTCAAAGACTCATTCCGCGGGTTACCGGAGGGCTTGTTCCCGCTTTTGAGCTTCTTCTAAACAACAACGCGGTGGCGAACTTAATCCGTGAAAAACGAACGCATGAAATAGACATAGTCATAGAGACTGGCATGGAGTCCGGAATGATTGATTTAAATCATTCTCTGATGGAACTTGTGCGCGCAGGGGAGATTTCCATAGAGAATGCTCATCAGTATTCTCTGAATCCGAAAGGACTTGAACGGATGATATAAAAAACCATGTTATTCAAATACAAAGCGATAGACGATGAAGGGGCGACCAAAGAAGGAGAGATTGACGCGCCTAATCGCGATATAGCAATCAGCGGGCTACAGCGGCGCGGGCTGGTGATTATTTCCATTTCCGAAGAATCGGAAAAGAAGTCCATTTTTTCCATTTCCTTTTTTGAGAAAGTTTCCACGAAAGATGTTGTTATTCTCTCAAGACAGATTTCAACTTTGTTTGAATCTCAAGTTTCCGCCCTGAAAGCTTTTACGATACTTGCGACCAACACGGAAAATAAATTGCTCAGCCAAAAACTTACGCAAATTGGCGACGACCTACAGGCGGGAATTTCCATTTCCGGAGCGCTTTCAAAACATCCCGATGTATTTTCCAATTTTTACATCAACATGGTGCGGGTAGGCGAGGAAACCGGAAAGCTCAATCAGACATTTCTTTATTTGGCCGAATATCTAGACCGCCAGTATTCTCTGACCGCCAAAACCCGGAACGCCCTTATTTATCCGGTATTTGTCGTCATTACTTTTTTGGTCGTGATGATTTTGATGTTTGTGATTGTCATCCCGAAACTCTCCGCCATTATTCTGGATTCCGGACAGCAAGTTCCTTTTTATACGCAGATAGTTATGGCAATTTCTAATTTCTTTGTTCATTACGGTTTTTTGGTTTTTATTTTTGCCGTTCTTGTCGGTATATGGGTTTGGAGATTGGCTTCTACTGAAAAGGGAAAGGCGTACCTTGATGGAATGCGCCTATCCATTCCGGTGGCGGGCAATCTGTATAAAAAACTTTTTCTCTCCAGAATAACCGACAATTTGAACACAATGCTTACTTCCGGAGTGCCGATCGTCAGGGCCATAGATATCACTTCCGAAGTGGTCGGCAGTCGGGTGTATAAGGCAATTTTACTGGAGGTGGCGGACGGAGTAAAATCCGGTTTTGCGCTTTCTGTCGCTTTTGGGAGACATAAGGTGGAAATTCCCGGCATTTTAGTGCAAATGCTGTTGGTGGGAGAGGAGACCGGCTCAATGGGAAATATCCTAAAAACTTTGACGGATTTTTACAGGCGAGAAGTTGACGACGCCATTGATACGCTGGTCGGTTTGGTGGAGCCGGTAATGATTGTGGTTTTGGGCTTGGGTGTGGGAATACTGCTAGTGTCTGTTTTGATGCCTATTTACAATCTGGCGGGAGGGATTAGCTAAGTGCCTGCAGGGTAGTGAGCTTCGCTCTACTACCCTGTGGATAACTCTCTTGCTTCTATGTTTTTGTCTATATGCTATAATGAATTTATTAAAAACAAGTCGAGATTTTCATTTATTACTTAATTACATTTTATGAAGAATTTTAAGAAAGGTTTTACATTGATTGAATTGTTGGTCGTGGTTGCTATCATCGGCATCTTGGCTTCGGTTGTGCTTGCTTCGCTAAATACTGCCCGTTCAAAAGGCGCTGATGCGGCTACAAAGGCAAACTTAGCAGGTGCTAGGGCTCAAGCAGAGTTATTTTATGATGCGGGTACCACATATACCGGAGTTTGTGCTGCTTCTGGCACTAGTGTTATAGGTCCTATGGTGTTAGCTGCGGGAAAAGCATTTAATAACTCTATGACCGCTATAACCATTAATGGTACTGGTACCACAGCTACTGCAACATGTAATACTAACGGTACGGCTTGGGCAGCAGAGGCTCCATTGAAATCTGCGGTCGCAGGTTCAATAATGTATTGTGTTGATAGTACTGGTGCTTCAAAACCGATATCAGCTAGTATAGGGGCAGCTTTTGTTTGTCCAGCTTCATAATATGCCTACAGTGCCTACAGTGCCTACAGTGCCTACAGTGCCTACAGTGCCTACAGT
>ERZ1292623.4705-Hain-H51-01um-R1-4705-length-11124-cov-4_pt1 | contig 10799 bp, 12 predicted proteins | sample MGYA00564398_ERZ1292623 | MGnify/ENA primary metagenome ERZ1292623 (study PRJEB36523, sample SAMEA6512633) | groundwater metagenome | collected 2019-01-07 | study: AquaDiva: Metagenomics assemblies of 32 groundwater samples
GAATTTAAAAATTGGAAATATATTTGTAAAATTTGGGGGGGGCAGAGCGCGGATGATCATTATGACGACGAGATGGCTTTGCTTGAAGAGTTGGGCGATTCAAAAGACAAAGTGATTTATTTGGAGGGTTCGATGTCGCGGGAGTTTATGCCACTTCTATTAAATGTTTGTGATATTTACGCCGCGCCGTCTCGACTTGAAGGATTTGGAATGATTCAGGTGGAAGCCCAGGCGTGCGGGAAGCCGGTGATTTCAATTGATGAGATGGGACCAAAGGAAACCATTTTGAACGGCGAGACAGGATTTTTGGCGAAGGTGGCTTCGACTGTGGACCTTACTTCGGAATGGGCGTACGTGGGAATGGGATTTGAGGAGGATCATCGCATTGAATTTGATAAACCGAAGACTTTTGCCTATCGGGCGGATGTCGACGAAATTGCCGATTTTCTTTTAAAACTTTTAAAAGATCCGGATTTGCGGGCGAAGATGGGCGCGCGAGCGCGAGAACACGTTGTTGGAAAATTTGAGTATAAAAAAATCGCCAAGCAGATGGCGGATGTAGTAAGAGAAAAATTTGGGTTGTAGTAGAGGAGTGTGCGATTTCTTGGGTGGGGGGTGTGGTGCTATGACTTGTCATAGCGGTATGTTTTGTTATTGGAACGAAGAAGTAAATTGTTTCACAAAAGCAGAAACCCCGGCTCGGTGAATTGAGTCGGGGTTGGTTGGATCTTGCTTAGGATTTAGATTCTTGTCCAAAGTGACAAGCCTGAGATAAGGAACAAGAACCATCCGAGTGTAATTCTAATATAGAATGGCTCCCGAAAATCATGTCCTTTTACTGAGCCATTGAATGTAATGGCAATGTACGCCACTGACACAATTAGACCGAGTAAAATTGAGATAAGCGTCCACATTGACTCCCTCCACCAGATCATTGCGGCACTTTCAATGGCGCCAACAAAAAATAATGAGTTGAAGAGAATTGAGTACAGGGTAAACTCTCTATCGCTAATTGCCAGATAGAGATACGCAAGGCTCAAGAGTCCGTAGGCTATGAGTCCGGCCCATAACAAGATGGCAAGCACGGTTCGTCCTCCTTTTTGTCGTTCGTGAGTTTCGCGGTTTTAGAAGTCGAGTACTTGTGAATCGGGAGCATTGAAATCGGCGATTTGGGTGATGGCGATGATTTCTGCCGTCGTTAGTCGGCGACTAGCTTTTTCCGTATGGGCATCAATCGCTTCGCCGATTCTTTTTTCCGTTTTTAGGTCAGCGGATGGTAGAAGAATTCCAGGAGCTTTCACTTTAAGCATTATTTCCTCTCTTTGATAGCGTTTTTTGCTAAGATAATGTTACTGGTATTAGATTGATCTGTCAAAAAAATAAAACACCCCCGGGATCTTGGTAGACCCGGGGGTATGATGTGTGTTGGTGATTTACTCCTGATCAAAGATTACACAGAAGTACTGTCGTGCCTACGGCAACGATCGCCGAGAAAAGTGCAATTTTTCGTGGCCAAGTGGCAGTGAGTATCTCACTGAGCTTGTCCATTAGGGTTGGTTGAAACGTGTTCACGTTGCCCCCTTTTTCTTGCGTTTTTATTGCGTAACATTCATTTCATCTCTGAATAAATTGGTCATCCAGAGAAGGCGTCTGCCTAGCCGCGTTTGATTGTTGGTGATTGGTTTTTTGTCCACGGTAGCCAATGCACCAAAAGGCATGCCTATGATCACCATACAAATATACTCCACCGTTAGGAGTATTAGGCCGCCTGGTACAACAGGGATTCGAAGAAACTTGATTCCCAGAACGACATACAAAGAACTTATGAGAACTGTGACCATGAATGATGCCACTGTTTCCCTTTGTCCAAGGGTGATGTTATACCCCATAACGGCGTATCGAATGAAGAGCAAGAACATTGTTCCTGCAAAACACAAATCCCAAAAGCTTTGACTGAGCATAGTTCCTCCTCCTTAGAGATCCTTGCGAGTGTAGATGCCGATAAGAAATCGGCTAACATTTTTTCAGTCGGCGAATGCCGATCACCACTGACACAAAACATATCGCAATGAAGGCGTAGGGCATAGCCCAGACAATCTTTTCGAAAACCCATTCTCCAGTCGTCTGAGGCTGGTAAATCGGATTGCTTTGAGTGATTTCCGCCAGCACCATCATTATGAGGGCGCTAGCTGCTGAAAGGGCGGCTATGAACAATGCACCGCTTGTCCTTTGTTTTGGCGTGAACGGGTTCATCTTTTCTCCTCCTCTTTTGTTTTCGCTGTCTTACCTGAAGACAATGATTTCCTCGGGAAAGACAACGAAAAGCTATTCAGTTTTCAAGTTTCTTATGCGTCGAAATAATAACACATAAATTGTCTTTCTGTCAAGTCTAAATTGATAGCCCCGACCTTGTATGATCGGGGCTATACGGTTTTGTTGGTTGGCTTAGAAAATCTTAAGCTTGTGAGCGGTTCGTGGCCACCTTTCGAGCGCTTTTTGCGCTTGCTGTCGTGATGGGTTTGATTTTTGCAGTTTTGCCGTAGCGAGGCATTTGCCACGGTCATACCCCTGTTCAGAAGAGTAGGGATCTTTTGGTCGATTGAAGACCGCAAGGATCTTATCCCTTTTCGTTCTCTTGAATCCGATAAACCTCCAACGCTTGATCACTTTCTACCACCTCCTTCTAGTTTTTAGTTTATTAGAAAATTCAAAAATTTGAAAGCTTTTTGGCTTTGAGAGAGTTATGGGCGTAGAGATACATTCCGGCGGACCAGGCTTGGTAGGGGCTGGAGGATCCGGCGATGCTTCCTTTTTTTCCTTCAACCCATTCTAAAAATTGCCACTCTTCCGTTACTCCTAGGCGCTGGAGAATGCTTGAATGTTCAAGTTGCTTGAATGAGCGACCAAGGCGATTAACTTTGGCTAGAAGTTCGAGCGCTTTTTTGGCTTTGGTAAATTTTTTCATTTTGACGAGAGCAGCGACATAAAATCCGCCGATGAAGGGCCAAATGCCGGCGTTTAGGTAGTGGAAAGCTTCGCGAGCTTCACATTCAGCAAAATAGGAATGCCATTCCTTATCCCCTTTTCTAATTGGCGGCCAGATGGCTTTGCAGGGATAGGGCCGATTGATCTGATTTTTTTCGATGTAGTTTAGAATCGAGTTGGCGATTTTGGGAGTGGCCAAGCCAGCCACGATGGCGAGTAAATTCCCGGGCGTATCAAACCAACTTTCCTGCTCTTTCATTTTTGGGTCGGGGCCATGAGATTTCCAAACCCAAGGGCGGTAGTAGCCAAGTTTTTTGTCATAAAGCGCGAGATATTTTTCGGTTTCACCATTAACAATCTTTTTTAATTTTTCCGCTTTCTTTTTTTGGTTGGTTAAATTTAAAACGGCGTAGTAGAGCGCTTCGGTGTTTATTACTCGGCCGTATTTGTGCGGGAAGGCATCTTCCCAGTCCATCGTGGGCTGCTGAACAAGGAGACTGTCTTCATTGGGATCTTGGTATTCCAACCAAGTAAGCGCGGCTTTCAAATTCTTGGCGTGAGTTTTTAAAATGGATTTATCTTTATAGGTTTTGGAGTAGGCGTGCAGACCAATAATCCACCAGAGTGTGGAGTCGATGGAGTTAAAAGTGACGTCGCTGCGACGCTCGGTGTTATAAGAACCCACGGCGTTGGGGATTTGGCCGTGCTTGGACTGGTTTTTGGCGAGCAACCCTATGCTTTTGTGAAAAGCGGTTTTTAATTTCAGATTTGATTTCGCGGAGGCCACTCCAAGGCCGGTAATCATACTGTCGCGGGCCCAGGTGGCTTCGTAGCCGCCGGGTAGGCCAGACGCATAAAATCCAGTTTTTTTTGCGCATGACCCTAGAACTTTGATGGCTTCTTGATAAGCTTGATCAGTCAATTTCATTGGAATAATTATAGCATCAATTGAAAAATGACCGTGGATATTTCATACTAAGCTTATGAATGACGACTTGCAGGTCAAATTAAAAAATATCAAAGTAATCCCTGAAGAAGAAAGAAGGCTGGAGATGCTCGGAGATTACGGATACCGATGGCGAGTCAGGGAAAGCGGTGTGGAGGCGACGCTCGATAGTGTTGGTTCTGAAGTAAAAGATCGCTCTCGATTTACGGAATATTTTTTTGATTTTGATGATACTCTTTTTGACACAAAAGCTTATGTGGATTCTATTTTCTTGGAACTTGAAAAACTAGGTATACCAATTGAAGAAGCTAAAGCTATTTATAATAAATTAAAAATTTATAGACCAGAAGATTTTGTCCAAAGTTTGAAGGATGCCTATCCAGACACAAAAGATTTGATTGAGTCAGCCCTAAAAGTCTCAAACCCATATGACTTTGTGAAGCCAGATATGTCACTTTTAATTAAAGAGCTTTCGGTCAAGGATTCGGCGAGGGTTCATATCCTTACTCGTGGAGATTGTGATTATCAGCTGGAAAAAATAAAATCCGTTTTTATGGCGTTAGGCGCGCCAATTGATGTTTTGATAACGGAGAAGTCAAAGGCAGAATTTTTGAAAAACTATCTTCCCAAAGAATATCCTTATATTAACGATAGGGATTTAGTTCGGAGTTTTCTTGTGATTGATGATAAACCAGAAGAGATTGAACAACTTTCGAAATTGCGTCAGACCATACCCTTTTTGTCGATTGTTAGACTTCGAGACCCGTCTGGAAAATATAGTGGGAATGAAACTAGCGGAGAAAAATCTTTGGAGTATACACAGGAAGAATTGAAAGATATTTTGACGCCTTAGGGTTGTTCAATGAAAACCGCCCGGAGCGATGATGCGCCGGGCGGTTGATGGTTGTCCAGTAAGAATCCATTTAGCTATGGACAGAGTGGACAACAGTGGACTTGAAATGTAATCAGAGGATCGGAGGTGACCAATACGCAACAACCGGAAAACACCAACGAACCGAAGTAAATGGAAACCCCCACGTCTCTGATCTTGTCGGTTTTTGAACTGTATTTCCAGGTTTCGAGCGCTGCTAGGGACAGAATCATTAGCGTAGCAACAATTCCTAAAGCCACTGCAAAAACTACATTAGTTTCTGTGAGTGGATGTCTCATGACTCCCTCCTTTTGGAAATTTCCAGTTTTGTTCACTTAGATCCAGAGGTTTGGCCTAGATTTGCGAAGGCAAATGCAACTGGAGCTACGGAAAGCATCAGTAGCACTCCGTTTTCCATGAGACCTTCGTTCATGGTGAAGATCCCAATATATGAGGTGACTACTCCAGACGCGACTCCCAGAAACATGATCCATGCGATTGGGCCTCCTAATCGCAGTTTTTTCCAGAAACTTTTTAGCATGTCAATCTCCTCTCTGTTTTATGGTCTACATACAATTTACTACATCGTCTTTACTTCTTCAAGGGCATTGGAACTGCGGGAATGCGAGAATGTTGGAGTGCTTGAATGGCTAAGAATTTTTTACTTCCTCTAAAGCCAATCGAGCTAAGAGATATGAAATGGTGGATTCGGCGCCTTGGTTTAAGTTGATCGCGTACTGGCCGACGCCGTCGTAGCAGCCGCCGGTGGCTTCGTCGTAAACCGTTTGGCCAAGATGGTTTTTGCCGAGGAACCAGTTGAAAACACGATAGGCGTCTTTCAGATATTGTTTATCTCCCGTCACTTTGTAGGCGACGGCCTTGGTTTCAACCATCGTCGAGGTTTCTTCGGGTTGCTGGTCGAAGTAGGCACGTTTTTTATTCCTAAAGTACCAACCGTTTTGGCCGATTGGCGAATAATGATCTTTTTCGAAGGTGATGGTTTTTAAGAATTTCAGAGTTTTTTTGGCAACGTCGAGATACTCCGAATTTTTAGTGAGGTCATAGGCGTAGAAAAGAGATTCGGCGAGTTTACTATTGGAATAGGTGAGCTGATCTTCGAACCAGTGCCAGTCGTCGGAGGCAAATTCTTTGTACTGGGCGACTTGGGCGTCGGCCATCTTGCGGAAGGATTTCAGTAAAGAAGCTTTGGGATTTTCTTTGAGGTAAAAATAAAGTCCGGTCATAGCGAAAGCGATGGCGCGGGGCGAAGTAAGTTTGGGTAAAAAGTTGATGGTTTTAAGCAAAATCTTTTCGGCTTTTTGCTTAATTTCATCCGGAATACTTTCGGCTTTGGCAACAAAACCAAGCGCCCAAACCGCACGGCCTTGAACGTCTTCATCGGCGGTGGCGTCTTTGATTTTTTGATAGGTGACGATGTTGGCGAATTTGCCATTGGCTCTTTGGGTAAATTTGATGAAGTTTAGGTACACATTCATCAACTTTTCGAGTTCGGGATCGGGTTTGGCTTGATGAGCTTTAGCAGCTACGACAAGCGCGCGGGCGTTATCGTCTAAGCTGTAGCCGTATCTTTTTTCGGGTTTGGAATATTTGGCGAAGTGAAAAATGCCAAAGTTGTCGGTCATACGGCGAAGGTGATCAAGTTTAACTTCGGGAAGTTTGTCATCCTCGGCTTCGAGATCGGCGAATTCTTTATAGAGATTAAAGTACGAAGTGGCGACGTTGGGCCAGGTCATTGGTCGGGTGTGTTCATAGGCCTCTTTGCTCATCCATTTGATTTTTTTGTCGTCGGAGAGAAGTTCAGTAAGAGCTTTGGTGAAGGCGGACGGACTTTTAACCGGGACTAAAACACCGGTTTGAGGTGTCACTAGAAATTGGGCGTACGAAGAAGCGGTGGCGATGACGGGCCGACCGAAGCCCATAGCGTAGGAAAGAGTGCCGCTCACGGACTGGCCTTCGTCGGTGGCGGGAGAGATGTAGACGTCGGTGGCTTTGAGGTATTTGGTGAGTTCGTCAAGGTCGAGGTATTTGTTGTAAAACTTAACGTGGTTTTCTAACCCAAGTTTTTGGACTTCGGCGATGAGGGCGTTGCGGTATACTTCGCCTTTTTCTCGGACGATGTTGGGGTGCGTGGCCCCGACGACGACATAGAGTACGTCGGGAAATTTTTTGATAACTTCAGGGAGGGCGCGGATAGCGTATTGGATACCTTTATTGGGACTGAGAAGTCCGAAGGTGGTTAGAACGGTGCGACCTTCGAGACCGAGTTCGGCTTTGTACTTGTCGCTGGATTCGAAAGCGCTCTGGGGAATGCCGTGAGGGACGAGACGGATTTTAGTTTCATCGATACCGTAATCATTTTTCAAAATATCTTTGGAGAGCGCGTTCATCACAATCACAGCCTTGGACTTGTCGACAATGGTGTTGACGATGGTTTTTAAATCATCTTCTGGGTCGGGGATGGCGGTGTGAAATGTTGTGACAACGGGTTTTTCAATGACTTGAAGAAAAGGAATGATGTAGTCGCCCCAGTTACCACCGTAAAGGCCAAACTCGTGCTGGAGATTTACGACTTTAATATCCTTATTTTCATTTATCTCGCGAGCAAGCTCGACATATTTGCTGATCTCGTTTGAGTTAACTTCGCCGGCCACCTTATTTGTGTAGTTGTAGATGGCGGTTGGGTTGTCGTTTAACGCCACGATGCGGGATTTAACCGCGGGATTAAATTTGGCATCGAGGGCGCTCGTGATGTCTTTGGTAAAGGTGGCGATACCGCAGGCACGGGGCGGGTACGAGCTGATATGAATAACGAAGTTGGAGTTCTTGTTCCCTCCCTCTTTAAGGTTCATGTTAAGAAATTTAAAGTGTAAAGATTAAAGTGAAAAATTTTGGTATCCCTTCGAGATAATTTTTAATTTTCTAACGGGATTAGCGGACGTTGTGATACTTGGCCTTTATTATAATCTCTTTGCAGAGTTTATCGATGTTAACTTTAGCCACGGCGATGTGCTGGTCGGCGGCGCCGTAGTAAATGTATAAATCTTTTCCAAAGATGGCCGTGCCGGTTGGGAAGACAACGTTCGAAACAAAACCTTTTTTCTCCCACTTTTCTTCGGGCGAAAAGAGTGGTTGGTGGAGGCGGCCCTTGTACTTTAAGGGATTGTTTCGATCTAAAAGAGCGGCGGCGGCGTGGTAAATGCGGTTTTGATTTAACTCTTCGACGGCGTGATAGATCATCAACCAGCCATATTTGGTTTTGATAGGTGGCGCTCCCCCGCCGATGTTGCGGGATTCAAACCAATACTTATTTTCTAAAACGACGTATTTATAAAGATTTTCTAAATATTTTTTCCAAAATTTATTGCTTTCCAGTTGTTTGAAATTTTTGAAATACATCAGTTGGACGTCGGGCAAAATACGATGAAGCATTGCGAACTGGCCTCTGATTTTTTCGGGGAAAAGAAAGACATCTTTTTCCCAAAGAAAAACATCTTTGCCGCCATACTCTTCGTAAAAAGATTCAAACATAAAGTAGCGATCTTTAAGTTTTTCTTTGCGAAAAATTCGGCCGGCGGCGTCATATTTTATTTTGGGAGTGATAATTCCCTTTTTTTCGAGTTTAAGCAGATCTTTCCCGGTCATGTAGGCGGTGACAGCGTTTTTACCATCGTGGGCAACATAAGTCAGGTAGAAAGTGTCGCCGATTTTGACAATTCGGGGGTCTTCACAACCTTTTTTTTCGTATCCGTACTCCTTTTCGATAATGGGTCGATCCCAACGCTCAATAACTTTAGTTGGGCCTTTTAACTTGGCATAACCGATTGAAGAAATGTGTCTCTTATCAATCGCGCGATAAAAAATGTGCACAAATTCACCGTCTTGATAGACGCCGGGATTTAAAACCGCAAGATTTTCGAATTTATTTTTTGTCGGAGCGAGGATTACGCCGAGCTTTTCAACTTTAACGTGATCGTTCATCCCAATTAGAAACTAATCGCAATCATAGCGACTATTTTTATTATTTCTTTGCGTTGCCTATTCACTTTTCGGGAATTCATTTTTTATGAAGTGATTGCGGTTTCTAACGGGACTTATTTAAATTTATTCAGAGACGTAAGGCGATTGTCGATAGATAAATTGTAGCATATTGAGATTTGGTTGGAACGAAAAAGCCCCCGAGCGTGAGCGCGGGGGCTTCTGAGATTGATACTTGGGGTTGTTAGTTGACGTCCTCGATGAACTTCTGCATTCGTTCTCTTGTGGCGAGATGGCCGCCCGCGAGAAGAGCTGTGCCCAGTCCAATGGCTGCATGATCTGCGGTGCCTGAATGCTTGCCCAGGTCCGAAACCAATGATTTGAAAGCGCTTGATAAGTCGCCGGCATAAACATAATCCAATGCCCGACTTTTACACCAAGCAACGTGTTCACTCCTGTTCATTTAAAACCTCCCCTATAAAGTTGCTAACACCTTATCTTCTATCGGGATTCTAGCACTTACCTAAATATTTGTCAACATTAACAGAATGAGAGATTTGATGCATATGAGGTTAATGATCGGAGTTCTACCTTGATAAAAATTTGTTTAAATATTAGAATTATTAGCAATCTTTTCGTCTAATTGCGCCCATAGCTCATCCGCCAGCTGGCGGATGGTTGAGCAGCTTCCTTTACACTTTGTGTCGGTCGGACGTTCAGAAAATATAAATGCCCTCATAGCTCAGTCTGGTAGAGCAGCTCCCTTTTAAGGAGATGGTCCTAGGTTCAAATCCTAGTGAGGGCACAGTTTTAATTATGATCCTTGAGGAAGTTAAGAAGTGGAGGATCCTCTTTTATTAAGTCGTTGTTTAATAGACGTTCTTTGATTTTTAGATAGTCTGCATAAACTACAGAACTAATTCCTGTATTACCAAGGGTGTAGTGGTATAAGAAAAATTTATTATCAATAGTTTGATTAAGCGTATTTTCATACTCTAGATGGATTAATACTACTACTTGTTCCTTGCCAATAAATGGCCTGAGATCAATGCTTCCTGGTGCTGTATAGGGTATTGTAAAATAGCCAAATTTTGTTTTGTCGTTTGGCTGTAGATCATGAATAATGCGATCATCAAACATCTTTGCGATCGTAGAACTTGTGAAAAAAGTAGTATAAACACGAAACCTAACGTTTCTTCCAGATGAATGTCCTATATTAACTAAACTTAACTGAATTGCATCTCCAGGACCATTTTTCGGATTATCTGAAGGTGTGACATTGTTATATAGTTCTATTCCCGATTCATTTAAAACTATATTGGCCGACTGAAGAGGAAGTTGTTCGTTATAGGAGTGAATTGACCAAAAAATATTAAATCCAACAGACAGAAGTGAGATAATGGTGGCAGAAGTTGCAACCCATGGATATTTTTGATCTGATTTTACAGGGTGACTACTCCTACTCATTTTACTACAACTCTTTCTCGATTTCTTCAAGGATTTTTTTGGTTTTACCACTGGCTTTTTTAGGCGCCTTGATGATGAAATTCACGAGCAGGTCACCGCGGCCAAACGCGCCGAATCGGGGCATACCTTCGTTTTTGATTTTCAAATCTTCTTTGAGGTCGAAGTGGGTGGGAATTTCGGCGTAGATTTTGCCGCCAGAAATTGTCGGAATTTCTAGTTTTTTGCCCAAGAGTAGATCGGCGATGTGGAGTTCTTTGCGAACGATCAGATCGTCTCCTCGGCGAGCAAAAGCTGAATGCGGAGTGATGCGAATGCGGATGTATAAATCTCCGGTGCCCGCGCCACGTTCGCCGGCTTCACCAGCGCCAGTGATTTTGATAATTTGGTCAGTTTGAATCCCGGGAACGATTTCAAAATTAATCTCACGATCGCTTTGTTTGCGGCCAGAACCAGAACAGGCCAGGCAGGCTTTGTTTGGAGTTTGTCCCATGCCGTTACATTTTTTACAAGTTTTGACTTGCATAAAACTGCCGA
>ERZ1292623.4931-Hain-H51-01um-R1-4931-length-10798-cov-5_pt1 | contig 10798 bp, 10 predicted proteins | sample MGYA00564398_ERZ1292623 | MGnify/ENA primary metagenome ERZ1292623 (study PRJEB36523, sample SAMEA6512633) | groundwater metagenome | collected 2019-01-07 | study: AquaDiva: Metagenomics assemblies of 32 groundwater samples
CGTCAGGTACATTTTCTTGCCAAAGTAATTTACCTCAAACAAAGTTGAGCCGCCCTCGCATGCTTTTGGAGTGAAGGTAGGGCTCTGGAATTCATAATAGCCATTTGACCTGAAGTATTCATGAATGGCTTCAAAGACAGTTGAGCGGATTTTCATAACAGCACTTGATTTTCTTGAACGAAGCCAGAGGTGGCGCTTGTCAAGGAGAAATTCCTCGCTTGCATCTTCTTTTATCGGGAAAACATCTGCAAAGTTTATCACTTTGAGTTTTTCAACCTGAACTTCATAACCTGTAGGTGCTCTCTTGTCTTCTTTCAGGCTGCCAGTAATTTCTATTGAGCTTTCCACCAGAAGCTTGTCAGCGTCTTTCCATTCTCTTTCAGAGACATTCTCCTTTTTAATAACACACTGGATAATATCCGAGGAGTCTCTTAGGACTATGAACTTGAAGGCGTTGCTTCCCCTTTCCCTATGGACCCAGCCTCTCAGAGCTACAGAGCCCCTGCCTTTTTTTAGAGCCTCTTTTACAGACATAAATTTCATAAGAACCTATAAATAACAGAAGGTATAAAAATCTTTAGGTGGCAAAATCTTCCACTATCGGGTTAACAATCCTCTTCCAGTCTTCAGCCTTCATCTGAATAGACTGAGTCTGAGTTCCAGCATTAAAATTAATAACTTTATTGTCAAATATCTGCTTGTCAGCATAAACCGGAATATTAAATAGATTGCCGAAAGGCGGCACTCCGCCAGGAATGCAGTCGGTGACTTTCTTAACTTCTTCAGCTGTTGCGAAACTTATGCTTTTCGTGTTTAAGATGGTTTTCATCTTCTTGAAATCTATTTTCTCTGTTGCTCTTAAAACACACATGCAGAAATTACCTTTATATCTTAAAACCATTGCCTTGGCTCCTGTCTTTAAGTCAACACCCCTAACTTTTGCAGCTATTTCTGAAGTTGGAGTTGGTTCGTGTTCAAATAACTTAAACTCAACTTTGTTTTTCTCAAGAATTTTCTTAATGGATTCAACTACATTCATTTTAGCCCAAGCTCTTTGAGCTGCTTGTCTGAAACTGCCGATGGAGAGTCAGTCATTAAGTCTTTTGCATCCTGGTTCTTTGGGAATGCGATTACTTCCCTAATGCTATTGTTTCCTGTTGCAAGAGCTATAATCCTATCGAGACCCAAAGCTATTCCTCCGTGTGGAGGAGCAAACTTTAATGCGTCTAATAAGAATCCGAATTTCTCTCTTGCTTCTTTGTCGCTTAATCCGAGGGCTTTGAATATTTCTTTTTGCAGTTCTTGATCGTGAATTCTTATTGAGCCTGAACCGAGCTCCCAGCCGTTCAATACTAGGTCATAAGCTTTTGATTCAATCTTTTCAAGCTCCCTGTTCTTTAGCAAGCCCAAATGCCCTTCTTTTATGCTGGTAAATGGGTGGTGGGCGCTTACATGCTTTTTTTCTTCTTCATTCCACTCGAATAATGGGAAATTTGTTACCCAAACAAATTTAAATTTCTCGCCTTTCTTTCTCAAATCTGGCTTGTCTGTCTTATATCTCTGCACAGCCTCCTTGTAGGTTATTCTTTCAAACGGGATCTTTATATCTTCATCAAGTGCTTCCTTCCAGACAAATTTAATTAGTCTTTCAATAACAGAAAAGATATCTTCTTCAGTTACAAAACTCATTTCCATATCAAACTGTGTGAACTCTGGCTGGCGGTCTGCTCTTAAGTCTTCGTCTCTTAGGCATCTTGCTATCTGGAAATACTTGTCAAAGCCAGATATCATTAATAACTGCTTAAATATTTGGGGGCTTTGGGGAAGAGCATAGAATTTGCCCTTGAAATTTCTGCTTGGGACAAGATAATCGCGAGCGCCTTCTGGCGTTGATTTTGCAAGTAAGGGGGTTTCAACTTCGACAAAACCCTCTTTGTCCATAAAGTCTCTTGTTGCTTTTATTATTTTATGCCTTTGAATTAGATTTTTCTGCATGTTTGGTTTTCTTAAATCTAAGTATCTATACTTCAGTCTTGTTTCCTCAGAGCTTTCAACATTAGGATCAAGCGGCAAAGGTCCAACTTTATTTATTGTGTTAATTGACTCAGCACTTATTTCTATTTCTCCTGTTCTCATTTCTTTTTTTACTTGGTTTGCAGGCCTATTCTTTACTATTCCAGAAACTTGGACTATGGATTCCTTGCTTAAAGCTCCAAATTCTTTGGCTAGTTTATCATTCAAGAAAACCTGAGTTATTCCATACCTGTCTCTTAGCAGTAAAAATCCTATTTTGCCCTGAACTCTTATAGTGTCTACCCAGCCGCATAAGGTTACTTTCTTTCCAGAGTCTTTTGCTGTTAGCTCTCCGCAGGTATGTGTCCTAAACATGGGTGTTAGGTCTTCTAGAACGTATATAAATTTATCTCTGATTTGAGCTGTTAAGTAAACGTCTGGATTTTGAACAAAAAAATAAAATGGAAATAGTTAGTGAATGTGTTTAACCTTTCATTTTTGCTACAGTTTTCTTGAAAGCTTCTAATTGTTTTTCTGTCAAGTTTCCGTATCTTAAGTAATTTGCCTTAATGCTTCTTAAAAAAGAATTCTTTTCGTAAAATGATTCTGGAATGTCAAACAGTTTCTTCATCTTAGGGTTTTTGATTTCAGCATTCAATTCTGGTTTCTGGCAATCGTAACATAAAACGTATCTATTTTTCCAAGTCGCTTCTACATATTTTTTCTTGCATTTAAAGCATAACTGCTTGTATCTTACTGCCATTGGTTTATTGAGCTGCTATTACAATTTAAATCTTTCTAGAAACTACTTTAGAATTTTCTTAATCAATTCAGCAGCTTTCTTCCCGTCAACTTTTCCTTTTAGCTGTTTCATAACTTCCCCCATCAATGCATTGAATGAAGCGCCAGGATTTTTCTTTGTGATTTCAGCCACATGATTTTCAAGCTCAGAGTCAGAAACTGTTTTGTAGTTGTCAAGAACAACTTTCTTACCTTCAGCTAGCTCCTTCATAATATCAACAACAGCGCTTCTCGCAATCATTTTTTCATTTAGTGCATTTAAAACAAAAGCAAAATCTGTTTCTTTAAGATTGTCTGTATTAACATTAAACCTGGCTTTTACTTCTTTTGGAATCTCAACAACAACCTGAGCTATATGTCTAGTATCAACATTCTTGAACTTTCTTACAAAGTCTTCGAAATAAGGAATCTCTATAATTTCTCTTGCAAGATCCGGGTTAAGATTGTACCTTTTCTCGAGATTAATCGCTTTTTCTGTGAGAAGCTCAGGAATTTTTATCTTTTTAATAAGATCGTCTGTAATCCTTATTGTTTCCACATCAGTTTCTGGGTACATGCGCTCTGCACCAGGCATTGGCCTCAGAAATGTTGTTGAGAAGTCAGGCTCAACTTTCCTCACTTCAGATTTCCGAATTTCTTTTTTTATATTTGACTGCTGCCTTATAACTTCGTTCTCAACTGTCTTAGGAATGCTCCTCAAATCCTGGAAGCCTTTGAGTTCTACTCTTGGATGCCCCTTAATACTTATGTTTAAATCTTGGCGGATGCTGCCCAGGCCGCGCTTAACTTTTCCAGTGCTTCTTAGTGTCATTCCTATAATGCCAGCAGCTTCTTTTACATGCTCAGGGTCTTTTAACGAGGCGTCAGTTGCAATCTCAATTAATGGAACTCCTAGTCTGTCTAGTTTGTAGTAGACTTCATTTTCATTTTCACTAATCTTCTTTGCGCTTTCTTCTTCCAGGCAGATTGTTGGGATCATTACTTCCCCCTTTGAAGTTTGGATTCTTCCGTCAGTTGCGATGAGGGCTGTTCTTTGGAAACCAGAAACATTGCTGCCATCTATAACAGTTTTCCTCATGAATTGGATGATGTCAACAACCTTTGCGTTCATAAGAATGGCAACCTGTAGTGCAGTCTCAAGAGCATCTTTGTTTATTTCATGCGGCGGCTCTTCATCTAACTCTACGAGGCAGGAGGAAGTTGAGTACGCCTCATAAATAAATTTTCTGTCCCTTTTCATTTCGAAGGCGGCAGCTTCATCTGTTTTTCCTGTTTCTCCAGTAACTACCCTTAGTTTTCTTTTTATTACAATATCTGGCTTGTTTTCATCGTTGATAAGGCAGGGGCATCTGCAGAATAATTTATGGCCCTCTAGTTGCTGATGGCATTCCAGGCCGCATTTAAATCCAAGATCTTGGTAGTTCATAGAAACTCTTCCTCACCAACAATTCTTTTTGAGATCTCGCCGTGAAGGTTTTCATTCATTAGTCTTTTAACTTCCTCTTTATTTTTATGGTTTGATAGCAAGTAAGCTAACTTAACAAAAGCAGTTTCAGCAGTCATATCAGAATAATTCCCAATAACCCCGGCTTCCTGCAGTTTTCTCCCAGTGGAGTAAACATTTATGTTAACCCTGCCGAAGATTGTCTGGGTGGTCATAAAAACAGGCATTTTTTTCGCCAATTTCTTTATCTCGCTCAGAATTTTTTCATTTTCACCTGTTTTTTGGTCTATTTTGGAAACTGGGAAGTGGCCAAGGCCGGTGCCTTCAAGTATTAGGCCATGGAAGTTTGAGTAGGCTTTCAGCTCTGTAGCGTGCATGCTTGGATGCGATCTGACTATGCCAATCCTGAGATTTTCCCTGAGAAGATGAACTTTGAGCTTTGTGCCCTTGCTGATCTTTTTGTGATCATGTGTTAGGAATTCAGCTATTTGCTTGTAATAATTAACTCTTGCGATTGGCTTTGCATTTATTGCCTTGAAGGCATCTCTTCTTGAAGAATGCATCTTCCTTGTCTTTAATCCCGGCAAAATTAAGCAGTCATTGTCATTCATGTTTGCATGCATGCATATTGCCACGCCTGCAAAATCTGTTTTTGCTATGAATAGGGCTGCGCTTGCTAGATTTAGGAAAGCATCAGAGCTTCCCCTGTCTGAGGAACGCTGGGCACCAACCAGGATAACAGGAATTGGAAGGTCCTGGAGCATGAAACTTAGTGCTGCTGAAGTGTAGTGCATGGTGTCTGTTCCGTGTGTTAGTATTATGCCATTAACACCTTTTTTGATCTCGCTTTCTATTTCCTTTGCTATTTTATTATAGTGGGCAAAGCGCATGTCCTCAGAAAACATGTTGCTTATGAGCTTTGAGTGGATGTTTGCCGCTGATCCAAGTTCTGGGAACTTAGCTACAATCTCCTGGGGAGTGAAGCGCGGATAAACAGCGCCAGTTGAGTAATCAACCTCGCTTGCCACTGTACCACCTGTGTGAAGGATTGAAATTGTTGGAAGTGCTTTGTTGTGCTTGTGTTGGGTTGCTTCAGGCCTCTCAATCTTTATTTTACCAAGCTTCTTTACCCCTTTTATTTTGGATTTAAGAATCCCGATGTTGTAGCCGGATTTTAGCTTGATGAAAATTGTGTCTTTTTCTGATGAAGGGATTAAGATTCCCTTGAATGCCTTGTTGTCCTTTGTCTTGATTTCAGCAAGTTCTGCCTGGGAAAATTCCTTTTTCATATTTTGATTTTAAAAAACCCAAGTATAAAAATGTTCCCTGTGGCCTGAAGATTTTCACCCGGAAATTATAGTGAAAAATGCACTTTCTGGAAAAATTCGGAAATCCGGGAATGAAAAATGAAGTGCTAATAAAATGCCCTTCTGGGCGCTCTTGAGCCATTTTATAAGGTATTTATACAAATGGATATATATTTCAAAGAAGACTAATCTTTATAAACAAGCTGTTGATAATAAAAGAATTAGGTGTTTAAGTTTAATTGGCGTTAAACTTAAGGTTTGATTTGGCGTTTGTATTGTAAAACGTAAAACCTCAAATTGGCGTTTAAGGTTTAAGTTAGATATTTTCTTGCAAGTTTAAATCATTTTGTCATTAAACCTGACAAACGTTGTTCTAAAAGGGTAGTAAACTGAACTACAATATAAACTTTATTGTGGTGCAGTATATAATTCCAAATGATAAAAAACAAAAAACGGAAGGGGGAATAACAAAATGAACAGCTTGGTGCAGGATGCGTTGCAGAACGCGCAAAACTATGGTTCTGATCTAAAGATTGGAACTGCGAACATAAGTGTGGTGGGAGCTGGCGGAGCAGGGAGCAACATGGTCAGCTGGCTTCACAAGAAAGGGATTTCTGGGGCGAAGATAATAGCAATGAATACAGACAAGCAGCATTTGGACATATCAAGTGCTGACAATAAGATACTAATAGGAAGGGAGCTGACAAGGGGGCTTGGATGCGGCGGTTTTCCTGAGAAGGGAATGCAGGCTGCCAAAGAGAATCTTCATGATATTAAAACAGTGATGAAAGATGCAGATATGGTTTTTGTCTGTGCTGGGGAAGGAGGTGGTACTGGTACAGGAGTTGCGCCAGTAGTAGCACAGGTGGCAAAGGAGGCAGGGGCAATTGTAATTGGAACTGTGACGATGCCGTTTGACATAGAGAGAGCTAGGGTTGACAAAGCAGAGTTTGGACTGCAGCAGCTGAGAGAAGTTGCAGACACTGTAATTGTGATTGACAACAATAGATTGGTGAACATTGCAGGAAACCTGCCTATACAGCAGGCATTTGCAGTTGCTAACGAGCTGATAAGCACAATGATCAAGGGGATAGTAGAGACTATTGCAGTGCCTTCGCTTGTTAACCTGGATTATGCAGATGTCAGGGCAATAATGGCCAATGGAGATGTTTCAGTTATCGGCATTGGAGAGTCTGATACAGAAAGCAGGGTTGAAGAATCCACAAGAAGGGCATTGACAAATCCTCTGCTGGATGTAAGCTATGAAGGAGCCACAGGGGCATTAATCCACATTACTGGAGGCCCGGACCTGACTTTGGACGAGGTAAGCAAGGTAGGAGAGATAATAACAGAAAGCCTAGATTCAGATGCAAACGTAATCTGGGGAGCAAGAATTGAGGATGGAATGGCAGGAAAACTCAGAGTTATGACAATTATCACAGGAGTTAACTCACCGTATGTGCTGGGAAAGATTGACCACAGAAAGGCTTCGGCAAAAGCCATGCAGGTGAGCGAGGAACTAGGAATTGATATGGTAAGTGCAGTGCCACTACCAACAAGACCAAGCAGATCATTTTGAAGGGCAAGAAACCCCCCAACATTATTTCTTTGCCCTCACAAGTGCCTTGTTGCTGGTGCTAAAAACACCAGCATTTTTTCTTTTCTGTTGAAGACTTATTAGAAATTCCAGATTAATAGTTGTTGAGATGAGTAATTTTATCAACAGAAATTTTAGACAGACCGGGAGTGTTTTTTTCCTTTGGATATCCCAGAGCAAGCATAAGCTCAACATTGATTTCAGAAGGAACATCTAAAATTCTTGCAACTCCCTTGGCGTTGAAGCGGCGTATCCAGCATGTTGCCAGACCAAGATCTGCTGCTCTTAGAGTAATGCACTGGGCTGCTGCAGCGCATGAATGGCCCGAATAAATTTCCCCCCTGTCTCCATAGAGGGTCTTGACTCTGTCATCTTTCCTTAATATAACAAGAAGGCAGGGAATGTTTTTGATCCAGCTTTGCTTCGGGCACTGGTTTGATATTAACTCAAGCTTTTTCTTGTCATCAACAGCAACAAACTCCCAGCATTCCATGTCGCCAGGGCATGGGGCATATGCTGCCGCCTTGATAAGGTCATGAATAACATTAATTGGAACCTTCTTTTTTTCAAAAGAACTGCACTGGTGGACTGATTCTATTGCTTCCTTTACATCCATAAATATAGCTTGAGCAAACTTTTATTTAAAGGTTGTGTTAAATTTATATACTAGATTTCTTCCAGTTTAGATATGGAATACAGCAAGCTTGCTAATTTCTACAGGTCGATAGAAAAGACCACAAAGAGGCTTGAGAAGGCAGACATACTTGCAGGCATATTTAAGGATGCTGGGAAAGACCTGAAGGACATAATCTATCTTGCGCAGGGGAAGGTTTTTCCCCTCTGGGATGAGAGAAAGATTGGTTTTTCTTCAAAATTAATGATCAAGGCTATAGCCTCTGTGTATGGGATATCTGCAGGCGAGGTTGAGAAATTATGGAGCGGGCTCGGGGATCTTGGGAAGGTTGCAGAGCATCTTGCTGACAAAAGAAAGCAGGCTACATTGTTTTCAAGAAGGCTTGCTGTAAGGAATGTTATTGAAAACATTAGAAAACTCTCGAGTCTTGAGGGCGAGGGCACAGTAAACAGGAAGCTGCAGCTTGTAAAGGAGCTTCTAAGCAATGCATCTGGGGATGAGGTCAGGTATGTTGTTGGCACTATATTGGAAGAGCTGAGGATTGGTGTTGCAGCTGGAATTGTTAGGGATGCGATAGCCAAGGCGTTTGATGCTGATGTTAATGATGTTGAAGCCAGCTATGATCTTCTTGTTGACTATGGGGAAGTTGCTGAGCTTGCAAGGGGAAACAGGCTTGAGAGCGTGAAGCTAGAGCCTGGAAGGCCGACCCACGTCATGCTTGCTGTTCTTGTCAAGGACATTAATGAGGGATTTGAAAGGGTTGGGAAGCCCTGCCAGGTAGAGCACAAATATGACGGGTTTAGGCTGCAATGCCACAAGAAAAACAGCAAAATAACTTTGTTTACTCGAAGGATGGAGGATGTTACAAATCAGTTTCCTGACATTGCGAAATATGTGAAGGAGAATGTTTCTGGCAATTCTTTTATTCTTGACAGCGAGGCTGTGGGCTATAATTGGAAGACCGGGAAGTACATGCCTTTCCAGAGCATGAGCCAGAGGATTAAGAGAAAGTATAATATCGAGGAGATGGCTAAGAAGTTTCCTGTTGAGCTTAATGTCTTTGACTTGGTTTACTATAACGGCAAATCCTTGTTTGATGTTCCCCTAAGGAAAAGAAGGGAAATTCTTGAGAAGATAGTGAAGGAGAAAGAGAAGAAAATTGTTCTTACCAGGAAGCTGGTTTCTGGCAATGAGAAGGAGGTTGATAAATTTTACAAGGAGGCACTGAATATCGGGCATGAGGGGGTTATGTTCAAGTCATTAGATGCATCATACAAGCCTGGAAGATATGTGGGTTACATGGCAAAGATGAAGCCGATTTTAGAAACTCTGGACTTGGTCATTGTTGGTGCTGAATGGGGAGAAGGCAAGAGGGCCAAATGGCTTTCAAGCTATACTGTTGCATGTGCTGATGATGACGGGAATTTAGTTGAGGTTGGCAAGGTAAGCACTGGAGTGAAAGAGAAAGGAGAGGAAGGAGTTACATTTGCGCAGATTACTGACGAGCTGAAGCCGTTGATAACAGAGGAAAAAGGCAGGGAAGTGAAAGTCAGGCCAAGGCTTGTTGTTGAGGTTGCTTACGAGGAAATACAAAAAAGCCCGACATACACTTCAGGATTTGCGCTTCGCTTTCCGAGAATTCTGAAATTAAGGTCTGACCGGGGAATAACAGACATAAACAGCCTGGGTGAAGTGATTCAAATTTATAATATACAGCGCGGTAGGAAAACAAAATAACAACTCCACAATAATAATGCTTATAAACAAGTAGAAGGTGTTAGTTTACATTCCAAAATGGTGAAAATATCTTTTTTTAATAAAAGGGGTGTTTTCACTTACCTATTGGGAAAAAAGGGGGGTTCGTACCCGTGGAGGGGATTTAGATGATTGTAAAGGACGAGTTTTTGAGTAGACTGCGACAATATTTTGGTTTAAACCTATATGAGGTAAGAATCTGGACAGCATTGCTGAGCAGAGGGGTTTCTACTGCTGGCGAGCTGAGCGACATTGGGAATGTGCCAAGATCAAGGGCGTTTGATGTTTTAGAAAGCCTTGAGAAGAAAGGCTTTGTTGTCATGAAGCTTGGCAAGCCTATAAAATATCTGGCTGTTGAGCCAAGAGAGGTTGTTGAACGCGTTAAGAAGCTTGTTGCCAGGGAATCTCTTGAAAGAATAAAAAGACTTGACCAGCTTAGGGGAACAGATGTTCTGGGCGAGCTTAACTCACTGCACAAGCAGGGCATTGAGTTTGTTGAGCCTTCTGATTTGTGCGGGGCAGTAAGAGGCAGGCATAACTTGTACACTCATCTTGAGAGCGTAATAAAAGGGGCAAACAAGACAGTAACTATAATGACCACTTCAAAGGGTGTGCTGAGAAAAGTTGATGCCCTGAAGAGCGAGCTTGAAAGGCTTAAGAGGAAGGGAGTGAAAATAAGGATAGGTGCACCAATAACAAAGGAGACCATGGCTGCTGTCGGAGACATAAGCAAGATTGCAGAAGTCAGGAATGTAAAAGGAATGAATGCAAGGTTCTGCATTGTTGACGGCAAGGAGATAATGTTCATGGTGATGAACGATGATGAGGTCCATCCAATGTATGATGTAGGTGTCTGGATAAATACGCCTTATTTTGCCTCTGCAATGGAGAATATGTTTGAGCTTGTGTGGAAGAATTCAGACGGCGTGAAGTAAAGCTTTAAATACTTTCTTCTTTTTTTAATTTTTATGGGGGTTTTGACTTTAGACGTGGATGGAGTATTGTTTGACTGTAATCCTGCTGTTGTCAGTGAGATTAACAGGAGATTAGGGACCAGTTTTACTATAAACCAAGTAATAACCTACAGGATAGCCAAATCTTTGGAAGTCTTTGACGAGCGCGTTACTGAAGAGCTTGTCTGTGAGATTTTTGACAATTTAATATGAGTCGAGAGGGGTTCTAGATTGCTTCCTTTAGAGGGGGCTGCGGATGGCTTAAGAGAACTTCTGGAAGATGATGACGAGCTG
>ERZ1292623.1801-Hain-H51-01um-R1-1801-length-20014-cov-7_pt1 | contig 10797 bp, 9 predicted proteins | sample MGYA00564398_ERZ1292623 | MGnify/ENA primary metagenome ERZ1292623 (study PRJEB36523, sample SAMEA6512633) | groundwater metagenome | collected 2019-01-07 | study: AquaDiva: Metagenomics assemblies of 32 groundwater samples
GTGACAGATGCAATCGACCTGTTTGCCAAGAATCTATTTAAGTTTAAATTGGACTACTATCGCCCCCTGGGGAACCCAAACAAATTTATTAGTGCACTTCTTACACATTTTAGTAGACTGGCCGACGAAGACGTTTCCCCAGATCAGTATTTAGAATTTGAGAAAAATGAGTTGTCAGAAAGTTACAAACAATGGTCTGATCTAAAAATTGAAAAAAGTTATATGGAATTTGGTGATGTTATATCTTATGCCATTCGACTGCTGCGCAAAAAGCCATACAAAAAATTTAAATATATATTGGTTGATGAGTTTCAAGATACTAACTACTCACAAAACTTGTTGGTGAATTTATTAGTCAATGAAAACCAAAACTTAACAGTCGTAGCCGATGATGACCAGGCCATTTATCGCTGGCGGGGAGCATCTTTTTCTAACGTCGTCCAGTTTAGAAAAAATTATCCCACGGCAAAGCTTGTCACTCTCAATCAAAATTATCGCTCAACCCAAGAAATACTCGATCGCTCTTATGACTTAATTCAGCACAACAATCCAGATAGGCTTGAGATAAAAGAAAAGATAGATAAGAAGCTAAAATCGATAAGTGTTCAAGGTGAAAAGGTCGAATTTATGCATTTTGATCGAGTAGATAGCGAGGCCCTGGGAGTAATTCAAAAAATCCAAGAATTGGGAGTCGATTATAAAGATGTGGCAATTTTGGTAAGAGCTAATAATCATGCCGAGCCATTCATTAAGGCTTTTGAAGAACATGGGATACCTTTTCAATTTTTGGGACCTGGTCAATTATTTTACCAACCAGAAATCAAAGATCTGATTTCGTTTCTCAAAGTATTGGTTGACCTCTATGACAACGCTTCGTTTTACAGAGTTCTAGCTATGCCAGTTTGGGGGATCACGGGTCGGGAAATAGTGGAGCTAAGCTCGATTGCTAAAAAAGAAAATATTAGTCTATTTGTAGCTGCCGAAAAGAGTGAAGTAGAAAGTATCAAAATTGCCATGGCAGTTTTTCTTCGTCACCTAGATATGGTTAATACTCAGAGTGCTGGAAAGATTCTTTACAGTTTCCTCAAAGATTCCAAATTTATGACCCATGTCTTGGATGAGAAGAAAATAATTAATATCACCAAGTTCTTTGACAAGATAAAACTTTATGAGATGACACATGAAGAGATCTCGACGAGGGATGTTCTTTCTTGGATAAATCTTTCCATGCAACTTGGAGAGTCGCCACTAGTTAACTCCATGGATTGGGCAAGTAATGATGCTGTAAATATTTTGACTGTTCATTCGGCCAAAGGATTGGAATTCAAAGTTGTCTTTATAGTTAATTTGGTGTCTCTAAGATTTCCAAGCACCGAAAGAAAAGAGCCAATACCTATTCCAGAAGCCCTCATAAAAGAAGAATTGCCAGAAGGGGACTTTCATCTCCAAGAAGAAAGACGTTTGTTTTATGTGGCCATGACCCGTGCCCGCGAAAGATTATTTTTGACGGCTTCAGATCTCTACGGTGATGGAAAAAGAGAAAAGAAAATTTCGCCATTCGTTGAAGAGTGTAAAGCAGTTCGGATTGAACAGACTACAGCTCCCATACAAGAAGTGACAAGTGACAAAGTGACAAGTGACAAAGTAGTGGTTAACTATTTAAGTTATTCTCAAATCCAAACCTTCTTGGACTGTCCCCTGCACTACAAAGCCAAATATATTTTGAAAATTCCAACCCCTCAAACAGCTTCTCAAAGTTTTGGTTCTTCTATTCACTTAGTAATGAAAGAATATTACGAGAATCCCAAAAATAATCTCTTAGATCTTCTAAAGAAAAACTGGATTAAAGAAGGATACGACACTGTCGAGCATGAACAATTGTTTTTCAAAAAAGGCGAAAAGTTTTTGAGAGAGTATCAAAAAGAAAACACTTCTAAAATATTAATGCTGGAGCAACCATTTATGGTGCCCTTGTCTTATCAAAATAAATTCTTGAGAATCGGGGGTAAGATCGATAGGGTTGATGAACTGCCAGATGGAACAATTGAAATTATAGATTACAAAACTGGAGCCCACCCCATGACCCAAAAAGAGGCAGATAAAAATTTGCAATTGTCTATCTATGCTTTGGCTGCCAATGCTCTAAATATTGGTCAAGAAATAAAATTATCACTCTATTATTTCGAAGATCAAACCAAAGTGACAACTACCAGGACTTCTGATCAACTCGAAGCAGCTGTGGCTGAGATCTTTGGTGTTGCCAAGCAAATTGAAACCTCAGATTTCAAATGTTCCGGCGGTTTCTATTGCCAAAACTGTGAATTCCAAATGTTATGTGACATTGGAAATTGAACTTCTGTTCCACCAAAAGACTTTTTGAAGTGGGAGAAGCCTAGCCAGTCTTTGTTGGGATGGCGATCATCGTAGATACCTTCAAAATCCCAAAATTTACATTTTCTTTTTTTGGCTTCTTGGATGCATTTCCAAACAACTGAATATGGTAAATTCTGTTTTGTTCCTTCAGCCGTTGCCCCGGCATAATAATAGTAGGCGATGTTATCGTGAATCAAAATCAAAGCCCCTGCTTCGTTATTTATAGTTATACAAAAAGCATTTTTCCCAAAACACTTTATTAGGCTCGAATAGTCCTTTTCGCTCGGAATCCACAAGTTTTTTCTTCTTGCAGATTTTTTCCAAATTTCATAAAAATTTATAAAATTATTACTTGTCACTTGATACTTGTCACTTGTTACTTTTCGTAAGTTATAGCGACAATCTTTTTTGAACTGAGCAAGGATATTTTTGAGAGATGGAGTCAGATCGATGCGTAAAGTCTTGGTTGGCGAGTTGTCTATCTTCAGCAACCAAACATGATGTTTTTTGAGAATGGCTTTCCAGTTCTTTGGCAACTTGCCACGTCTAACTTTGGCAATTGCACCAAAAATCCATAGGGGACGAATAAAGATATTTTTCTCTACAATCCAGCCTAATGAGGTAATATATTTCGCAAACGCGCTAGACTGCCTAAGATCTGCCATCTTGTAAACTCTGCTAACCTAAATAACCAATAAAAAAGAGGGCTTATTATTAAATCGTATGTACCAATAAAAGTGACAAGCTTTGGTCCAAATTGTTCTTTAAACTTGGTGAACCCACGTCCTTCTTCGAAGCCCCATAAATCATAAATCTTGCATCCCTGAGCTTTGCCCCAAAGAGCCGTTTCCCAAAGCATAAGACTTGGAGCCTGGACATTTCTAAACTTGTCGCTACTTGCCCCGTAGGGATAATAGATTCTATCTTCGTATTTAAATATTATCCAAGCCGTAAGAATTTCATTTTGATACTCGGCTACAAACAAATGAGCGATTTTGTCATGAAGATGCTTCCACATATTTCTAAAATATTTTTCATCGTGGGCATAGAATCCCTGGCGTTTCTGTGTTTGATTATTTAGAGCGATAAAGACATCAATGTCTTTGCTTTCTTTTATTACCACATTGTGTTTTTGGGCAACCTTAATGTTGTATCTGCCCTTCTGGTGCATATTCTTCAAAAGTTCTTCTTTGGCTTGGGTTAAATCTAAATAAAACGTCTGAGGTGTAAAAAATCTTCTGCCTTTTACAAAACCTTTGGGCATTTTGCCTTCTTGTACATCTGGCTCAAAGCGAACACCTATTCCACCAATTTTAATTGCTTCACTTTTTATATCTGTGACATCTGTGTCACTTGGTACTTGGCACTTGCCACTATAACCAAAGTAATAAGGGGTATGAGGAATCTTGCTCCAGATAATCTGAAAACTACCAACTTGTGAAACTAGGTTACCATTGGATTTACGGAACTCACCCCATTCTGGTGATTGCAGGGGATGACCTTTACTTTCTTGCATATCTTTATTATACTCGAGTTATGAATAAGTGGCTTTTGGGGATAATTGCAGTAATTGTAGTTTTAGCCATGTGGATGGTGGGTAGTTACAATAGCTTTGTTACCCTAGGAAATGGAATTGATGGACAATGGAAACAAGTTGAAGTCCAATACCAACGCCGTTTTGATTTGATTCCCAATTTGGTCGAGGCAACCAAAGGCATCATGAAACAAGAAAAAGAAGTCTTTGGAATGATCGCCGAAGCCAGAACCAGATATTCGGGAGCAACTACAGCAGATGCCAAAGCAACAGCCGCTAGTGGTATGGAATCCGCACTTTCCCGCTTGTTGGTTGTCATGGAAAACTATCCTCAGCTCAAGAGTGATCAATCGGTCATCAGAGTTCAAGATGAGTTGGCAGGAACCGAAAACAGAATTGCTACCGAACGTCGTCGCTATAACGAATTGGTTCAGTCTTACAATACCCAAGCTTCAGTTGTACCTGGAAACATTGTCGCCAAAATCTTTGGTTTTAGTTTGAAATCTTACTTCAACTCCACAGCTGGGTCCGAAAATGCTCCTGTCGTTTCTTTTTAGTCTTTTGGCTCTAGTAAGCCCAAATGGTCATGTCAATGATTTGGCGAAAGTTTTTAATTCGTCTCAAACTGTTGCTTTGGAACAAAAGCTAGTTGATTACGAAAAAAATACTACCAATGAAATTGCTATTCTTACGATTAAAAGCTTGGAAGGTCAAGATATTGACGAATTTGGGATAAAAGCTTTTGAACAATGGAAAATTGGTAAGAAGGGTAAAGATAATGGCCTCTTGATCACTGTGGCGGTGGATGAACACAAAATGCGCATTGATGTGGGTTATGGCTTGGAAGCTAAAATAAACGATGCCAGGGCGGGGGACATCATCCGCAATATCATGGCCCCAGAATTTAGAAACAATGATTATTATGCTGGAGTCGATAAAGCTGTTGACGCTTTGATTGGTTACATTGGTGGTGAGGATGCTCCCAAAGTTGTTCAAAAAGATAGCAACGTTGATTGGGTTAGTATTTTTATATATATATTAATTTTTGCTTATTTTATTTGGAGGTTCAAAAACAAAAAGAAGAACTCTTGGATGTTTTTCCCCATAAATATCAAAAGTGGTGGTGGTAGCAGTGGTGGAGGAGGGTTTGGAGGATTTGGCGGCGGAAGTTCTGGGGGAGGTGGTTCTAGTGGTAGCTGGTAATAAGAAGTCGTTCTGGAATGTCTGATAAAAAGCGAGAGGGGATACTGGCACTTCTTTGGCCAAAAATGGTGCGTTGACTGGCACAAGTCAAAAAAAGTTTGTCCATTGCTCTGGTAATGGCGACGTAAGCAAGTCTGCGTTCTTCTTCGAGGTCTAATATTTCTAATCCTACTCGTGAGTGGGGAAATAATCCTTCTTCAAGACCCACAATAAAAACAGTTTTAAATTCTAAGCCCTTAGCTGCGTGTATGGTGGTTAAGGTTACCGAATCCACATGCTCTCCTGCTCTTTTACTCTCACGCTCTATTAACGCAATTTGTTCTAAAAACAAATTAATATCAGGGTGGGCAAAGGCCACATTCCTCAATTCTTTAATATTCTCCAACCTCTCCATATCTTCTTCATTCTCTGGATCATATAGTTCCAGATATCTAGTTATTTTGAGAATTCCGTCCAGAATTTCAGTAGTGGTTTGATTTTGAAGTTGAATGTTGGCAGTAAGAAGCTTGCTGAGTCTCGTTTTCCCAATCTTTTCAGCACGTTTCCTTGAGACATCGTCGTCAGGATGGATCAGGAGTCTAATGTAGGCCAAGATATCTTTGATTTCTTTTCTCTCATAAAATCTGACTCCGCCAACCAAAGTGTAGGGGATTCCCTGGCGCAAAAAGACTTCTTCAATGATACGTGATTGAGCGTTGGTGCGATACAAAACTGCCGTATTCTTATAATCAATAATTTGTGAAGCCACAAACTCTGCCTCCGACCACTCGTTGTCTGCAGCATAGAAAGTTATTTTTGATCCAGCATCCCTGTCTGTCCACAGCGACAAAATGGGGTGGTGGGTATTCTTGGAAACTACCAAATTGGCTGCATCCAAGATGTTTTGTGTCGAGCGATAATTTTGTTCAAGATTAATTGTTGTCAGATCTGGAAAATCACTTTTGAGCATCAACATGTTTTTGTAATCTGCTCCTCGCCAGGAATAAATGGCTTGAGAAAAGTCACCCACACAAGTGAGATGTTTGTCTTTTTGAACAAGCTTTTTGGTAATTTGGTATTGAGCTTTATTTGTATCTTGATATTCATCGACCAAAACATGAGTAAATGTTTTTTGCAGCGATTCCAAGACTTCTGGGTTTTTTAATAGTTCCACTGTTTTGACTAATAAATCATCGAAATCTAGGGCACTATATTGTTTTAGTAAGTTTTGGTAGATGGGGTAAATGCGAGCAACGGTTCTTTGAAAATCACCTCTGGCAAAGCTGTCATATTCAATTGGTCCAATTAGCTCATTCTTGGCACTAGAGATTGTATGAAGTACTGAATGAGGTTTTATATATTTTGGATCAGCGCCAATTTTGGCAAAGACTTGTTTGATAGTATCAATCTGGTCATCAGTATCAAAAATAGTGAAATCAACTGGTAGTCCCGCCTCTGTGTGAAACCTCCGTAAAATTTTGGCACAAAAGCTGTGATAAGTACCACCATTTACTAAATTTGAGTTGGGTATTCGACGCAACATTTCCTGGGCCGCCCTATTGGTAAAAGTCATCAGGAGAATATTTTCTGCCGGTACACCATTTTTAATAAAATATTGAACCCGGTGGGTCAGAACCTTGGTCTTTCCCGAGCCAGCCCCGGCTAAAATTAAAAGTGGAGTATCGGCAAAAGTAACCGCCTCTTGTTGAGCCTTGTTCAATCCTTGTAGAATAGAGTCCATGGCAACTTATTATACCCGTCTGAAGCGCCAGATATTATCGCGAGTTTATCTCAAAAGGACTTTGCTCGCACTATTTATAGTATTCATCGTATTAATATCGTTGTTAGTATTAAAGCCGGCCTGGGATTTGTCCCAAGTTAGGTTGAATGCGACAGCCGGGAGAACTAATATCTTAGTCTTGGGAGTAGGCGGGGGTGACCACGAAGGGGGAGATCTGACAGATGCGATTGGCTTAGTCTCAATTAGCCAAACTCCGCCAGACTTGGCCATCATTTCTATTCCCCGGGATGTTTGGATTGCATCTCTGCGCACCAAAATAAACTCGGTCTATCATTATGGTGAAGAAAAACAGGTAGGAGGTGGAGGATTTGTTTTAGCCAAGTCAGCAGTTTCAGAAGTTGTAGGTTTACCAATTCATTATGCAGTGCTCTTAGACTTTTCGGGTTTTGAAAAGATTGTCGATTATCTTGGTGGTGTTGATGTTAATGTCGAAAAATCATTTGAAGATCACGAATACCCAATTACTGGAAAAGAAAATGACCCATGTATTACCTGTCGTTATGAGACTATTGCGTTCACGTTCGGTAGAACTCATATGGATGGTGCAACTGCTCTCAAATTTGTGCGTTCTCGTCATGCCGAAGGTGACGAAGGCACCGATTATGCCAGAAGCAAACGCCAGGACTTAGTAGTCGTCGCCATCCGAGAAAAAATATTAAAAAATCCTCTAAAAATATGGGGCCTATATCAAGAAATTACCAATTATGTCAAAGCAGATATTCCAACTAGTCTGTATCCGGCCTTTGTCAAAACAGGTATGAGTATTTATCAGACAAAACCTAAGTCTGTGCAAATTACTGACCTTCTCGAAAATCCCGATATTCAAGAGAGATATGATTATCAATGGGTGCTAGTTTCCAAATCTGGCAGTTGGCAAAGTATTCACACGCACATCAAAGACCTTTTGACCGTTGGCAACGGTAAATGATGGGAAGCGATCCAAATAATAATCTTCCTGATTTGCTTCAAGAATCACATAGTTGATGTGATATTTAGGGAATAGTGAGGCATCTCCTGCAAACATGGCATTAACATCTCTCTCACGCTGCCCATAATTGATTCCCCAGGACCATAACCAGCCACGAAAACCCATGACTATTTTACGACCAGCTAGGTCAACCACCCAGTGATTGTGATTGTCTTTTGTTAAAAATATACTCTCTCTTGGAGTTCTTACTTTTATGGTTTCAGCCGAAAGCATATCCGCCCGGCTCCACATTTGTAATTTGTTTTTTTCAAAATTGAGCCACGATCCAGCATCGATACCCCCTGATAATAAAAGGCTAGCTAAAATAATCATGGCTATGGCTTTGGGGATTCTCACCAAAAACCATCCAGCTAAAATTGCAGATGCTAAATACCAAAATCGCAAAAATTTAGTATTGTCGTTTTCCCAAGGCTGAAAAATCCAAATATTACAAGCGATAAATATAATTAAAAATGGCAGGTATAGCCAAAAAAGACGACGGTCTTTAAAATAACTAGTAATCCAGGCAATAGGCAACAGGGGTAGTAGCAAGCCAATATTTTTGAACCAAAACCAGAGCCAATTATCTTTTTGAACATGGGCTGCCCAACCGAGTTGTAATTTAATGAAGTTTGAAGTTTGAATAGAGAAGTATGAATATTGAGGAATAGCCAATAAAATGCTGGGAATAAAAAATAAAAACCATTTACGATGGGGTTTGTATAAAAAGTACATACCCGAAACTGCCATGACAACCAAATAAGTATGAGCATGGAAAAAGGGGATCATTCCGGCAATCAAACCAGCGAGTAAAAAATAACCACTGTCAATCAAAATAAAAATTGATAAGGCGGCTGTGATTCCCAACAAAATTCCGCGTTGAGGAACCATTTCTGAAATCACAAAATTTACAAGTTGAATATTGGCTTCATAATTGTGAGTAGCTTCCAGGTTTTTATTATTCATATACATAAATCCCAAGCCCCCAGAAAGCATAAAGATGGCCACGGCCACAGCGCTGGCGGCGGCTGACTTGGTAATCCGCTCACTCAGTTTGAATAATAAAACTATCAAGATAACCCCAAAGATTATCCCAGGTAGTTGAAGCGACCAAGAAAGAGAAAGACCAAGTTTTGCTAAGATTGCACTTGTAAAGTCAAATAAAAATGGATAAGCCAGACGTATGCCTGAATACCATGGGTTTTGGGGTGGCCAGTTGGCTCCGTAAAGCCAATTTGAGATATAACCAATGTGGCCTGCCCAATCTCCCCAAACATTGCTACCACCTGCCCAAATCCCATCGGACTTGACCACCAACATTTGGGAGAAGAGTTTAATTAAGTAAATTGACCAACCAATAATAGTCACAGGATACAGGAGTGAAGGCACAGAAGATTTTATTTTTACAGTTTTTATTATTAAAATAAAAACTGCAATAAACCCGACTACTGCTGGCCAAACGTAAAAATCTTTATAAATTAACGAAACCAAGAATGATGCCCAGGTAGCCACCATGGTTGAGGCGACAATGGCAATAGAAATTATCTCCATGAAGGCAACCAAAAATATTGGTTAACAAGTTCTTTTGGCACTGGCAACCCAATCCAAATTGGGAAAAAATACACAAAAGCCACAAGACCCAGGCCACAAACCCCAAAAGTTAAATATTTATTTTTTACTTGCGATAAAGTATACGCAAGCGCCATGCATAGAAACGGTACAGAGGGGAGATAGTGATAAAGAAACATAATTCGGGGAGCTCTGGCCCAAGGCAGCCAAAATGCCAAGAATCCAATAACTATCAACCATTTACGCTTATAGAGAGTATAGAGAAGCGCAGGAATACCCAGCCACCAGAGAATGGGGTTGCCCAGAGCATAAATATTGGCGATGGTTTGTTTTTGATAATCAACGTAATACCAGACTGTCCGGATCATAAGTGGCCAAGTCCACCAAGAAGACTGATATGTATGGGTAGCGGTCAAATTGGTGTTGTACCACCACATTTGTTTTTGTAGTTCCCAAAAGTTAGCAAGCGATCCTCCTAAAATAAAATATTGAGAATAAGATAATAAATAAATTCCAGCAATCATCATAAGCATGGGTAAAATATTTTTTCGCCAACCAAAAAGAGCCAGTGCATAAAGTCCAGTCCACTTTGTAGCAAGTAGTAACCCGAGAGAGATGCTCAAAAATAATATATTTTTTCTATGCGCAATAAATGCGTAAAAGCATAAAAGTATAAAAAACAGAGAATAAATATCGTTCATGTTTATGCGTGATTGGACCAAAATGAGTCCATCCAGGCTGGCAAAGAGACAAGCGAGAAGTGCATATTCTCGAGGCATTAGTTTATTAGAGATTAGATAAATTAGAGCGATACACAAAGTGCCAATAACTGCAGAGCCTACTCGCCAACCAAAGGAGTTATCTCCAAATATCAAAATGCCCAATGCTGAAATTAATTTAGCGAGTGGTGGGTGAGTCCATCCATAAGCTGTACCAGCGACAGCAGAGGTGTGAGACCATTCGTAAGCATCTTTATTGCCTTTTACAAATTCTTGAGTAGTAAATGCATTGTAGACTTCGTCAAAATAATAGCCTGTGGGTAGATTAAGATTCCAAAGCCGAGTGATGAGAGCAAAAGCAATTATTAGACCAAACATTTTAAAACGCCAGCATTAAAGTACCCAAGGCCACCATGACAAGTCCGGCAATGGAGATAGTCCAGGTGCCAGCTACTGAGCCAGCTTGGGTAAGATTGGTAGCTGGAGTAGGAGTAGGACCAGTGACTGTACAGACACAACTGCTAGAAGTCACACATGATGGATTTCGACAAGATCCAGAGTAACAAATCATACTCGATGGACAATCGGTATTTCCGGTACAACTGGTGTTACAGAATGGTACTGGAGTTGGTGTCGGTCTGGGTGTTGGTGT
>ERZ1292623.4932-Hain-H51-01um-R1-4932-length-10797-cov-5_pt1 | contig 10797 bp, 10 predicted proteins | sample MGYA00564398_ERZ1292623 | MGnify/ENA primary metagenome ERZ1292623 (study PRJEB36523, sample SAMEA6512633) | groundwater metagenome | collected 2019-01-07 | study: AquaDiva: Metagenomics assemblies of 32 groundwater samples
TGGAATTGCTGTCAATAACTCCGCTTGTTAGCTTGCCATCAATAACTACAACGCTTTCTTTTTCATTAGATTCTCCTATAAAATGAAGATCATTCGGCAGGATCATGCTAAACACCTCTATACCGCTTAACTCATTTTTTTGCGGTAGCCGTGAAAAATCGTCAACGCCAATTGATGCAAGCAAACCAATTGCCTCTTGCTTACTCATGCTTTTGTATTTGGTCAGCAGATAGTTGCCAGAAACAGAATCTTCAATACACCCAATAATGTTTCTTCCATGTTTTGGTGAAATAATCTGTGTTTGAACTTGCATGAGGATATCTGCTTCAGCTCTGGCTTCTTCTGTTTGAGGAATGTGAAGATTCATTTCGTCACCATCAAAATCCGCATTATAGGGCACACAAACACTAGGGTTTAGTCTAAAGCTTTTTCCAGGTAGAACTTTTACCTTGTGGCACATTATGCTCATTCTATGTAAGCTTGGTTGCCTGTTGAAAACTGCTATATCTCCATTCAATAGGTGGCGCTCTACTTGATAGCCTGGAACAAGCTCCTCAAGAATTTGAGTAACTGTTTCCAGTGTAATCCTTTTCTTCTTCCCGTCCAAGTTGATAATATAATTTGCTCCGGGATAAACATGAGCCCCATTATTAATCAGGCTTACAAGCCACTCCTTATTCCACTCATTAACTCGTTCTGGAACAGTTAATTCCATAGCAACAATCTTAGGCACTCCAACCTCATTAAAATTAGCTACAGGATCTGGGCTGATAACAGTACGTGCCGCATAATTAACTCTCTTACCTGCAAGATTATGCCTGAATCTTCCTTCTTTGCTTTTGATGCGTTCACTAAGTGTACGCAGCGGCTGGCCAGACCTATGGCGTGCGGGTGGCACTTGAGCAATGGAATTATCAAAATAAGTTGTAACGTGATACTGCAGCAAATCCCACAAATCTTCAATAATAATTTCTGGTGCTCCTGCATTTATGTTTTCAAATAGTCTTTGGTTAATACGCACTATATCTCCTAGCTTATGGGTCAAATCATCTTCGCTTCTCTCACCAGATTCTAGGGTAATGCTCGGTCTTATTGTAACTGGTGGTATTGAAAGTATTGTTAAAATTGTCCATTCTGGTCTTGTATATTTTGGGTGAAATCCAAGCAGGTAAACGTCTTCGTCAGGAACTTTTTCCAGCCTGTATCTAACCTCTGTCGGGCTTAATCGTTTGTCTCTTTCATAAAAACTGCTTGGTTTATCTATCTTTATTGTATACTGCTTGCCAGAACAATGAGGGCACTTCTTGATATTTTTTAAACTGCTCAAAATATGTTTTACCATTTTTTTCCTGGCAAACAACCCATGATCTTTTTCCGACATGTCTAATTCTGCCAATAACCTATTCCTCTCATCGTCTGCAAACAGGATACGAGAGCAATCACGGCAGGTTGACCTAAGAACATCTAAAATTTTCTTGGCATATTTGATATGTATAATTGGTCGAGCTAGTTCTATATATCCAAAATGTCCGGAGCATTCTTTCAGCCTGCCGCCGCAAGTTCTGCATCTTAACCCTGGATCAATAACACCAAGATGAGTGTCCATTAATCCGCCATCAACAGAATACCCTTCTTTGTCATATAGCTCTGGAGTTATAATCTTGACAGCAGCCATCTTTTTAGTCTCCTCCGGGCTATAGAAACCAAAAATAATGCTGCCAATTTTTTTATATATGATATCGTGCATGTTAATACCTGCTAATTAGTTTCAACCTTGGATATACACAAAGTGACTTCAACTCGTCTAATAATAATTTAAATGCATAACTAATCTCTACTGCAGTAATGGTTACATTGCTTCCGCACCTTGAGCAAAATCTCTTATTCCTATACTCATCAACAACAGCCAGCATACCGCATTCTTCACAGACATAAATAACAGTTCTATCAGAGTCAAATCTTTCTTTCAGCAATAAACTTGCACCATGTGCAACAAAGCAATCTTTTTCCATTTCTCCTAGCCTTAATCCACCGCCTTTATTTCTTCCTTCTATTGGCTGTCGTGTCAGTAATTGTATCCTTCCAGACGCCCTTGCGTGCAGCTTATTTGCAACCATGTGTTTCAGTTTCAAGTAGTACATGTTGCCTATGAATATGTCTGCCACATATAACTCACCGGTTATGCCATTATACATTGTCTCTGTGCCATTCTCTCTAAAACCAAGTTCTCTCAGTTCTTTCCTTAAGTCGCTTTCACTTTCTGAACTAAAAGTCGTGCCATCTACAAATCTTCCAGACAAGGCGCCGACTTTTCCAGCCAACACTTCTATTAAATGGCTAATGGTCATCCTGGATGGTACAGAGTGCGGAGAGAATATTATGTCAGGCTTAATCCCGGATGAAGTAAACGGCATATCACTTTCATTGATTATCACACCAATAACTCCTTTTTGCCCGTGCCTTGATGCAAATTTATCCCCTATTTCAGGAAGCCTGCTATCCCTAACTCTTACCTGAACCAATTTATTTCCTTCTTCATTTTCAGTCAAGATTACATTGTCAACAATTCCGCCTTCTCCATGCCCTGCAGCAATGCTGCTTTCTCTCCTTGTTGAGGCAGCAATTGAAAATTCTTCAAGCTCACCCAGAAATCTAGGCGGGCTTGTTCTGCCTATGACTACATCTTCAACATCAATGGTAACCTCTGGGGATATGATTCCATCCTGATCTAATAATTTGTAATCTTTTTCGCTTCTATATCCTTTAACTTCTTTATCCGGTATGCTGATTTCATCAACCAGGCCGCCTGAATATCTTAGCTCTTCAGCAACAAACGGTCTGAAATATGTTGATCTGGCAAATCCTCTGTCTACGCTGCCTTTATTTATTACTATTGCGTCTTGCATGTTATATCCTTGGTAACTCATCAGCGCTATAACTACATTTTGGCCAGAAGGATGTGTACTGTAGTTTGAGATATCATGCATAACAGTGCCAACTATTGGTCTTTGAGGATAGTGAAGAATACTAACATCAGTATCCATCCTTACTAAGTAATTGGCGCTATATAGGCCTAGACTTTGTTTTTGCGTTTTACTTCCTCTATTTAGTCTTGAGCTTTGGCCAAAATTAGCATAAGGAACCAAGCTAGTTATTAAACCAAGCATCACAAGCGGACTTATTTCAACATGAGTATGCTCATTAGTGATCGTAGACTCATTAATTGCTAAATATGCATTCTCTTCTTCAGCTGCATCCAAATACTCAATTACCCCATTGTTAATCAAATCATTCCATCTCATTTCTTTCTTTTTAATTCTCTCTAAAACATCATCAGTTAATTTGCTTTTTCCATTTTCAACTACAATAACAGGTCTCTGAGTTCTGCCTGTTGAACTTTCAATGTTTATTTCATTAAACCTTCTATCGAAAAAGAAATTTATTTCATGAGGAATTCTTCCAGCACGGCGTTCTGCCTTTAATTGAGTAAGAAATTCTTCTTTCTGGTCAACTTTTCCTATATACTTGCTGTCCAAAAATACGTCAGTCATGTAGCCCCATTCCCCTTAAAGACTTTACTAGTTTTTCATCGCTAAATTTGCCTTGCGTAATTGAGCTCATCATCGCTAAATTTTTTCTTAGTCCGATTGAAGTTCCCTCTGGAGTTTCAATTGGGCATAACCTTCCAAAATGAGTTGAATGCAGGGATCTTGCAGCAAAATTTTCCTGCTCTGCACTTAATAGGCTAACAACTCTTTGTAAATGGCTTAAAGTAGCAAGAAAGTTTGTTCTATCCATGTTTTGGCTGATACCTTTCCTTCCACCAACCCATGAACCAGTTGCCATTGCACTTTTTATTCTGTCTGTCAATAATTTATCTCTTATAATTATCTTGACGGAGCTGAATTTTCCGCGCTTTACAAGTCTTTGAAAGTTATATAAAAGGTCATTGACTAATGCATGCAGATTAACCCTAAATAAATCAGCCAATAAATCACCGCTCAATTTTAATCGCTTGTTCATATAATGGTCTTTATCAATTTTCACCTGCTTTTTTGATAAGATTAAAAACTTCTTTATATATTTGCATAAGTTTTTTGCTTTTTCCAGTCTGTCCTTTTCCTGAATGCCAAGGTGGGGAAGTAAAAATTTATCTAGGTTTTCATACGCTTTTTCAACCATTATTTCTTTTGGAAGGTTTAGGCCAAAATATTTTGCTACATATTCCAGCGCATCTTTTTGTTTTTTTAAATCCACGGTGTGATAAAGGTTAATAAAAACATCATCATACTGCTTTTCTTCAGAAACAGTTTTCATAATTTCTTCATCTCTAGTTAATCCTAGTGCCTTGATAACAGCAATAATTGGAATTCTCTTGAATCTTGTAAAGCTGAGATAGATAATCCCATCCTTCATCTGTTCAATAGAATGCGGTATTCGATAAGCTCCTCTCTCAGAAAACAACTGACCGACAAATTCGCTGGGGCCTACTTTCTTTTTTTCAAAGAATAATCTGTTTGAAGCTAAATCCTCAACTGTGATTAATACTCTCTCATTGCCATTCAAAATGAAATATCCTCCGGGATCATCAGGGTCTTCTCCTTTTTCTATAAGCTCGTCTCTGGAAAGATTGTTTAAGTGGCAGTACTTGCTTTTTAGCATGATAGGCAGCTTGCCAATTTGTGCTCTGAAGCTCTCTCTCTGTATGGTGTCCACCTGAACGTGAATTGTTAAAAATATTGGTGCAGAATAGCTTATTTTTCTTAATCTGGTTTCGTTTGGCAGTATTGGTCGTTTGCTGCCATCTGCTTCAACTATAGATGGTTTTTCAATCTCTACCTTATCCAGTATGATCTTAAAATCCTGCATTTCTGGTGGAATAATTGTTGGAATAACTTCTCCCATTTCTTTTATTACGTCTTGCATCCTGTACTCAACAAAATTATTGTAGCTGTCAATATCTGCTTTTACTAGAGAATTATCTTCAAAATATCTATGGATTAATGCCATGTTTTTATCCATCTTCTGTCACCAACCTAAAGAAAATTGATTTGCCTGCTGTCGGGCTTTGCCTGATAATCTTGATAACATCTCCCGGTTTTGCGTTAAGATCATGAATAGCCGGATCTTTTTGAGAAAGTTTTGGTAATTGACTCAGGCTAATGTTATATTTTTTAAGAAGGTTTTGCGCATCTTCCGGTTTTAACAACTCATGCTGCGGTACTAGTGTATGCTTGAGCATTTCAATATCTTTCATTTTTAATGGGATTTTAATGGAAAGGGCCGTACGGGATTTGAACCCGCGACCACTTGGTTTCTCTCTTTGCACGGCTAAAAGCTTCACCTAAATGATATATTTGATCATTAAGCATTTTCAAGTGCTCTACCGTACTGAGCTAACGGCCCAGATTAATCTAACTACCAGTCATGTAACCAAAGCAGTTGAGAATTGCTCGTGCTTTATAGAGAGATAGTTAGAATCTTGATAAAATTGGAAAGTAATAATACAGAGATGTCTTGTTGTTAACATTTTTTGGCAAAATCCAGAGGCAACGCTAATCCTTAGAAAAAACGAAAATTTCTACCTTAAATACTTTTCGGTTGTAAAAAGATGTTATCGTAAGCCGATTAGCAGCTGTATATACAAGTTAAGAAAGAGAAAGTTTAAATTATAGTAAATAAAAAAGTGATGTATGTGGAACAAAAAAAAGTGGTACAGGCGTTTTAAGTGGAAAAATAACCCTTTTTCAATTAAGGTTAATAGTGAAATATTCGTAGGATTAACAGAAGAGAGGAAAACCTTAGCCAGCTTAGTAGAGGGTGGAAATATATGCCTTCTTATAGGAGACAATGGTGTTGGGAAAAGCTCATTATTAAGGTGGCTTGAAACAAGGATAAAAAACTTCACAATTCTTTACATAAATTCAGAATGGGTGAAAAATGATTTTGATCCCGATGTTTGGCTGAAAAAACAGGCGTCATTCTTTCGCTCTTACCCGAAAAATATTGTTCTCCTTATTGATGAAGCTCAAAAACTAGATAATCGCCTTAGAATAGATGTTCAGGCAATGTGGGAGCAGGGGATTGTTAAGAGCATTGTTTTTTCTCATGATGGAGAAGCAAAATATGAAAGCCTCCCAACACAGTTGAAATCTAGAATTGGAAACAGGGTTATCCGAATTAAAAAATTAAAAAAGGAAGATGCATATGACCTTATTAGATTGCGATCTGGTGGAAAAAATCCCTTTGATGCAAATGCAATGGACGAAATAATAAAAAGATCAAACGGAATTCCAAGAAAAGTTCTTGAACTTTGTGAAAGGGTATGTATTCTCACAGATAAGGATGCAATAAGCAAGTATGAAGTAATCAGAATACTTGGTGATATGCCGGAAATAAATTTAAAGTAATTCGTTCATGAAAAGAAAAAGAGCAACAGCAATAGTTGAAATGCCTGATGGAATCTTGCTAGTCAGCCATTCAATCTTAGGAAAGCCTACCTTTATGCTGCCTGGTGGAGGAATTAAAAGGAAAGAAACTCCATCTGCTGCTGTAGCAAGGGAATTGTATGAAGAAACAGGATTGTGTGCCTTAGAAATGATTTATTTATTTGAAGCAATAACTAAATTCCATAAGCATAAAGTCTTCTTGATAAAAAAATTCACTGGAAAATTAAAAAGCAGGAGAGAGATAAGGCATATCAATTTCTATAGTAAGAAAGTTAACTTAAAATTAGCTAAGCACGTCTTGCCGATAATCAATAAATACAAAGATTATCTATCTCAAAAAAACATCTCTAAATTCATTGATATATGATCTTAATTCTTCTGTTGCCTTACCAGTTCGTAAAGCCTTTGAGCAGTCTCATATTGAGGAACTTTGTTGATAACACCGCTATGATCACATACGGCTGAATCTAAAATTCCATTTAACGTTTGTCGCCTTCCATGCCCATATGCGTTTTGTGTTCCACGTTGCAGGAATGTTACATCAGTTCCTTCCACTGAGAAGACTTCATCCCTATACACATGCTCAGCCAAATCTCTCCATTGTTCTGGGCTTAACCAACTGTATGGTTCAGTTTGTGCAAGTCCGCTGGTAATTGCTCTTTCCACATATCCCGGAATTTCGACTTCTTGTATTTGATTCATCATACATCTAGGATAAACAGGAAGTATTTAAATGTTTCTGTTTATTTTATCACTCTGAAGATATTACGCAAACCTCTAAATGAACGCTCGTCAGCTTACTTTGATTTTTTCCAGTTGGAAACGTTGCACTAAATTTTAGTCCCTGCAAGTATGCTGGAGAGATTAACAGCGATCACGATGTTAAACTCAACTATTACTCGGAGCACACTCACGGAACGGACTGAAAGTTATAGGTTAAATATAACTTATAAGTAGTAACAAATAGAAAGTTTTATAAATGGAAAGATGAGACTAAAATGCGTATGTTAACCTTAACGGAAACGGGGACTAAAAATTTACTGTTGCACGTAAGAGAACTTGCTGACCTTTATGCACTTAAAACTCTATACGATTATCTTGCTAAAACGCGTGCTGACGGCAACTTAGATGTAAGAGTATTCTTTGGCGGAAGTATAGATTCAGAACGTTCAAGAGAAGTTCTGCAAAATGCGCCTACCAGAGACCAATTTCAAAACTCTTCTATTGATGCGGTAGTTAGTTGCTATTCAGATATTGGCGGTGGCGGAGATTTAGAAATTGATATTTCTGTTCTAAAGAATGCTGTAGCTCCTATGAGCAAAGAAGAAAAAGCTGAGTTAAAACAAAGATACGGAGTTAAATCTAAAGAGCCAGTTTTAGTTATAGGTTATGCGTCCCCATCGCCTGATGTTGTTAAAGTTGTTGAAGCCGCTAGCAAACATGCAACAGTTTACCTTGTAGGATATGGAAAAAAGGATGATTACCATTTAAGCCCAGAAGCAAAAGACAAAGTTCATGTTGTTGATAAACATGGTGTATTAAAAGATTATTATGCAATGGCAGATGTAGCAATTAATGCCAACAATTTACGTCATTCTTCTGCGCCACTCCACAATTTTGTAGAGGCAACGGAAGGTGGTCGTTTATTTATGATTCCTTTTTCAAATTTAGCTCAATATGGTTATAGACAATTAGTGAATGCTGGAGTTATTGCAGAATGCACTGATTTGGGTGATTTAGTTGATAGAGTTCAGGACACATTAAGAAATTTTGATGGCAATGAAAGGGTAATTGAAGCAAGAGCAAGACACTTAACACGAACAAGAGATGCATATTTGCCGGTAATCTTAGCAAAAATAATGCAATTAGCAGGAGAAGAAACTGCTTTACCTGATTCTGATTTGGATATAACTCAAACTGGAAAGAGAGTAAGAATAATGCACCCGGATAGTAATTGGGGCTTAGTGTTCTCTTACATGAAAGACGTTGATATGCCACAGATTAAAACTTTTAAAGACTCTAGTTATTTCAGTAAATTTAAGGGCAAACAGAAATTTGAATGCATTACGATGGATAGGTTAGGTAGCTTAATCATAAAAGAGAAATATTCGCTTATTAATGAAAGCAATATTGAGAATTTGTGTAAAATTATTCCTATGAATAATTTTGAAAAAATATCACTTAAGAAAAACAAGCCAATTGCAGATGATGATCCATTTGGTGATTCTTTTATGTTAGGAGACCACTCTCCAGATAATCCTCTGAAAAAACCAAAAAGACAAACTGGACTACCTTTTAATTTTAAAGAAATTCCTTCAGACCTGTTAGCAAAATATGCTTCTTTACTTGGAAATCCTAGACTCAATAAGATAATGGACAATATTACTTCCTGCTTTTATCAATGATTTTCTTTAATTCTCTCCTAAACTTTTGTGCACGTTCCAGAGAAGTTTTTGCTTTTGATTCGACAAGTAATGTGCCCATGTCATAAGTGAATGTAGCCCTTTTCCTTTTCTCAAAGAAATAATCTTCCATCAATTCATCAGCTTTTTGCTTTCCAAGAATCTCAGCAGCATCTTCTTTCGCTTCAATAAAATCTTCCAAAAATTCTTTCTGCAATCTGCCTGTAAGGTAAAAATAATAAATCATAGCATCAAATGTTACAGAATGTATGGAAAGGTCAGCTTTTATCTTGATCCCATTACTTTCCAAGAGTGCTCTGGCCATATAAAACATACTGTAATAACTGGCATTGACTACCCAGAGCAAGCCATTGAAGCTGGCAAAACCAAGAGATTCTTGTTTTTGAGGATTAGTTGATAATTCCAATAATGCTTTTGCAGAATCAATCGAATCATCTGCGTTCTTGATGAAAAAATCCGCATATTCAGGTTTTCCTTTTGATTTGATTATACCTTCACTGATAAATTGCTTAACCCTCTTTTCTGCTTCTTTTAACTTTTTTTCATCCAACATTTATAATCGTCCCCTTTCAATTAGTCTATAAAACAGTTCTGCACCATATAAGATTATGTGTTTGTTCAGTATCTCATTCATAACATTTTTTTCATCACGCTTGGAAAGCATTTCATAAACATTTTCAAATCCCATAGTCCTTTCCTCAAATGACAAGTCATAATTTGATGCAATGTTATGTAAGAATTTCTCATGGAATTCTATTTTATTGGTGCTGTCTACAATTAGTAATACATCAATATCTCTTGGTTTACTCGACTCAACAGCTGAGCCAAAAACTAGCAAAACAAAACTATCCTGTTTGATTTTTTTAATAACTTCATCTGCAAAAAGTTTAATGTCTTTAAATCTATTAAATAGATTATCTCTTATTAAATACTCAGCAAAAGCAAGAGTTTCATGATGAATCTTGTAATTTAGGCTAAGATTTTTATGTTTATCTTGCTCAATAATTTTAGCGTCTATTAATGGATGTATTGCTCGATGTGTAAGTGATACATGCATTTTTAGTCTTCTTGCTACTTCTCTAAGAGTAAATGATTCAGTGATATGGCTGGTAAATAATTGTAATACTTTGGCTGTAGACTTATTGATATACATAATGTTCACCTTTATATGAACAAGTGTTCACTTAATAGTATATAAATGTTACGATTTTTATTAGGTTTTCTCGCTTTGATGTATCGCTTTGATGTATCGCTTTGATGTATCGCTTTGATGTATCGCTTTGTTCATTCTAATACACATGGGCACTCAAAGAATAGATGGATATCATGTCCGAAGAACTGGTGCCCAAATAGAATTATCATCACCTTCTCGCGAAGGAATGCTTGGTGGTTTCGTACTTGTAGATGAGAATGGCGATAGAATACCAGACAGAAAATATGGAGTTTTTGGTACTCCTCTTAGAGTCTCTTTTAGATATGAACTTCCTGTGACTGAAATAGATAGACAAGTTTTTTCTGATATTACTTCTAAGCTATAATCAATTTACTTTGCCACTCGCGACTTTACATTTTTCGGCTTCGCAGAACATTGCACTAAAAATCAATCCCTCTCAGAAAAGCATAACAACTGCTAATTATATCTCCAGTAGCTTTCCTTTTTTCCCCTCATTTTAGGTTTGCATCCTTTACAATAAATTTCCTTGGATTGGGTCTTGTTAACAGTAAATCTAATCTTGCATAATCTGCAATTTTTGACTAAGTTATAATCTATCATTGTGTCTCCAGCCATTGTTAAATCTTTGCGGCCTTCTTTGTTGGTGCCTAAAGCTGTTTACTGCAACAAGTTCTATTCTTTTCAGATGCGGCCTTTCTAACTTCTCTATGTCAAAAGAATATTCCTGAAGAACCCTTGTAAAGTTATCATA
>ERZ1292623.4933-Hain-H51-01um-R1-4933-length-10795-cov-9_pt1 | contig 10795 bp, 8 predicted proteins | sample MGYA00564398_ERZ1292623 | MGnify/ENA primary metagenome ERZ1292623 (study PRJEB36523, sample SAMEA6512633) | groundwater metagenome | collected 2019-01-07 | study: AquaDiva: Metagenomics assemblies of 32 groundwater samples
TTCTCATGAACGGAAGCGTGCTCGCCGGCATCGGCAACATCTACGCCAACGAATGTCTGTTTCTCGCCGCGATCCGCCCGCAGCGCGCCGCGGGGGGAATTACGCGCGCGCGTTATCAACACTTGGCCGAAGCGATTCGCAAAACCCTGAAAAAGGCGATCCGCGCCGGCGGCACCACGTTGCGTGATTTTCAGAACGCCGATGGACTGCCCGGCTACTTTCGGCAGGCGCTCAGGGTCTACGGCCGCGCGGGCGAACCGTGTTCCGTCTGCGGCACGCCGATCCGCGTTCTCAAACTCGGTCAGCGTTCGGCGTATTACTGTCCGCGGTGTCAGCTTTGAGTTCAAGTACACTGCAAGTACCTTGCTTAATGCCATTGATTAAACTAGATTTTCTGTGCAAACTAGGCCAAAGAATAACCAGACATCGGGTTGCGACATCCGCTCATCTGCGGGTGGATAAACTTCAGGCAGTGAATCCAGCTATTCTGAGCAGGGGTTGGACATTCGGGGCGACGGAGATGGCCAATATCGACCAGCATTTTGAAGCGTACAGCACCTGGCGTCAGGGGCTGTTCTCGGCCGTGGGCGGTTTCCGCAGCTGGCTGCAGAATCAGGAACTCGCCGACCTTCAAGTCGACCAGCGACTTGATCAGGTTCTGTCCACGCTGCGTGACGACAAACTGTATGTCGCATTCGTCGCCGAGTTCTCGCGCGGCAAGTCGGAGTTAATCAACGCCATTTTCTTTGCCGCCTTCGGTCAGCGCGTGCTGCCGTCGAGTGCCGGGCGCACCACCATGTGCCCGACCGAACTGATGTACGAAAAAGGCAGCAAACCCTGCATCCGCCTGTTGCCGATCGAGACGCGCAGCAGCGGTACCAGTCTTACCGAGCTACGCGGCTTTCCCGAGGAATGGACCACCATCCCGCTCGACATCAAGTCGCCGGACAAGGTTGCCAATGCCCTGCAGCATATCGCCGAAATCATGGCCGTGACGAAAGAAGTGGCGCAGTCCATGGGACTGCACATCGCCGAGGAAGAAACCCAGAACGGCATGCACCTCACCGAGGACGGCATGGTTGAGGTGCCCAAGTGGCGGCATGCGATCATCAACTTCCCGCATCCACTGCTGGAGCAGGGCCTGGTCATCCTCGACACCCCGGGCCTCAACGCCCTCGGCACCGAGCCGGAGCTCACGTTGAGCTTGCTGCCTAGCGCGCACGCGGTGTTGTTCATTCTCGCGGCCGATACCGGCGTCACCAAGTCCGACATCCAGGTGTGGCACGACTTCATCAGCAACACGAAACACGGCGCCAACAAGGGTCGCCTTGCGGTGCTTAACAAAATCGACGGCCTGTGGGACGAGCTCAAGTCCCAGAGCGCAGTCGATGCCGAGATCGACCGGCAGGTGAAGGAGACCGCCCGGCATCTCAATATCAACCCGCGCAACGTCTACCCGGTATCGGCGCAGAAGGCGTTGCTCGGCAAGATCAAGGGCGACAAGAAAGTTCTCGAGCGCAGCCGCATCCATGAGCTCGAAGATGCGCTCGGCCAGGAGATGATCCCGCACAAGCGCGAGATCGTGCGTGACAATATCAGTGGCGACATGGCCGACATCATCAAGGCCATGCGCCTGCTCATCATGCAACGGCTCAAAGGCGTGTACGAGCACATCGAGGAACTCGGTTCGCTCAACGGCAAGAACAGCGATGTCATCGAGCACATGATGAACAAGGTTCGGGTCGACAAGGAACACTTTGAAAAAAGCCTGATGCGCTTCCAGGCGACGCGCTCGATTTTCTCGCAGCAGACCAACGTGCTGTACTCGCACCTGAATCTGAAAAACCTCGACAAGCTCATCGCCGAGACCAAGAAGGACATGGAGGTCAGCCTCACCACTTCCGGCCTCAAGACCTGCATGAGCAATTTCTTCAGACAGTCGCAATCCACCATGGACGAGGTCGCGAAGCAGACACAGGAGATCAAGGATCTGATGGAGGGCGTGTACAAGAAATTCCAGGAAGAACACGGCCTGTCGAACGTGAAGCCCAAGGCGTTCTCGGTAATGAAGTACGCACGCGAACTCAGGCGCCTGGAAGAGAAGCACGTGCAGATGCTGAGCGGCATGACGCTGGTCATGACCGAGCAGAAGACCGTGATCCGCAAATTCTTCGACTCGGCGGTCGGCAAGGTGCGCGCCATCTACGCCATGGCCAACCGCGACGCCGACAACTGGCTCAAGACCATCATGTCGCCGATGGAATCGCAGGTGCGTGAGCACCAGATCCAGCTGCGCCGCCGGCTGGAAAGCATCAAGCGCATCCACAAGGCGAGCAACACCCTCGAAGACCGCGTGAAGGAACTCGAACAGGTGCGCGAAGGCATTCGCGAGCAGGAGAAAACGCTCGAAACCCAGGTGGAGCTGATCACCAAGATTCTCAGTTACGAATCGCAGAAAGAAGCCGGTTTCCTCGGCATCGAGCAGTCGGCCTGATTTCACTTCCCAGGCAGTTCATGTAGGGTGGGCTAGGCGCCGTAGCCCACCAACTCTTACCCTCGACCCATGCAGGAACGGCCCATGGCCTCGTCGGAGGAACAAGAAGCGCCGTTTCCTGGGAACCATGAAATTCGAATGTTTATATTTCGATATTCATGGTAGTCTCGGCGCATGCTGAAACGCCCGCGACTGTCGCAATCCATCGCCATCGCCCTGAAGCGCAGCCGCGTGGTGGCGCTGATTGGCCCGCGCCAGTGTGGAAAAACCACCCTGGCACGCCAGATCGTGGCGCCGGACTCCGCCAACTATTTTGATCTCGAAGACCCGACGAGCCTGGTCCGCCTGACCGAACCCATGACAGCGCTGGCGGGCCTGCGTGGAACGGTGGTGATCGACGAGGTACAGCGCCGACCCGACCTTTTTCCGGTGTTACGCGTGTTGGCGGATCGCAAACCATTACCCGCGCGCTTCCTGATCCTGGGGAGTGCCTCGCCGGAATTGCTGCGCCAATCGTCGGAATCGCTTGCTGGTCGCATCGAAACCATCCCCGTCCCGGGCTTCAGCCTGGCTGAGGTTGGCGAGCCGGCGATTCGCCGGCACTGGCTGCGCGGGGCATTCCCGCGCTCGTTTCTCGCCCGTTCGAACGTGGAAAGTTTCTCCTGGCGCAGACAGTTCGTGCAGACTTTTCTGGAGCGGGATTTACCGCAACTCGGCATCGGCATTCCCGCCGCGGCCATGCGGCGATTCTGGACCATGCTGGCCCATTACCAGAGCGCCGTTTGGAACGCGGCGGAACCGGCGCGTTCGCTGGGCGTGAGTGAGCCGACGGTGCGTCGCTATCTCGACCTGCTGACCGGTCTTTTCATGGTGCGCCAGCTTCCACCCTGGCACGAAAACCTCAAGAAGCGTCAGGTCAAGGCGCCCAAAGTTTATTTGCGCGACAGCGGGCTCTTGCATCATCTCTTGTCGATCGGCGACGAGCGCGAACTGTTGTCGCACCCGAAATGCGGCGCCTCATGGGAAGGCTATGCGATCGAGGAGACGCTCAAGGCGGTGCAGCCGGACGAGGCGTATTTCTGGGCCACGCACCAGGGCGCCGAACTCGATCTGCTTCTGATTAAAAACGGTCGCCGGCTCGGCGTGGAACTGAAGCGGACGGATGCCCCGTCCGTCACGCCGTCCATGCGCATCGCCATGCAGGACCTTGGGTTGGAACAACTCGTCGTGCTCTACCCCGGCAAGAAACGCTACACACTGGCGGAGCACATCACGGTGCTGCCGCTCGGTGTCGTCGCGTCCGCCGGCGCGGATGAAATCTTTCCGATCCGGCATCGCGCGCGCGGACGACCGATGCGAAAGTAGCCATCCCGTATCAGACCTTTCCCCGCCTCACCAAGCTCCGGAATATCGGCGATACGCGCGGCGCGGGGATTCTGGAGATCATTCTGCGCGACGAGACCGGGCATGTGCATGCGGGCAACCGCTGGCATGAATGCTTCCGTGCGCAGCGTGGCGCCGAACCTATTGAGCTTTACAGAACAGCTTGACGCCTTCCCCTCTCCCCAGCCCCTCTCCCCCAAGGGGAGAGGGGTGTCTCGCCTCACCCCTTGTGGGAGAGGCCGCGCGCTGCGCGGGAGAGGGGGCGGGTGGTTGAGGCGATGGCTGTCAAGTCATTACACAAACGTCAATAATAGAAGAATTCCAGAAATTACCGAGGGAATACAGTGCCTCCAGACCCCGCCCGCCTTTTCATAAAGAAGCGCGGCGGGCAGCGGAGTTTAGTGAGCAGGAGTTGCGCTATCTATTTGGAGTCCGGCGGCGGCTGACGAAACAACACCATCATATTATCCCGCGCTAATATTCCCCGATATCCCTTGACGTTCATTTTCGCCTTGGCATAGCATCGGCACGCACTCCGCATTCGTTACCGACCGCCCGGTCGATCCAGAAAAGAGGCGTACCAACACAGGGAGGTGGGCCATGACCTGTTTCTTCCACGGATTTGAGCACCTTTTCCATTTCTCCCGGGAGCTTTTCAGTATCCCGTGTGTTTGTAACGCGAACAAAACCCTCCCTCTTTTCTCTCTCACCACCGTTTCGGAACGACATTGCAGACTGTTGTTGGTATTGATATCCGCGTTTATTCCGCTGCAGACACTCAAGGCCGGAATGGCCAGTGTTCCCCCAGAAGTAAGTCCTTGGCAGTATGATGTAAAGGTGAATTGCGTTTCTCTTCCCACTCCCTCTCACTTTAACCAGCCTCCTGAAACCACCGGCGTTTACAATTATCAAAGTTGCAGCAGCGGTGGAAGTTTCCTTTCGGGTGAATCCTGTGTGGTCGATGATGCCATTGAAATAATGCATCTCTCTGGCCCCGGATGCCCCCGACCCGTCGCAGAAGTAATGGGTGATTGGATATCACCGGGCAGCTCTGCAACTTTCTGTGGCAGCCCTTTCTCACCCCGAATGTCGCTAGGTCTAGAGTACGTAAATTTAAAGCCCTATGTGATTAGTTTTTTGTGACCGGGAGCACCCCGGGTGGCGGTCCGGCATGCGTTGGGGTAGGCGGTTCACCGACACCGGTTACCTACGACATGCACGTGTCACGCACTCGAACGGTAAAATGCCCGGCCGGGGGGTGTAGCCGCCTAAGCGGCTTCGTGGACCCCGGCAAAACCGGCGGCCCTGCGTCATGCAACAATGACAGCGCGCGCGGCAATCCCTGCGATGCGGCCACCGGCAACAAGTTTGAGACCGAAACCGATTACACGGGCAGCGGCAATTTTCCGCTCGTCTTTCACCGCAGTTACAACAGTCTTGGTTACGACAAGCAGACCAATGCCGTCAGCCGCGTTGGCAGCTATTGGCGCGCTTCTTATCTCGGGTCAATCTCTGCCACGACACCCGATTATGTATTAACCACCGCCACGACCGTGCAAAGGGGAGTAGTTGTCAATCGACCCGATGGCAGGACATACTATTTTGCAAAGGTCAACGGCGTGTGGGCATCCGATTCCGACGTTACTGATACCCTCACCGAGGGTTCGGGTGGCTGGATCTACACCACCCGCGATGGCACGGTCGAGGCTTACGACAATATCCCTACCAACGGCGTCGGTGGCAGCAGGGGGAAGTTGCTTTCCATTACCAATCGCTCTGGCATTACGCAGACGGTGAATTACGACGACGCCAACGGAATCATCCGCGTTGCCGACCCCTTCGGGCACACGCTCACGCTGGCCTTCGCCGCTGACGGTCAACTGAGCACCCTCACCGACCCTGCCGGGAGAGTAACGCGCTACGGTTACGATACTTCGAGCAATCTGGTGCGCGTCACCTATCCCGACAGCACCGCCAAGCTCTATCACTATGAGGGTGCAAGCCACCTGCTCACGGGCATTTCTTACGACAACGGCAGCGGCACGGTCACCCGTCTTTCAACCTACGTCTACGAAGCTACGGGCAAAGCCATCTCCACCGAACACGCCGGCGGCCAGGAAAAATTCACGCTGGCTTACGGCTCGGGTCAGACGACTGTCACGGATGCTATCGGCGCAAAGGAGTTACTATACTTTTCCACAAACCTGGGCGTAAAAAACCTTACCTCGAAGGTGAACTACTCCAATTCCAAAATTCTTTACCAAACCTTCGACGCCAACAACAACTTAACCTGCAAGACGGATGAGGAAGGACGGGCCACCACCTACGCCTACAATTCCGCGAATCAGCGGGTCCGTTTGACGGAGGGACAAAGTGGCTACTACTGCCAGATCACGGCCACACCCACCACCCGCACCACCACCTACCAATACCTGTCGCCAGCCCTCGACCTCCCCACCCTAATACAATCCCCAAGCGTGGCCGGCGGCACGAACACCAAACAGGTCAGCATTGCCTACGACGCTAATCGCAACCCGGTCACCATCATGCAATCTGGCTTCACGCCCGCCGGCGCGGCGGTGTCGCGCAGCATCGCGCTGGGCTACAACGCCTTCGGCCAGGTGACTTCCATCGACGGCCCGCGCGTGGATGTCGCGGACGTGACGAACATCAGCTATTACACCTGCACCACCGGCGGCACCTGCGGGCAGATTCAGAGCGTGACCAATGCGCTGGGGCAGACCACCACCTACGACAGTTACGACGCCAACGGCCGGGTGCTGGGCATCACCGACCCGAATGGTCTTAAAGTTGTGTACGCCTACGACCCGCGCGGCCGCGTCACCTCGATCACCCAGACCGCCCCGGGTGAAACAAGCCGCCTCACCCAGTACAGCTACGACGTCGCCGGCAACGTGACTTCGGTAAGCCTGCCCACCGGCCTTGCACTCAACTACACCTACGACGCCGCCCTGAAACTGCGCCGCGTTACCGACAGCCTCGGTAACTACATCGACTACAACTACGACCTCAAGGGCAACCGCACCCAAGCCTACACCTACGATCCTACCGGCGCCCTCATGCGCGCCATCGACCTGGCCTACGATTACCGCAACCGCGTGAGTCAACTCAACACTGGCGGTTCCATTTCCAAGCAAGTCTGGGACGCACTCGGTAACCTGACCACCATCACCAATCCCAACACCGTGGCGGCGAACGGCACGACTGCTACCACTAACTCTTACGACAACCTCAACCGCCTGTTCAAGACCGTCGATCTCCTGAACGGCAACACCCAGTACGGTTACGACGTGAACGACCGTCTAAAGACCGCCCAAGCCCCGAACGGCGCCCTGACACAATACGCCTACGACGACCTTGGCAACCTCCACTCGGAAACCTCACCCGACCGCGGTGTTGTCACCTACAACTACGACCCCGCCGGCAATGTGCTGAGCCTGAATGACGCGCGCAACATCACCGTGGGTTACAGCTACGATGCCTTGAATCGCCTCACCCACGTGGATTACCCCGGCACCGACGAAGACGTGACCTACGCTTACGACAGCGGCGCCGGTTGCAGCGCCGGCGTCGGCCGCCTGTGCCGGGTGCAAGACGCCGCTGGCGCGAGCGACTACGCCTACGACGGCTTCGGCAACGTCGCCACCCACCTGCGCACCGAGCTTGGCGTGGCCTACACCACCAGCTATGGCTATGACGCGGGCAACCGCATTACTTCCATCACCTACCCGAACGGCCGGGTGGTGAACACCACCCGCGATGTGCGCGGCAATATCCAGGCCGCGAGCATGATCCTCAACGGCGTGACCACGGCGCTGATCTCAGGTGGCGTCTTCCGCCCCGATGGCCTGCCCACGAGCCGCAGCTTCGGTAATGGGCTTACCGACATCCGCGCCTACGACACCCAGGGGCGCTTGCGCGAGCTGTATCTGGGCAGTGCCGACACGCGCCTCTTCAGCTACGACGCCAACGGCAACCTGACCGGCAAACAGACCCTGCCGGAGGTGGGCGCCTACACTTACGACACCCTCAACCGCCTGAAGCAGGAAACCCGCACCACTCAAGGTGCCGCTACCACCACCTGGACCTACGACGCCAACGGCAACCGCAAGACCCAGAACACCGGCGCTTACGCTTACCTCGCCGCCAGCAACCGCCTGACCACGGCACTCGGCAGCGCCATCACCCTCGATGCCGCCGGCAACACCTTAAGCGATGGGCTGCGCAGCTACAGCTACAACAACGCCGGGCAGTTGAGTCAGGTGGCGGGGGCTGGGTACAGCTACAACAGTCAGAACCTGCGCACCCGCAAGATCGTGGGCTCGCAGGCCACGGTGTATCACTACGACCTCATGGGCAACCTGATCGCCGAGACCACGGCGGACGGGAACTTGATTCGGGATTATGTGTGGGGGGACGCCATCCCCATTGCCCAGGTGGAGGTCGGGGAAACCCTCACCTACCTGCACACCGATCATCTGAATACGCCGCGGCTCGGCACCGATGCCCAAGGGCAGGTGGTGTGGCGCTGGGACGGCGGGGCGTTCGGGGATTCCGTCCCCACCGGCACCCGCACCGTGAACCTGCGGTTCGCGGGGCAGTATGCCGATGCGGAGAGTGGGCTGCATTACAACTGGAATCGGTATTATGATCCGAGGACGGGGAGGTATATCAGCAGTGATCCGATAGGGCTTGCCGGCGGACTTAACCCGTATCTCTACGCCAACGCCAACCCTCTGCGGTTCACCGATCCGACGGGCCTGCTTACTTGTTCGTACGACATCAGCTTGCACATGCTGTACTGCGAGAACAATCTTGGGCAGTCGTTTCTCACCTCGGGCGCCGTTTCTGGTACTGGTGCTTGTGAAAATAAATCTAGCTGCAGCGGTACAAAGAATGAGGGCCCCTTACCGCCAACGTATTACATGATCAATCCTCCCGGTGTGATTGATCCTGCACATCCGCCTGCAGATCCAAATAATTCGTTGTGGTTAAAGGGGCCCCAGGGTGCTCCCAATCCAGGGAACAGGAATGGCCTCTATATTCATCTTTACGGACTCTCGAGAGGATGCATCGCGCTTCGCAGGCCCTATTTCAACTTGTTGAAGAATTGGGCGACCACGGATAACGGAGGAGATCTGTTTGTTACTGAATAGCGCTAACGGCATCCGTCTGGAACGTGTGCTGCGCTTCCTCGTCGCAGTCGGAATCGCGCTTGCACTTCTTGGTTCTGACATTGCTTATGCCGGTGAACCACTCGATCCTGTGATGCTGTTACAAAGAATCAAGACGAAAGGGGCCGAGACTGTCTACAACAAGGAACTCACAGGAGCAACGTGGCTCGCCTTCCTAAAGAAGGTCGAGACTGGCGAAAGATTGTGGCTTGAAGTAGCGGTTGCCATTTACCCCGCAACCGATGGCGGTCCAGCGGAAGCTTTGACCTTAGCGGCGGGCGAGGCTCTCGTGCGCGCACCGCATGAAGTGCTATTACTCGTTTCCCCCAAGATGGGAATTGAAGGGGTGTGCGACTACTCTGAGATGACAATGGGATATAGAAAAGTGAATACGCGCCAGCAGGTGGTTGCAGATATTGATACCCGCATTAACGCCGTACGCAGGCTCAGCGGCTCCGATGTGGTGCCGCTTCAAAGCAAGTGCCTAAAGATTCTGGAAAACGCAAAACGCGAGATGCTGGGACCCAATGGATCGTTTCCCAGCAAGTAAATGTAAGCCAGGTAGGGTGGGCACGCCTTCTGTGCCCACGCGGAAATAAACATAACGCGATGGCGCAATATCGTGGCGGTTTATGGGTACGACACCCTCAACCGCGTGACGTGCCCGGTTACGCTGCGTGGCGTGTGGGCCGAAAAACTGCTCCTGCGTTTCCGGCACTTCCGCCATCCATGGCGGTCGGAATGCGCTTGATCTCCGCGCGCATGCGCCGCTCGGTGTGCCACAGGTCGTAGGCCGCCTGCATGCGCAGCCACAGGCCAGGCCCGTTGCCGCAGAACTTCCCGAGCCGCACGGCCATTTCCGGCGACACCGCCATGGTGCCCGACAGGATACGATGCAGGGTCTGGCGGCTGACGCGCAGTCCGCGCGCCGCGTCGCTCACGGTCATGCCCAGCGCGGGCAGTACGTCCTCGCGCAGGATGTCGCCCGGGTGGACGGGTGAAACCTTGGGGGTTCCGGTGACCGGATACTCTTTCTCTCGTGCCATGGGTCAAAACCTCTCAGTGATATTGTTCCAGGTCCACGCGCCACGCCTCGCCCTCGATCCATTCGAAGGTGATGCGCCAGGGACCGTTGACCGAGACCGCGTAGCGCTTAGGCTTCCCATGCAGGGGGTGGAGCCCGAAGCCGGGGATACTTAAATCCTGAAGCCGCTGCGCCTGATGAAGCGCATGCAGGATGCGCAGCACCCGTTTCTGGTGATCCGGCCGGACCCCCGTGCTGGCCCCGGTCTGGAACAGGTCGCGCAGGCCCTTGTGGCGGAAGCTCTGGATCACAGGACGAACTGTAGCGCATCGCATGACACATGTAAACCATCGCGAGACACCGTCGATTACGCCGAAATTACTGCTGAAACACCAAGGGCCGCGCGAGCGGCCCTTGGTGTTTCCGGTATCTGCTTGCGGAGCTAGAACGTCACATTACGCATCGACTCGCCGAGCTGCGAGGCATTGGCGTCCTTGCCCTCGAGCTTGATGCGCAGGCGCACGTCGTTCTGCGAGTCGGCGTTGCGCAGCGCGTCGTCGTAGCTGATGAAACCGGCTTCGTACAGGCGGAACAGCGACTGGTCGAAGGTCTGCATGCCGGATTCGCCGGACTTGGCCATGATTTCCTTGATGCCGGGAATGTCGCCCTTGAGGATCAGGTCGGCGATGAGCGGGGAGT
>ERZ1292623.4934-Hain-H51-01um-R1-4934-length-10794-cov-4_pt1 | contig 10794 bp, 18 predicted proteins | sample MGYA00564398_ERZ1292623 | MGnify/ENA primary metagenome ERZ1292623 (study PRJEB36523, sample SAMEA6512633) | groundwater metagenome | collected 2019-01-07 | study: AquaDiva: Metagenomics assemblies of 32 groundwater samples
ATGGCCTATGACCGCAAGCCCGTAAGAATCCGAAATGTTATCATCTAGCGCGCTGTAGTTATATTGTTTGAAAATTTCCATCATCACTAGGTTTTTGTCAGCGTTGCCTTTTCCACATACGAATTTCTTCAACGATGTGGGGGCGACTAGAACGAACGGTACGGATTTTCTGAAGAGCATAAACCTTACAAAGTAGTTTAGTCCGGCCAATTGGGTGAGTGCCGTAGTATTGCGAACCATGAAGGCAAAATTTTCGATGACCACGAGGTGTGCCCCATCTACTAATCCCTCAATCTCGGTGACAATGTTGACCAGGCGCTCGAGCTCATGTATTGGCTTGTCTCCATTCGGTTTAGACTTGATCAGACCACTATTAACATGCTTCCCATTTTCCAGAACGGTGTATCCTGTTTTTACTAGTGAAAGGTCCAATCCAATAATTGTCATATTATTTAATCAATTCATACCCAGCCAATAATTTCTCATGATCAACATCCTTTACGTCTGCGTACACTTTCAACATATTTTCTATTGACAAGTCCAGTGCCCCCTCATCGAAATGGACGCGCTCTCGTTCATTCGGGACTTGTTCGATAATAACAGAAGCGTCGAAAAACTCCAAGAATTTACGGACATCGTCCAAAGATGTTCTCCGGTCTGTAACATAACACTTAACGATAGAGTGACTTGGGATCACTTCTTTCCCATCTCTTTCTTCCCAGACCATCTTATAGATCCCCCTCACAGGCAATGGAATCTCCGTGATATTCCCATCCTCGTAGACATAAATATTTTTCCCATGTTCCCCGACCTCTGCGGTGAAGACGCTCCCCGTCATTTGTGTCTTTGGAGAGAGTCGTTGCGCGTTGTGAATATGCCCCGCAAAAATGGTTCCATATAACATCTCCAAGGCCTCACGAGGAAACACGATTTCATTGAATAAACTCACCATGGTGCCATGCACAGAGGCACCCGCGATACCTTGGTGCAAAAATGCAATATCGGCCCGCCTGAGGGCTTCCAGGGCCTTCTGGACGCCTTCCTCCTTATCTTTGGCGCCAACCATGGATGGAGTGAGATAGGGGACAAACATGGCCTTTTTAGATCCGCCCGCAACCAACGGGGCCAATGTTGGTTCTGTATGGACTTCCCAGTTCGGATACTCAACGCTTTTTAGGAAATCTAATGCTGTCTTACGACCGAATCGCTCATGATTTCCTACCAAAAGGTGCAGTTGTTTATCTCCAAAGCCCTTCAAAAACGCCACAAATTCATCTATGACAGCAGAATTATTGTGCCTCGCGTGGAGATTATCGCCCATTAAGACAACCGCGTCGCATGACTTTGCTGTCTCGTGTATTAATGATTTTACTGCCTCCCATTCGCCCCTTCGTCTATCGGTAATCGACGAAGCATATGGAAGGTCTAATTTAAAATGTTGATCGCCAATACATAATATCCGTGTCATATATTTTTTTATTAATGGTGGCCGGGGATTTGCACCCCGGTGTAGATAACCGTCCGAGGGTTCCGCGTCCGGCCATGTGTTATTGTCGCCGTCATCTGCAGGCCCTCGCCAAGCATCAGGCTATCGTGGTACATGTTTTAACCCTATAATCTTATTTCGGATTTGCATTCATTTCTACCTATTCTGCAACCACCGGGTAGTCACTTACGCCTCGTGCGCAACTGTGAGTTTACGAGACGACGGAGACGTTGTCCCGTGAGAAGATACTAAAGGATAGATACTTTCACTAGAAAGCTGGTGGATTGTACTTGTTGGAATTTTTGATGTACCCCCCAACAATAAGTAGTCCTTCAACTCTGCAACCTTCGACCACACGGTTCCCATATTACGATTACGGACATCTCCGGATGTGCGCAGTAATTTATATGTTCGGATCCCAACACCGCCGAGAGAGTCTTTGTTGTTAATAATGAAGCGCGCCATGTTTGCGATATCGCTGTTCGTCCATTTTGCATGCTGATATTTCTTGCGTCTCGGGGTCTCAGTAAAAGACGAAGAAACAGATGTCTTTTTTACTACGGCCCTTGCAATAAACGTCCCGTGTACAACGGAAACGAATTCATCTGCGTTCGAACACTCAAGATCCACCGTCATGCCATTTTGAGAAATAGTTCCTTTTATCATTTTATTTTATTTGTTTTTAATAACTATCGACTATTTTGTATAACCACTCAGCTTTATAATGATCTTCGTGTACTCATCTTGGTTGCTAAGCTTGAAGCCTGTGACAGCTTCGATTAATGCGTCAAGTATATCTACGGGGAGTCCCGCTGACGCAACCCCCTTGTCAACGGCCAATTTTCTAATAGCATCAAGTGTTTCGTGTGTTTCTACATGGGATGTTACAGGTATACTCGCCACCATAGGCACAACATCTTCAGGTGCAGGGGTCCTCACGTAGCCAGCAGTGTTGGCGGGGGCACCCAGATCTCGCCATGCCTGTTCCGCCTCTGAGACCACTGGAGCAGCTCCCTGTCCCCTCAGCGCGGTACCCATTCCATCAATTTTCCTTGCTCTCTCAGCGAGCCATGCATGATCGACAATCTCTTTGTCAAAATATGCATTAATGACCTTTGCCATCTTGTCCGGGTATTTCTTGCTCTTCACTTCTTTATCGAAGCGAAAACCAACAATACACCCGATGTTTGCTTCAGCCATGCGGTCGTTGAGAATTGTGTTCGTGGTGCGAATACCGATGCTCCACATCTTATCGTTGTTCTTTCTGTCTATAAGTGTGTAGACCATCTGTTGGTTACCATAGGTATCTGTCGCCTCATGTTTATCAATATAGGTGCCCTGCACGTTATCTCCCACTTTTTTGAAAGAGAAGAATTCCCCCCTTTCTATCCCCACATCTCCTACGTCAAAAATATCTTGCATTTTGATTTTATGAATTAATATGACTTATAATTTATGTTTCTCGACCTTAGTGGAATCTTATACCCTATCGAAAAAGAAGTCAAGAGGGCTGTGGATAAGTCTTGTTAAACACCATCTAATAATTCGTCCTAAAGTTGGAACAGCAGATGACGGTCGATAAAAGAGGGTTGGGGATAGTTCATACTATTTTTCTTTCCCCATTTTCATCTATAACCACTGAAATATCCTTCAGACTCCTAAAACCGTTTCCACCTTTTCCATTACTGTTTTCTAATTTCGAATCTTCTATCATGCTAGTCGCCCCTCTATTTATGTTTCCTAATATTAAGTCACCGTTTTCTGCAGATTCAATCTCTATATCTGCACCCCAAAAAGAAACAAAATCATTCATATTGTGATCCATATCCGGGCGAGGCACAGTTATTATCACATTTTTCTCTTTATCTTCTACGGTATTTAATAGCTCAATCAGATTTTTTATTTTCATAATTATTTTGTTTTAATTTTTTAAGAAGGATCATGGTAATTCTATAATTTTCTTACATACAACACATATGACTTGTGTTGTCATATTCTTAGGACTACTATAACCTGCATGCGTCCCCAACCACTCTTGGTGAGAGGTTGTCTGGTATGTAATGTATTGATGTTTGCATATCTTTTCTTTTTTCATATTATTTTTCGATTATTTTTTATAATATTTACCTACGGCGTCACACACGGCTTCAACTCGATGACGTGTGATCCCCAGCCAGTGAAATGGCTTTTTACATGTGTGACAATAGCAAGTTTTTGTTTTCGTGATATACATATATGTTGTCTTTATGTATTTTTTATTTTTGGAATAACCTCCGGATGATCTTCAACGTGTAGTAATCGGGGGCCAGACAGCCATAGATACTCATGGGTGGTTGTATTAAACCAGAATATGGAATCCTTTTGATCGGTTATAATTAGGGCACCGTTGTTGTTGTCATCTGCATACCTCACTATCTTGAATTGACCGAATGGGGTTATATACATGTCACATCCCTCTTGTAGTGGGTCTATTTTGTCGAGTTCGTTTTCCTTCAACCACGTAAAGGCCATCTCATTGCACCGTAATATTTTGTCACTCTCTCCATATAAGAATGCGATTCTCAGAATATCATATATATTCTTGCATGTGTATTTGGCATCCGGCAACCCGAATAGTGTTAATTTATCCATATTATTTTCTAAGGAATTTTATGACTTATAATTTATGTTCCTCGACCTTAGTGGAATCTTATACCCTATCGAAAAAGAAGTCAAGAGGGCTGTGGATAAGTTTGTTTAGAGTATGTCCAAGTTGAGGTATCACCATTTTCTGGCGGTAGGTGCATATATTTGATATTAAATAATAATTCTACTTATAATTTCATTAGTACAACTGCCAGCATCATTAACAAAACACCTGCTAGAACACCAAACGTAATCGGCTCTCCGCTGACATGAGATAGTATGAGACGCAAAACAGCAGTGATTAATGTGAAAACAGCAGCCCCAAGAACCCATCCGGGCGCCTCTTTGAATAGATAAAACAGCGCTATTTGTGCGAGAAGAATCGGCCCGATGGTATAAGGAAGCCCAACCCAAAAACTATCAAAAAATCTCGTACGATAAATATACTCTAGAAGCAATATGGCGATGTTGGCTAATAGGGCGTAAAGTATCCAATTCATATTGCAATATTATCCCTTAATTTTTTCGGTGATAGTGGCACGGATTTTTTCATATAATTCAGCAGCTTTCTTTAGTGTCTCAGTTCCCTGCTCAACGCCGACCCCAAGCCTTACATCACCATAAGAATATGTGTTGCCACTCTTGGTGATTACTTCGTGTTGCACGGCGGCGTCGAATGTATCCTTTGCCATATCAATACCGGACCCATAATACAGCGTGATTTCCCCACTACGGAACGGGGGAGCAACCTTATTCTTCACGGCAGTGATCTTCAAGACGTTTCCGATTTGTTCATCGTTCTTGCCTTTGATTTTTTCTCCCTTGGCAACGGAGAGACGGACGGATGAATAGAATTTTAAAGCTTTTCCTCCACTCGCCACCATTTTATCGCCCCACATCACACCGATGTTGGTTCGTAATTGGGAAATAAATATGACCGTCATTTTAGATTTTGCAACCGGTCCAGTAATGATGCGTAATGCCTTTGACATTAATCGTGCCTGTATTGCAATAGAATCTTTTAACATTTCGTCTCCTTCCAGTTCAACCTTTGGAGTGAGCGCGGCAACTGAGTCTACAATAATCAGGTTAACTGCGTTCGTTTCTGCGTAGGCTCGTATGATATCAAAGGTTTCCTCCAGGGTTGATGGTTGCGACACAAGTAATTTTTCTGTATTAATGCCAAGTGTGGTGGCATATTTTATATCATACGCGTGCTCTGCGTCTATGAAGGCGACAGTGCCGCCATTTTTCTGAACATGGCCGGCTATAAACATACATAGTGTGGATTTTCCACTCGATTCTTGACCGAAGACATCAATAACTCGCCCTACCGGGAGACCGTCTCCCATAATGTAATCTAGGATAAATGAACCCGTTGGGAGTGTTTCAACTTTTTCTTGTCCTTCTCCTGCCTGTATTACGACACCGTCTCCATATTTTTTTTGCAAATTGGCGATTGCATTTTTTAATGCGTCCGGCTGTTCTGGTTTTTTCATAATCCAATCTTATAACTATTAAAATACTTGTCAATACCCAGTCTCAAGTCTCTTGGATATTAATGACGCAGCCAACGCGGCCCGTGCCCGCCAGTCGGGCTCTTTGGCTATTTGGGTGCGTATATATACTTCAAACGCCCCAGCATCGACTGCGGGGGCGTTTGCGACACGTGTAGACGATTTAATTGCCCCTACAACCTCATCGACCATTTCTGGCGGTGCGTTGTATTCTTCAAGAAATGATACTATCTTGTCTAAATTTTCTTTGTCCATCTTAACTAGTTGGAATATTGTGTTTTGCAAAACAATTTTTCCAGTTTAAATATCCCCGCGGTTCCTCTAGAACCTTTTGCGCCAGCCTAATTTGTATATTAGGGTCGTATATCACATTTATGACCTCAGGCCTTTCTAAATCGGGCAAGAGATTGTATTTTCCATTGTAGAACCAAAAACTACTTTCTTTCCACTGTAGTAGTCCGTAACTAGGAGAACCTCCGTCCATCGGATTAATGGCTTCCGGATTTCTCCCGCTTTCGCAGGTCGCGAGTGTGTACATTGCTGTATCGTTCTCTAATACCCACTGCCACCAGTCTGGAGATGTTTCAGACACAATGTTTTCTACGGGTGACCCCTCGTTTGTGGCTGTTTGTATAACAAACGACGACAAAAAAGGGACCGCAGAGAACACAAATGTAATCGGCATCACCAATAATAAGTTTCGTAACATATATAGTGGTTTCTGCTACCACCAAACCAAGAGATGTAAAAGATCTGTTTAGGTGTTATACGCACCGTCTATTTAGTATATCATAGGCCGGGCTATAAGTCACCCATCGACTCGTCGTCAAGTACCGTCAGATATTTCCCGAATAATATAAAACCCTCTAGGATTTCTGCCTCTAATTTATGCACATCGTCTGCGCTTCCAAGGATAGAGGCCTTCATCAGTTCACCGCCAGATCCCTGCCTTGTGGCGTATAAGGTGAAGGCTCGCTGTATTTTGCGTAGCACCTCAGTCCATCCCGACGGATCGAACTCAAATTCTGTCGGAAGATAGACACCGTTCTCGGCGTACCAATCTGCGTATATAGATATGTTCGGGTACACGGCGTCCATAACCATGTCTCGTATATTCTTTTTTTTGTTCACCGCGGAGAATCTACGAAAGAAATTCATAAAATAATCAAGCATGTTATTTTGTTTTACTTAATAATGATTGCGTAACAAACTCAATCTCGTTCTTTGAAAGTATAGTACGAGCCTGTTTCATGGCAGCCACATCGCCTGATTCTATGATGTGTTTCATGATATCGTTCTTCTGTGTCTTCAGGCTTTCAATCTGTTCCTTGATTGCCTTCGGCTTCTCCCTCCCCGCGGGCAAGAGGGGCCCGTTCGGTGTGGGTGCAATACCGCCGTTCATCATCGCGAGCACTTGCTCGAGCTCCAGAGTCACCCACGTATCTATATTTGCGAGGCCGCGGTCTTGGTCATGCGTTAATGAGCCTATTTCGTTCTTCGCGGCCACAAATGCGTCGTCAAGCGACGTATAGATGCCCATATGGAGGACGGAACCTTTGTGCCCCCTTACCACAATGGCATAGATTTTGGGCTTCACGGTCCGCCTGTGGATAATTGTCTTTTGTTCCGGCATGATGTGTAAATGATTTATTATTAATAATAGTAGTATACAACAGGCCGAGGGCTAAAACTCAATATTTAGCCCGACGTCGTTTACATTGATACCCAGATCCCGCAACATTCTTATAATCTTCGGACGGTCATCAAACCACACCTCTATCTGGTATTTCTGTAAATATTTCTCATAGATGTCTCGCTTCACGTCTACGTCGTCTCGCTTGTCCCCCGACCGTCTCATGATAAGAGTTTCGTATGTAATGCCTTTGTCTGCCAACCATTGCTCTGTCTCCTTTCTATAATCTTCCGGACGAGCAGAGACAAGGACCACCGGGTGCCCCGACTGACGATATACATCGACCTGATCGGCAATCTCTTTTCGTAACGTGTCCTGTGGGATACCCTCGAAGAACAGTTTCCAGTTTTTGGTTTCTCCTTTTGCATACTGTAAACGGTGAGTGCAGTCGGCGAGCGTACCGTCAATGTCAGAAATACAAATCCCTTTCTCGGGCGCCTTCCACATCCCATATTGCATCGCAAATTGTATGATCACATCCTTGCCGACAGATTTTTCTCTTACCTTATCACGTTCCACACACACGTCCCACGGAGTGTTTATGTATTCGTGTTCGAACTGGGCGCCACATTCTTTTGCGATCGTAGACCACATCTCTCGGTTTTTTGGATTAAGGTTACAGTCATCAATGACAATGTTGTGTCCAAGCGCCAAAAGGGTACGGGCGAGGGCTTTCTCGCAATCCACGGTGATGCCCTCGTTGCGTCCGCTCCATTTGTTGTGGTGGAGCATCTCACGGAAAAGGTCGCGATTGAGACGAACCCAGTTACCCTGCGCGACTATTTCTGCGGTGCGTGTACTTTTTCCGGAACACGGCAAACCGCTAAGCATTATTAATTTCATATATTATTTATCTAATTTTACCCACGCTAATATCAGATACCCGACGGCGAGCGTGCCCCACATATACACAAAGAATGGGTCTCCATGGAATCTGGATGCCTGCGCTAATATGATTGATGCCCACGCACCGATGTAATAATGAACACTAGTCATTTTTATTGTTATGATAAAACGTGTCTGTTAATTTCGACATGTCCTCCGGCCTCTCATCTGCCGTGAAGATATATCCCACGCCGACCCAATTTCTGAGTGCCTGAAAAAACCTCTGCTCGGGATGTGCTATGCAATATTCTGAGAATGATTCCAATAATTCTTTGTTTTTGTTTTCCATAATTAATTTTTCCTATCCGCAACACTAATACTGTCCATGATTATATCCTTGTAGATCTGAATTGTTTTTTTGTTTGCAATCCGTTGCAGCGCCCTAAAATCCAGCTTTGGAATATCTTTCGCGATGGCGAAACCCTCTTCTTGCCACATATCATGGTACACGGTGCCTGTTATTCTGGGGATATGCTTTAGGTCAAGCTTCTCATCTATTAACGGTTGGATCTTGTGCATAATTTTTTCTACCCTCGCCAGACTAATATATTTGTTCACTACATACACCTCCCAATATGTCTCACTGTGTTTGTTGTTCCCACCGAATGTAACCGCATTATCCTCCTTGAACGATTCCGTCACAATCTTCGCAAACACGTTATCGCCAAACGTGTTGACGAACCCAGGGTTCTTGATAACCACACCTTCACCCCGATCACCAAACTCAGACTTACCGACATACTCCATTAATTGCTCAACGGTTGGGTTTTCGAAGATTCCATGATGAGGGACCGTATCAATGCTGTATTGTGCTCCTATCGTACGAATCCAGTCTTGTGGAACATATCCATCACCTGTCCATATATCAAAGAGATATGCCTTCCGATACATAGTTTCCTTATATGCGATGGTATGGCGAACCATCCACTCCATATATAACCGCCATGTTGGATGGTCAGCCAACAGCCGCTTCACACCTTCGTGCCCCTTCATATACGATACAAACCCGTTGAACTCTTCGTCCCCAAGCACGCGTGTACGAGAAGCGAGTTTCATCTCTCCGGTTTCATCAAGCCAGCACGAGGTATTCGCTCCGTCAATTTTTTCTTGTACATGGCAAACACCGACCAAAATGCCTTCAGTTTCCTCCTTCCCCAGCCTGTGTATTTTTCCATATGATCGAAACTCGTTCATCATAGTATTTCAAAATCAATTTCAAAATCAAGTGTACATTTACAATGTGGGCATCTATCTTCTACACAGTTCCCACAGTATTTTTGATGGCAAACAGAACAGGTTGTTAAATCGTGTTTCATTTTGTTTTAATTATCTGATAATTTTTGTTAATTTTACACGGAAGTAATCCTTTTAGCTCCCCAAACTCATGCACAAACCGCACCCTTCCCTCAAAATACGCCAAATCATCGACTAGTTCTATCGGGGCATTCGTGTCCCATCTTTTGCAAAACCACTTACGAAACGCTTCTGCCTGCTCTATACTCTTCACGCGATTGTCCGAGAAGTGTTTAAAGGCTAGTCCCACAACCCCAGACCCCCAGCCGGCTTCTGCTAGCCTGAATGGCCATATCTTATCATAAAAATGCTTAGGAAGCATCTCCGGGCACATCTTTAATGACGAGATTGCTGTTCGTCTCAATACCATGAACAAACTATCTACTGTAACGGCGGGCAGAATCTCTTTAACATACTTAGACGGATATATTTGTTGTGAACTGGGATCACTATTCCCAACTGGCAGTATGTCTTGCCCCATCGCAGTGACACCCTGCCACCCAAATACACTAATGAGGCCCAGTTTTTTGTGTAATTTGAATACATGCCTTACTTTCGCGTCCCAATTTTTCTCATAAATCGCTACATCGAAATGCATGAGACCGATGAGTGGGGCGTCGTATTTTTTATATAGTTGCTGTAGCGCATAGAAGTAACCTATATTCTTGTTATTCCGAATGACGGTTATATCAACCCCCTTCGGTTTTTGCTCCATTCGAAACGGCTCATTCGAATCATTGTCGATGATAACAAATTTCGTGTGTTTAAGATCACTGGTGTTTGTGATGAGGATGGCGAGATTTTGCGCCAATAGTTCTTTGCCCCCAATGACCGGAATACCTATGACTATATTCATGTTTTTTTATTATCTTTAATAATCTCACACGCCACACACCCACTTCCATGACATCTTTTGCATAATTCAGGATACAAATCACCCACGATGTCCGATTGAAAAGCCTCCTTACTATTTACGTCCATGACTGATAGTTTCCCCTCAAAACCACCTCCAGTATCCATAAAAATCACATTACCGCAGTGAGATGGGACAGAAGAAAACCTCCATATGGATGTATGCCCCACATACACCTCCTTAAAACCTGGGACGTGTACGGGCACCTGCCCCGCCAGTCTCCATAACTCACGACTCCACATGAGATCTTCCGGGTCCATTGTTTCTGGATTTTGTCCGGGGGTCAGACCGCCGTGGACGTATAACCTTTTTTTATTATCGATATGATAAAAAGGTGTCCCAATTAAGAAGTCTCTATGTTTTTCTTTCAATTCTGGGTGCT
>ERZ1292623.4935-Hain-H51-01um-R1-4935-length-10791-cov-3_pt1 | contig 10791 bp, 11 predicted proteins | sample MGYA00564398_ERZ1292623 | MGnify/ENA primary metagenome ERZ1292623 (study PRJEB36523, sample SAMEA6512633) | groundwater metagenome | collected 2019-01-07 | study: AquaDiva: Metagenomics assemblies of 32 groundwater samples
CAGACTCATCCCCCCCTATGCCAACAACCAGTATATCACCCAATGCTTTGCAGTCTTCAAAAAAAAGGACATGCCCGGCGTGAGTTAAATCAAAAACACCGGCACAAAAAACAATTTTTTTGTCTTTATATTTATTTCTGATTTCTTTAAGTTCTTCGTAGTTTTGCAGAATCATTTGTACAATTATAACTCTATTTTGAGCTTTTTTGTTTTTTACAGTATTAAAAGTTTACTTTATCCGAACATCGTGTTAAAAATTATATTATGGATTTAAATCATTTATCGGTAAAAGATTTCTCAGAAATTTTTGGAGTATCAAGCGAAAAAATTTCCGAAGATATTAAAGAATTAATTAACAAATCCAACTTTTCATATTACCGCCTTGATTTTGCCGGAATCAAGGAAGTTATCTTAAAAATTCTCAAAAGAATAGATTCCCCAGATCTTGGAATTGCCGGCGCTCAGGGGAAAGAAAGATGGGTGAGGGGTTGGCAAGAAAATCTCGATAACTTTATTAAAAGCGGTTACGATATTAACGAACTAGTTCCGAAGTTTATAAGGCCAAATCAGCCAATAAGGTTGTTTGGGGATTATGTAGTGCCTCTTAACTCCGAATTCGAACTGAATTTTTACAAAATATTTAGATCGTGGATATTTAGCGAATATTTGTTCGGGTTTGATACGATTTATGAATTTGGTTGTGGGACGGGTTTTAACTTGGTTGAGTTAGCTAAACTTTATCCCGAAAAAAAACTTCACGGCCTTGAATGGGTTTCGCCTTCAGTTGAAATTTTGCGCCTTCTTCGCGAAAAATGTGGTTACAATATTACCGGTCATTTATTCGATATGTTTTCGCCGGATAAAAATTTGGAAGTTACTCCCACAAGCGCGTTTCTTGCGATTGGTGCTTTGGAACAGATAGGAAAAAACTTTGAACCTTTTTTGGAATTTGTTTTAGAAAAAAGGCCCGCGATATTTGTGCATGTGGATTCTATTACGGAGTTGTACGGTGAAAACAACTTGAGCGACTACTTAGCGCTGAAACACGACATTAAAAGGAATTATCTCCAGGGTTACCTTACGCGCTTGCGCGAATTAGAAAAAGAAGGGCGAGTTGAAATAATGAAGGTTCAGAAGGTGTCTTGCGGAGGGCTTTACCACGACGGATACTCGTATATTATCTGGAAACCTAAATAAAGAAAAAGTTATGAATTTGGAAATAAAAGGCAAATACGCTTTGGTTACAGGAGGAAGTCACGGAATCGGACGCGCAGTCGCACTTGCACTTGCTGGTGAAGGTGTAAATGTTGCTATTTGCGCCCGCAAGCCGGATGCGGTTCAAAAAGTTGTTGGGGAAATAGAGAATTTTGGAGTAAAAGCTTTGGGTATTTCTGCCGATGTTGCCGTTTCTGCCGATATTAAACGTGTAATGGATACGATAATATCTAAATGGGGCACGGTTCATATTTTGATAAACAACGTTGGTGGAGGGGGTCGCTGGGGACAACCGCTAGTTGAGAATACGGAAGAAAAAGTATGGTTTGAGGTTTTTGAAAAAAATGCCGGGGCGGCCATCAGGTTTACTAACTGGGCAATTCCTTTTATGCGGCGGCAAAAATGGGGAAGGGTTGTAACGATTACTTCAATTTACGGCAGAGAGGGCGGAGGTAGGCCGTGGTTTAATGCCGCTAAAGCCTACGAAACCAGCATGATGAAAACCTTAGGAATGATGAAAGAATATGCAAGGGACGGTATTACGTTCAATAGTGTTGCTACGGGTGGAGTCATGATTCCCGACACGGGTTGGGAAAAAGAAGCTAAAGAAAACCCAGAAAAGTTTAAAGAAACCATGGATCGCGAGTATCCATTAGGCAGGCTTGGTACACCAGAAGAAGTGGCGAGTGTAGTCGCGTTTTTATGTTCGGAAAAAGCTAGTCTAGTAAATGGCGCTTCAATTGCGGTGGACGGCGGACAAGGGAGAAGTTTTTAATTACTTGAAAATATAAGTGGTGAGCCGTAGTTTTATTGTGTATGAAAAATAAATTGTTTCGTATAGTAATAACCGGAGCGCCGGGGGCAGGAAAAACAACTACAGTTGATGTTTTAAGACAGGAATTGAGCCATTTGGTGGTTTGCGCCCCAGAGGTGGCAACACCACTTATGACACATCTTGGTATTAAACCAGAAGTAATTGGGAGGGATTTTGTAATTCAGCCTAAATTTCAAGAAGAAATGTACAAAATACAAAAGTCGCTTGAGGATATCTCAGAAAAGTTTGCTATATATTCCGGGAAAAAAGCGATTTTGTTTGATAAATCACGAATAGAAATGGCGGCTCATATCTTGTACGACAAAATTTCCGTAGCAGAAGGAAAAAATATTTACAAAAAAGTTTTTGGCTTTAGCGTTGAGGATGTTTACAAAGATTATGATTTGGTTTTGTTTTTGGAATTGCCCAAAGAAGAAATTTATCACAAGATTATCTCGAATAATCCAGCAAGGGCCGGGCTGCAATATGAAGAGTCCAAAATGCTTGGAGATAGGGTAAAGGAGATTTGGAAAAATCATCCGAATTTTAAAGTTATTTCTTCGTACGAAGATTGGAATGAAAAACTCAAAAAAATCCACGATACTATAACAGATTTTTTAAAAAATAACCCCGCCTAGGCGGGGTTATTATTATGGTTTTAGAATGTCAAGCAGTATTTCATGCAAAAAACCATTGCTTATAACGTGTCCGTTTATTTTTCCTTTGGAATAATCCAGTTTGTCTCCCCGGGGGTCTGTAGCTTTTCCGCCCGCTTCCTCAACAATTAACTGCATTGCGGGGGTTTCCCAAATCTGTTTTGCTGAGGTAATTGATGCCACAACTTCGCCAGAGGCAATAAGCCCTCCAAAATAAGCGGCGGAGGCGCATTGTACCCAATGCGCGCCAAAATCTTCAAGAATTTTATGCGTTTTGGGAAAATGCGACGGGTAAAAATGTGCAGCTACAAGCGTACCTTTTAAATCTTTTTTTTCTGACACTGCAACTTTTGTGTTTTCCAAAAAACTGCCTTTTCCGCGCGTCGCGTGCCACATTCGGTCCAAGAACGGATCATGGATTATAGATTCTATTGGTTCCAAGTTTTTTAAAACAGATATGCAAAAAGTTGAGATTGGTATTCCGTGAGAAAACGGTATTGTACCGTCCACGGGGTCGCATATGAGTACATATTCTGATTTTGGATCAAAAAGCTGTTCGCCTTCCTCGCTCGCGATTTGTATGTGAGGAAAGTCTTTACGGATTGACTCGACAACTAAATCATCCACTGTTTTATCTGTAACAGTAAGCGGGGTGCCGTCCGCTTTCCACTCTTTTTTCATTTTCAAAGAAAAATTTGTTTTAATAACTTCTCCAGCCCTTGATGCCAACATGCAAAGATACGTAAAATTAGGATAATGTTTTTTCAAAGTTCACCTCTTGTTTTTTTTGAGAAACCCTGCTAAGCTTAGCACGGACTTGAAAATTTGTCAAAAAAGGAGTTTGCACAATGCTATCTGTTGAAAAAACAAAGTTGAAAAACGTGTTGGTTTTCAAGCATTTTTGTTTTGAGGATCACAGAGGGACTTATGAGGTTTTATATAATGAAGAGGAGTACTCCGAGGCGATTAAAAAAGAAACTGGATGGAAACCTAAATGGCGGGAAGACAATATTGCAAAGTCTTCCAAAAATGTTTTGCGCGGATTTCATGGGGATAACAGAACTTGGAAATTTGTAACGTGTCTTAGGGGAAAATTTTATATTGTGGTTTTAAATTACGATTCAAAATCAGAACAATTCGGCCAGTGGCAGAGTTTTGTTCTAAGCGAACAAAATAAAATACAAGTTTTAATTCCTCCCAAATATGGTCATGCTTACAAAGTGATGAGTGACAAGGCAATGTTCCACTACAAACAATCACAAATTTATCAAGGAATGCGCAAGCAGTTTACTGTGCGGCGCAACGATCCGCGATTCAATGTGTGGTGGCCATCTGATAATCCGATTATGTCAAGAAGAGACGAAATGGGCGAGGTGGTCGATGAATAACAGAGCCGATTTTTTTTGCGAAAAAAAAGTGCTGGTTACGGGCGGCGCAGGCTTTGTGGGCACAAATCTGGTTAAAAAACTTGTAGAACTTAAAGCCAATGTGCGGGCAACTTTTTATAGAAAATTTCCGCAATATGAACACAAAAATATAGAATATGTTTTTACCAATCTCAAAGATAGCAGTTATGTAAAAGACGCGGTGCGCGACATGGATTATGTGTTTATGTGCGCCGCGGTTACTTCTGGCGCCGCTGTTATAGATAAAGATCCTTTGATTCACGTTCATCCAAACACAGAAATGAATTCTATGGTACTTGATGAGGCACACAAAGCTGGAGTGAAAAAGTTTCTTTTTATTTCTTCTACTGTGGTTTATCCAGAAACAGATCATCCGGTGTGCGAAGATGATATGGAATATGGCAATTTTTTTCATAAGTACTTTTTTGCTGGTTGGATGAAGCAGTATAGTGAGGTAATGTGCAAAATGCACAGCATGATTAAAAACCCGATGCCTGTTATTGTTGTACGCCCGGCAAATTTATACGGTGAGTACGATGATTTTGATTGGGAAACATCGCATATGCCACCCGCTCAAATTCGCAAGGTTGTAGAACGTCACAATCCAATTACAGTTTGGGGTGACGGCAACGATGTAAAAGATCTTTTGTATGTTGGAGATTTTGTGGATGGAATGCTTTTGGCGATGGAAAAAATTCAAAATTTTGAAATTTTAAACATCGCAAGCGGAGTATCGGTTACCACCATGGATGTTTTACAAACCGCACTTCAAATAGAAGGATACAGCCCGGAAATTGTTTTTGATGCGTCAAAACCATCTATGATTCCAAAAAGGCTTATCGATACATCAAAAGCCGAAAAACTCATCGGTTTTAAAGCTCAAACGTCTCTTTACGACGGAATGAAAGCAACAATGGAATGGTATAAAAAAGTAAAAACGCAAGAGAGTTGATTTTTTTTAAAAACCTGTTACATTTATAACAGGTTTTTTGATAGGTGAAAAATGAAAATAGGCCTTATGCAAGTCAACAATAGTTTTGGCGAAAGAGGAAAGGAAGACTGTTATTTGCCGAATTCTGTGGGTTGCCTGGTAGCATACGCGGTTGAGCAGTTGCCGAAGCCAGAGATGTTTGATTTCATGCTCGACAAAATTATATATAAAAGAATGCCGGTGGAAGACTCGGCAAATCAGCTCAAAGACGCAGATGCAGTATTTGCCAGCCTTTATGTTTGGAATAAAAACATGACTTATGATATTTTGCGGAGACTAAAAGAAAGAAATCCCAACGTAATCACTGTGGTGGGTGGTCCTCAGGTGGAGGGCCCGATACCAAATGATCCTACAAGAACAAAACGGTTTATGAATATTCATCCTTACATTGACATTGCATGTCATTTAGAAGGAGAAGTTGCGTTTACAGAAATTTTGAAGAATATGAGTGGCGATTGGAGCAATGTACCTTCTATTAGCTATCGTACTGAAAAAAAAGAAATAAAAACAAATCCTTTGGCACCAAGACTGCTTCCAAATTTTCATGATTTTGTTTTTAAAGAAGATGTTTTAATGCTTCCTTCCCCGTATCTTAATGGGATTTTTGATCCTTTGATGAAAGCAAATCCTAATCAAAAATGGTTGATTTTGTACGAAACCGATCGGGGGTGTCCATTTAAATGCAATTTTTGCGATTGGGGTGGATTGGTGGCAAGCAAGGTTTTTAAAATTTATCGAGAACGAAACTACAAAGAACTTGAATGGGCTGCACAACATGGAATTGAATTTATTTTTTGTGCGAATGCAAATATGTTTATTTTTGACCGTGATGTTGAAATTGCAGAGTACGCGGCAAAAATCAAAGCAAAATTTGGATATCCAAAATCACTTTCTGTGCAGAATGCTAAAAATGCCGCAGAACGCGTGTTTAAAGGGCAATATATTCTTGCAAAAGCTGGACTCAACAAAGGCGTTACATTATCATTTCAGTCCAAAGATCCGCAAGTTTTGGAGAACATTGAACGGGATAATATATCTTTGGAAGATTATCAACGATTACAGAAAGCTTTTGCTAAAGAAAGGATAGAAACTTACAGCGACATGATAATTGGGCTTGCCGGAGAATCGTATGATTCTTTTGCAAATGGCATATCCGACACCATTGCTGACGGTCAGCACAATAGAATCCAATTTAGCGAACTTTCTGATCAACCAGGCGCAGGGATGTCTGATCCAGAGTATCACAAAAAACATGGAATTGTTACTCAAAAAGTTAGAGCTACAACATATCATGGAAGTGTATACGAACCGGATTGGGAAATTCCAGAAGACGAAGAACTTGTGATTGCGACCAATACCATGCCCCCGGAAAATTGGGTGCGAGCCAGGGCTTTTGCATTTATGACGTCACTTTTGCATTTTGACAAAGTTTTACAAATTCCACTAATTGTAGCAAAAGAAACATGCAACGTAACTTATAGAGAACTTATTGAACTTTTTTCTGAGTGTAATTCTCTAAAATATTCTGTGATTTGCGAAATCAAAAACTTTTTCTTGGAAAAAGCGCGATCTATTCAACGCGGTGAAGTTAAGGATTGTACTGGTCCTGATAGATTGGATATCTGGTGGCGGGCGGACGAATTTGTTTTTATCAATCTTGTCCGTGATGGAAAAATTGATGATTTTTACAATGAGGCGGAAGCAGTAATGCTGGAATTCTTGGATGGCAAACACCCAAATATAAAAAATATTCTGCAGGAGGTGATTTTGCTAAACAAATGTTTGATAAAACAGCTGTTCTTTAAAGACGATGCGGTAGTAGTATTATCGCACAATGTTTTAGAATTTGTGGAATCTGTTAAGGTTTTGGAGAAAATAGAACTTAAAAATGAGAGTTGTATATACAGAATAAATAGAACCTCCGAAAGCTGGGTTGACTGGAATGATTGGATGAAAGAAGTGGTTTGGTATGGCAACAAAAAGGGGGCTTATTTATACAATAACGTTAAAAACGAAACAGGAGGACACCACTGATGAATTTCAAAGGAAAGAAAGTGTTGGTAGCTGGGGGTACTGGGCTTATTGGTACCCCTTTGGTTAAGATGCTCATTGAAAAAGAGGATGCCAACGTGCGGATTGCGTCTTTGGACGATAAATCTCGCGCACATCCAAAAGCAGAATTTTTTAAACTCGATCTGACAAAATACGTAAACTGCATGGTTGCTTGCAGTGGGGTGGATTTTGTTTTCAATCTTTTGTGCCTCAAAGGTTCTCCTAAGTTTATGAAAGAACATCCAGCCACAGCTTTTGATGTAAATACTGATTTAGAAAACAATATGATACGAGCCGCTCATCAGTGGGGAATAAAAAACTATTTTCTTACCAGTTCCATAGGTGTTTATCCGGCGGCGGAAGTTTTTTTTGAAGACGATGCGGTAAACGAAAAATTTCCGTCAAAAAACGATATGGCTGCTGGTTTTGCAAAATGTGTGGCAGAAGTTCAGGCTCGGCATTACATGGCTGAGTATGGCATGGTAATTTCAATTGTGCGTCCGGCAAATACTTACGGACCGCTTGACGATTTTGATTCAGAAAAAGCGATGGTTGTCCCGTCCTTTATTAGGCGGGCTCTGGGCGGAGAAAATCCGTTTATGGCTCGTGGCGCTTCTGTAATTAGAGACGTGATTTACTGCGAAGATGTGGCAAGAGGCATGCTTCATATCGCAAAACTTGAAGAAACAAGGCCCGTAAATTTGGGCAGCGGAATAGGATACAAGCTTTCGGAAATTTTGGATGCAGTCATTGAAAATCTTGAAGAAAAGCCTGAAATAGTACGGGAAGATTCCGGATTAGGAGATAAGCAAAGAGTTTTGGATATCTCTCGCGCGAAATCTTTAGGCTGGAGTCCGAAAATTTCTTTGAAAGAAGGAATCAAAAAAACAATGGATTGGTACAAAAATCAAAAAAAGTAAAACAAAATCCTCGATGGACAATCGAGGATTTTTTTTCTACGCTTAAGAAATGTTTAAATGGCTGAAATTTAAATTCGCGATGATTTTTGGAGTTCCGTACTTTGGGTCAATAATGGCGGCGCGCATGGGGAGAATGGTGAGGCATGGATATATGAGTAAGTTGGTGGAGTTGGAGTGCGAAAAAATAAAGAAGCCCTACTTCGCTGAAGCTACGAAGGGCGAGTACTTCGTACTCGAAATCGGTTCGTGGGCTGGGGGTTCGACAATTACTTTTGCCGAGGCGATAAAAAAATTTAATGGCGGCAGGGGAAGGGTTGTGGCGGTGGATGCTTGGCAGAGCTTTCATGGGCCCGCACACATAGAAAAACCAAGTCACGCGATAATGGAAAAAGCGCTAAGAGAAGGCAAAATTTTTGATTTGTTTTTGCACAACATCAAAACCGCTGGCTACGAAAAAACGGTGGAGGTAAAAAAGGGTTGGAGCCGTGATGTGTTGCCAACACTGCAAAAAGACCATTTTGACTTAATTTTTATAGACGGTTCGCATTTTTACGGCGATGTTTTAGAGGATCTTAAAAATTCGGCAGTTTTACTTAAAAATAATGGCGTGATGTGTGGAGATGATTTGGAGTTACAGTTAAATGAGGTCGATCAAGGAAATTTGCTTGAAAATAAAGATAACGATACGCTTTTAGATACGAAATCAGGAAGCAAATATCACCCTGGTGTGACTCTCGCAATCGGCGATTTTTTCGGACAAACAGTTACATGTTGGAAGGGGTTTTGGGCAATGAGGAAAACAACCGAAGGGTGGGAGAAAATTAGGTATAAAGAGATGGATGAGGGGAAAGTGGAAGTGCCAAGGCACTTAAAAAATTAACCTAATTTCTAATTGCTCTAATTGACCTAATCAATAACTAATGACTAATGATCCAAAAATAATAAATAAGTTTAATTTAGAAGAAAGAACAGCTAAGTTTGGTGAAGCAGTTATTAAATTTGCAAATAAAATACCAAAAAATGTTATGACTTCTCCGTTAATTAATCAGTTAGTAAAATCCGGAACGAGTGTTGGGGCTAACTATTGTGAAGCAGACGACGCCGAATCAAAATCTGATTTTAAACATAAAATAGGAATTTGTAAAAAAGAAGCTAGAGAATCCAAACATTGGTTTAGAATGATTTCAGTTGCTGTGCCAGAATTAACAGATGAGTCTAGGATATTGTGGCAGGAGGCAAAAGAATTAAATCTTATTTTTAATGCCATAACCAAAAAATTAAAATAACTTTTTTATTAGATATTTAAAGTTTGGGATTTGATTAGAAATTAGTTCAATTAGATTGATTAGAATAATTTTAACAGATTTATGGTGATTACTCGTACACCATTTAGAATTTCTTTTTTCGGTGGCGGCACTGATTACCCTGTCTGGTTCGAGCGTTATGGAGGAGCTGTTTTAAATACTGCAATAAATAAATATTGCTATATTACCACAAGATATCTTCCTCCGTTTTGGGAATGCAAATATAGGTTACGATACACAACTCCAGAAGAAACAAAAGAAATTCAGCAAATTAAACACCCTTCAATTAGAGAGTGTCTTTTGCATCTTAATTTCAACAAAGGTATAGAAATGCAGCACAATACCGATATCCCCGGCATGTCTGGATTGGGCTCAAGCTCTGCTTTTACAGTCGGTTTTTTAAATTCACTGCACTCTCTTTTAGGCGAAAAGATTTCAAAAGAAAAACTTGCGCAAGAAGCAATACACGTTGAACAGCGTAGAATCGGAGAAAACGTTGGTTCTCAAGATCAAACCATTGCGGCATTCGGGGGTTTTAGAAAAATAGATTTTTTAAATTCCGGCAAAATAAAAGTAGAACAGGTTGCTGTAAACGAATCAAGAAAAAAAGAACTCGAAAAAAATCTTCTACTTTTTTTTATTGGTTTAACTAGAAATGCTTCTTTGATCGCGGGTGAGCAAATAAAAAATATTCCACAAAAAACCGTAGAACTTAGGGCGATGCGAAAAATTGTTGATGATGCGCATACCATTTTAATTGATGAAAAACACTCTTTGGATTCATTTGGTGAATTACTGCATGAAAGCTGGAAAATTAAAAAAACTTTAAGTTCAAAGATTTCAAATCCCATTATTGACGATATTTATGAAGCAGCTTTAAGTGCAGGTGCTTTGGGAGGAAAGGTTTTGGGCGCTGGAGGCGGCGGTTTTATGCTTTTTTACGTTCCAAGAGAATATCAAGCAAAAGTGCGGTCGAAATTATCGGGGCTTTTGGAGGTGCCGTTTGAATTCGAGGAATTGGGCAGCAAAGTAATTTATCAATTACCCGAAAGCAAATGGGGGTATTCACCCTCCAAAAATTTTTAAATTATGAAAACAATTATTCTTTGTGGAGGGATTGGGACTCGCATGAAAGAAGAGACCGAATTTAAGCCAAAACCATTGGTGATGGTGGGAGATAAACCCATCATTCAGCACATTATGAACATTTATTCCCATTTCGGATTTAATGAATTTATTTTGACGTTAGGTTATAAGGGTAAAATGATTAAAGAATATTTTAAAAATGAATCCCATAACTTTAAAATTCATTTATTAGACACTGGCGCAGAAAGCCTAACGGGGGAAAGAGTCCTGCGCGTCGCGCATTTAATTAGGGAAGACAATTTTATGGTGACTTATGGAGACGGTGTTGCAAATATTGATATAAATAA
>ERZ1292623.4937-Hain-H51-01um-R1-4937-length-10785-cov-6_pt1 | contig 10785 bp, 20 predicted proteins | sample MGYA00564398_ERZ1292623 | MGnify/ENA primary metagenome ERZ1292623 (study PRJEB36523, sample SAMEA6512633) | groundwater metagenome | collected 2019-01-07 | study: AquaDiva: Metagenomics assemblies of 32 groundwater samples
ATATATTCTTGTTGGGAGGTCCAGTTCGTCAATTGTCAATTTTGCTATCGCCTCGGAAACTCCTGAAGAAATACTCTCCTTAGCAACCGGTGCTTCTTTAGGATTATATATTTGAGAAAAATAAGAAGATAAAATTTTTGCTGCAGTTTCTAATGCTTCTTTAGGATCAACAACTCCATTTGTCCAAATATCAAGTGTTAATTTATCTAAATTAGTTTGTCTTCCTACACGGGTTGCAGAAATTTCGTAGTTTACACGCTTAATTGGAGTAAATACAGCATCTGTTGGCAAAACACCAAGAGATGATGCTTTTCTTTCTTCTGCCAAGGAATATCCATAACCTTTTTCTACTGTTAGTTCCATATCAAGCTTTGCCTTTTTGTCACTTAAAGATCCAAGATATTGATCTTTATTTACAACCTCAACACCATCTGGTAATTCTAAATCAGACGCTTTGATTTCTTTGGAGCCTTTAACCGAAAGTTTAACTACAACAGAATCTTTTGTATCGCCCAATTTAAAATTTAACTCTTTTATATTAAGGAGGAAATCAACAACGTTTTCTTTGAGGCCTGGAATTGTCGAGAACTTATGCTTAACTCCTGAAATCTTAACAGATGTAACAGCTGCTCCCGGAATAGAAACGAGAAGAACCCTTCGCAGGGCATTACCCAATGTATGACCATAGCCTGGCTCCAAAGGCTCTATAATAAACTGCGCAAAATCTTCTTCTTTTTTACCTTCTTTTATTTTAAAAACTGGTTCTACCATGACTTTCTATTCTAACATTATCTAGAGTAATATTCAATAATTAGACGCAAGTTAAAGGGAACCTGTAAATCTTCAAGTTTAGGAAGACGTAAAAGTTTCCCGGACAAACCTTCTCTTTTTACATATGGCAGGAATTCTTTTTCTTCTTTTATAATTTCTAAAATTTTGGGATTTACTTCTGTTTTTTTAGAAAGAGAGATTATATCTCCTTCGGCAACAGAATATGATGGAATATTTACCCGTCTGCCATTTACTTTTATATGCCCATGGGAAACCAATTGCCTTGCCATATTTCTAGATTTTGCAAACCCCAGTCTATAAACTAAATTATCAAGCCTTGTTTCCAAAAGGGATATGATAAATTCCTGCGTGTCTCCTTTTCTCTTTTGTACTTTTTGTACCAAATTCTTGAATTGTTTTTCCAAAAGACCATAGGTCATTTTTGCTTTTTGTTTTTCCTGCATTTGCTGACCGTATTCGGAAAGTCTTCTCTTCCTTTTCTTTCCATGAATTCCGGGAGGAATACTTAATCTTCTAGCTAAAGAGTTGGATGTTTTATCCAATATATTAACTCCGACTTTTCGCGCTTGCCTATGTTTTGGTCCTGTATATCTTGCCATAATTAAACTCTCCTCTTTTTCTTTGCCCTTGGTCCGTTATGCGGAATTGGTGTAATATCTGCAATCATCGAAATCGAAAGACCTCCGGATTTTATGGCTCTCAAAGATGCATCGCGGCCAGATCCTGGACCTTTTATGTAAACTTCTACAGTTTTTAGTCCTTTTTCAACGGCTTTTTTTACAGCAGATTCAACAGCAGATGTAGCGGCATATGGAGTTGATCTTCTTGTCCCTTTAAATCCTGCGGCTCCAGCAGAAGAAGATGAAATAGCATCTCCCTTGTCATTAGTTATCGTAACAAGCGTGTTGTTAAAAGTAGCCGTTACATAAACTCTCCCATTTTCTGAGATTTTTACTCCGGCTGTTTTTGTTGCTTTTGTTACTTTTACTTTAGTTTTTTTTGTTGCTTTCTCCATTTGTTTATTTCTTAACCTCTTCTTCCTTAGGTGCGATACCCATTTTTACTGCATCTTCCTTCTTGATTGCTCCAATTGTAACTCTTTTTCCCCTTTTTGTTCTTGCATTTGATCTTGTTCTCTGTCCTCTAACAGGCAGGCTCTTACTGTGCCTTGTTCCTCTATAAGCGCCGATTTCTTTAAGTCTCTTTATGTTCCCTGAAATTTCAACCCTTAAATCTCCTTCTGTTTTATATTTTTCCACAACATTTTGAATTCGTTTTTGTTCGTCTTCCGAAAGAACTTTTACTCTCTTTGAAGGATCAATCTCCGCTTTTTTTAGAATTTCGTAAACATTGTTTCTTCCAATACCATAAAGATAAGTAAGAGCTATATCTATTCTTTTTTCGTCCAATAATGTAATACCTGAAATTCTCATAATTAACCTTGTCTTTGCTTGTGTCTTGGGTTCTCACAAACAACTCTAAGCACTCCTTTTCTTTTTATAATTTTACATTTAGCGCATCTTGGCTTAACGCTTGCTTGTACTTTCATATTATTTTTTATTTGTCTCTATAGGTTATTCTTCCCTTTGATTTATCGTAAGGCGTCATTTCCAATCTGACTCTATCTCCCGGCAAAATTTTAATAAAATGCATTCTCATCTTTCCTGATAAATGACAAATAATAACACTCCCATCCTCAAGCTCTACTCTAAAAAGAGTATTTGGTAAAGATTCCCTTACAATTCCTAATACTTCAGTCGAACCCTGATGCGGCATAATAATAAAACAATCACACGAAATTCGTGGATTGTGCCCTAAATTATAGCACTTATTGAGTCAAAATCAAAGGATCTTTGTCTGTTATTGCAATAGATCTTTCAAAAACCCCCGAGATACTTTTATCTTCAGTTATAATTGTCCAATTATCCGAACCCAAAACGACTTCATGGCCCCCCATATTGTAAATAACTTCAACAGCTATTGTCATTCCCTTTTTAAGAATCGGAGTTTCTTCGATTGGAAGCGAAAGAAATCCAGGCACTTCCGGCTCTTCATGGAGATTTTTTCCAACCCCATGCCCAACCAAACTTTGAACAACTGAATAGCCTGCACCTTCCACGACATCCTGAATTGTTTTAGATATATGTCCAACCCTATTTCCTGCCTTTGCTACCTTAATCGCTTCATTCAAAGCCTTTTTTCCAGTTTCTAGAAATTTGTCAGTTTCTAAACTTTGTCCGCCAGAGGCGGATCCGCCTTTGGCGGAAACGCAAATCGTTTCACTCATATCTGTATGCAGTCCCTTATAATAAACTCCGCAATCTATACCTATAACATCTCCTTCTTTTAGTTTATATGCCGTTGGAATTCCGTGAACCACTACTTCATTTGTCGAGATACAAATAGCGTTTTTATACCCATTCACTTTTTTAAAACCTGGATATCCTCCTTTTTCCAGAATTAATTTTTCTGCCAGTTTATCGAGTTCGACTTCCGAAACTCCGGGCTTTGCATTTTCCAAAACTTTCCATACAACACCTGCCAGAATCTTCCCGCCTTCTGCCATTACTTGAATTTCTTTTTCCGTTTTGATGCTAATCATTTATTATGAGGACAATAGTGATGAAAAATTTTCCAGCTCTTTTTGAAAATCTTCTTTTGTTGTCTCGTTTTTTATTAGATAGTCTGCGATTGCAATTGGCCCACCCTTGTTGAAACTCAATTCACTGATATCTCTTGCCCTTGATTCTTCCGGAGTAAAAGTTCTTTCTTTGCGAATATAAAGTCTCTCATAACGGATTTTTGGACTTGCGTAGATACAAAGAAGAAAAAGTTCAGGGATTTCTTTTTTAAGGTATACATATTCTTCCCAAGAATAAAGACCGTCCAAAACTATATTCTTTTTTTCTTCCAAAGCCCTTTTTATTTTGGGCAGCATTTTTATCGCCACCGCTGCCATTCCCAACTCTTTTCTTATTTTTTCTCTGTAGTTAGTTTCATTTTGAGGATTTACAAGTAAACCTTCATTTTCAATTCTCTCAACTATAACTGAACCGAACCATAGAACAGTCATTCCTTTTTCTTTAAAAAAGTTTGCTGCCCTTGTTTTCCCTGCCCCTGTCATTCCAACAATAGCTATTACCGGTTTCATTTTATTTTTTCCAATATCTCCTGATTTATCTCTTCTATTTCTTTTTCTCCATCAACCTCTAAGAGAAGCCCCTTTTCTCTGTAATAATCCAAAACCGGTTCGGTAAATTGATGGAATGACTCAATTCTCTTCTTAATTGCTTGTAAAGTTTCATCTTCCCTATTATCGCCTCTTCCTGCAATTCTCCACAATGCTTCTTTATCTGAAACTTTAAGATAAATTACTTTGTCAATTTTTTCTTTAAAAGCCTCTACCTGAACCGTGGTTCTTGGAAAACCATCCATTACGTAACCTTTGTTATACTCAGGTCTTGAAAGATATTCATTTACAATTTCTATTGTTTTTTCGTCGGGAATAAGAATTCCTGCATTCATTGTCTCCTTAATGTATCTGCCTTGGGGAGTTTTCTCCTTTGCTATTTCTCTAAAAATGTGTCCTGTGGAGAGATAGGGAATGTCAAGCTTTTCAGAAAGCAAGTTTCCTTGAGTTGATTTTCCCGCACCTTGAATTCCAATTAAAATTATTTTCATTTTGAATAGTTGTCGTAATTTTTCATTACCAGTTTTGCCTCAATTGCTTTTATTGTTTCTAAAACTACGGAAACGACTATAAGAATTCCTGTTCCTCCTAAAAGCAAATTTTGAACATTTGTAAACGATCTGGCAATTGTCGGGAAAATAGCAATTAAACCTAAAAATAGCGCACCTGCTAAAGTTATCCTTGTCAAAATATAATTTAAATAGTTTGCGGTTGCAAAACCCGGTCTAATCCCTGGAATAAACCCTCCATATTTCTGTATTTCGTCTGCAATTTTCTTAGGGTTAAAAACAACCGCTGTATAAAAATAAGTGAAACCAACAACCAGTAGGAAATAAAAACCATTGTAAAAAAATCCGTCGGGATTAAACCAGACAGTTATGAAATTCCCAATGTTATGCAGCACATTATTCCTTGAAACAGATAAATAGTTAGCAAAAAGGCTTGGAATTAAAACCAAAGAAACTGCAAAAATAATTGGTATTACTCCTGCTTGGTTAAGACGAAGGGGTAAATGCGTTGACTGTCCGCCGTAAGTCTTATTCCCACGGACTTGTTTTGCATAGTATATTGTAATTTTTCTAGTTGCTTCATTTACAACAACTATTGATGCTATAACAAAAAATCCCATCCCTAAAAAAACTATTATGTTCGACAAATTCTGAGCGCTAAATGTTGTTATTGTCTGAGTAAATATAATTGGAATTCTGGTAACTATTCCTGCAAAGATAAGCAAGGATATTCCATTCCCAATGCCTTTTTCCGAAAGTAGTTCACCCATCCAAACCAAAAGCATAGTTCCGGCTGTCATCGTAAGAACAAACGAAATTACATCTATAGGCATTAGCGTTGCAATAATGCCCTGATTTCTCAAAAGCGCATACATACCAATTGCCTGCAAAACAGCTAAGGGAACTGTTAGGGCTCTTGTATATTGATTTATTTTTTGTCTTCCTGCTTCTCCGTCTTTTTGGATTTGCTCAATTTTTGGAAAAACCATTGTTAAAAGCTGAAAAATAATTGAAGCGTTAATATAAGGATTAAGTCCTAAAGCCATTACTGAAAAATTTGCCAAAGTTCCTCCTGAAAAAACGTCGAGAAGACCAAGGAATTGATTTTGAGCAAAAAGGTCTTTCAGCTGCGCGAGATTTACTCCAGATACCGGTATATGTGCGAATATCCTGAATATGACAAATATTAAAGCTGTAAATAAAAGCTTTTTTCGTACTTCTTCTGATTTTATGCTATTTTTAAAAATAGCTAAAATATTATTCATTAATCTTTTTAATCGAGTTTGACTCGACCGCCGGCTTTTTCTATTTTTTTTAATGCGCTTTTTGATATTGGCAATTCTATTGTTAAAGGAATCTTTATATCTCCATCTCCCAATATTTTAACTCCGTAAATTTTTGCTTCCCTTTCGTTTATTATATTTTTCATAGACAAAGTCTTAATATTGACGACTGTTCCTTTATCTAAAATGTTCAAAACGCTAACATTTATAATAATAGGTTTTTTCTTAAACATTTTATTTTTCCCCTTGCCTCTATGAAAAGGCATCCTTTTTATAAGAGCAATGGCTCCTCCTTCAAAACGAAGTGGAATATCTCCTCTTGCTTTTTGTCCCTTTGTACCGCGTCCTGCGGTTTTACCACGGCCCGAACCATGACCAAGTCCCAATCTCTTCTTCTCTGTTTTCGTAATTTTAGAAATATTATTTAGTTTCATTTACTACCTCTGCTTTTAAGATTATTGTTTCTTTGAGCTAATCTTTTTAAAGCTTCTATGGTGGCGTAAACATTACTCGCCTGATTTTTTGTTCCTAAAACTTTTGAAGAAATATTTTCTATACCCGCTAGAGATACTACGCTTCTGACTGCTCCTCCTGCTATAACACCTGATCCTTTTGGCGCTGGTTTAAGCATAATTTGTGCCGCTCCTAATTTTATTCTTACCTCAAAAGGAATTGTTCCGTTAATAATAGGTACAGAAATCGCATGCTTTTTGGCAATAGCAACTCCTTTCTTAATTGCTGAGGAGACATCGGGAGCTTTTCCAAGCCCAACGCCTACTCTTCCTTTTTTATCACCAACAACAGCAAGAACCGAAAAGCCAATAGTATTTCCGCCTTTTGTTTTCTTCGAAACTCTATTCACCTGAACTATTTTTTCTTCAAATCCTCCCTCATCTCTTTGACTATCTTGTGGATTAAAATATGCCATTAGAATATAATTCCTCCTTCCCTAAGTCCTTCTGCGAAAGCCTTCACTCTTCCATGATATCTAAAGCTTCCTTTATCGAAGACTATTTTTTCTGTTTTTGACTTTTTAAGTCTCTCTCCTAAAAGGATTCCTAAGTTTTTTGCCCGCTGGGTTTTCGTTCCGGCTTTATCTTTTAGATCTTTTTCCGAAATTGAAGCTATAGTTTCGTTCTTTTCGTCATCTATAGCTTGCGCATAAATATACTTATTAGATCTATAAACAGAAAGCCTTGGCATACTTTTTGTGCCATGCATCTTGCTTCTTATTCTTTTTTGTCTTTTTATCCTTGACTCTCTTAACATATTAATTTATAAACTATTTCGCTCCCGCCGCAGCCCCTATTGCTTTTGCTGCTTTTCCCGCTTTTCTTCTAACTCTTTCATTTTGATATTTTATACCTTTTCCTTTGTAAGGCTCAGGCGGCCTTATACTTCTTACCTTTGCAGCAATATCTCCTACTTTTATCTTATCAATGCCTGAGATTGTTATAACGTTTTCTTCAACCGTAAAATTAACATCTTCATCTTTTATAACCACCGGGTGCGAAAAACCTACGAAAAGTGTTAATGTATTCCCCGCTGCCTGAGCTCTATACCCAACGCCTGATAGCTCAAGTTTTCTTTCAAACCCTTCGGATACTCCTTTAACCATATTCGCAATTAACGATCTTGTTAATCCAAAAAGAGAACGTGTTTCAATATCATTCTTCTTTTGTTGAGATATAACCACTTTGCCCTCCGCAATCTCTACATTTATCCCTTCAGGAATTTTAAAGATAAGATTCCCTTTTGATCCGCTTACCTTAACATTTCTTTCCTCCAAACTTACAACAATACCTTCTTTTAGAATAACTGGTATTTTGGCTATTTTAGACATAATTTCATGAACTTGGTAAACTACCAAATCGCAAAAAGGACTTCTCCTCCAAGACCCTTTTTGTATGCCTCCTTCCCTGTCATAAGTCCCTGACTCGTTGATATTACAATTGTTTTTTTACCTTTTCTTTCAAGATTAAGAATTTCTTTAGCTCCAATATAGCTTCTGAGAGACGGTTTCGAAATCAAAACGACGTCTGAAAATCTTGGCGTTCTTTTATCGTATTTTAATTTTGCCATAATCATATTCTTTTCCTCTTTGATTTCTTCCAAAAAACCTTCCCTTACTAAAACTTTCCCTATTTCTTTATTAAATTTTGAAAGAGGCAATAAAACCTCTCGTCTTTTGGCTCTTACCGCATTTTTTATTTCAATAACAAAATTAGAATTATAATTCATATATTTACCATGTTGCTTTGGTGACTCCAGGCAACTGTCCTTTCATCGCTAAATCTCTAAAACAAAGCCTGCAAAGTCCAAATTTTCCCATATAAGCACGGGATCTCCCACAAATATTGCATCTGTTTTTATTTCTACTTTTAAATTTTTGTTCTTTTCTAAACTTTATAATACTTGATACTTTAGCCATAATTTTAAATTTTAACTTTTTGAAAAGGCATGCCTAAAATTTCTAACAATGCCAAACCTTCCTTATCGTTCTTTGCTGTTGTTACAATAGTTAACTCAAGTCCTTGCACATGATCAACTGTTGCGGGATCAATTTCAGGAAAAACAGTACTCTCCGGAAATCCAAGAGTATAATTTCCTTTTCCATCGAAACTATTTCGTGAAACACCTCTAAAATCACGAATTCTGGGAAGTACAATTTTAGTTAATTTCTCAAAAAAATCATACATTCTTTTTCTCCTAAGTGTTGCCACAAGAGCAATTTCGTCTCCTTGTCTAAGTTTAAAAGTTGATATAGCCTTTTTAGCTTTCATGACTTTTGCTTTTTGGCCGGCAATTCTAGACAAAGTAACGCTTCCTTTTTCCATATTTTTTTTATCCAGAAGAGCATCTCTTACTCCCATATTAATAACTATTTTAGAAATGCTTGGAGTTGCATAGATATTTTTAAGCCCAAGATTTTCCTTAAGCTTTTGTAGTTTCTCTTTTTTAAAATTTTCTTCAAAAGTACTCATATTAATTTATTGCATTTTTTGCAAAATCTAAGTTTACCTTTTTCTAGTTTTCCGCCAGAGGCGGATCCTCCTTTGGAGGAAAAACCGATTCTTGTTATTTTATGACACTTAGGACAAATTAAAGCAACTGATGCAACAGGCAAGGGTTTTGTCAGAGTTATTATCTCCGATTTTTGTCCGCTTGATTTACCCTTTATATGTCTCTTATATTGATTGACTCCGCCTACCAAAACTTTTTCTTCTTTCGGCAGTATTTTTTCTATTTTACCAACTTTTCCTTTATCTTTTCCTAAAACAACTTTTACCTCATCGCCTTTTTTCAATTTCATATTTATATAACCTCCGAAGCCATACTGGCAATCTTCGCAAATCCTTTGTCTCTTACTTCTCTGGCAATAGGACCGAAAATTCTGGTCCCTCGTGGATTTTTATCTTTTGCGTTGTCTATTAAAACTCCGGCATTATCAGAAAACCTTACATAAGAACCATCATCTCTTTTATGCTCTTTGCGAGCACGCACTAAAACAACTTTTACTATCTCGCTGTCGTGTACGTTTCCTGCGGGATTTGCTTCTCTAACAACGCAGTTTAAAATATCACCCAAATATCCAATTCTTCTTTTTGATCCTCCAAAAATATGTATAACCATTAATGATTTTGCTCCTGAATTGTCCGCGACTTTCAAAATTGTTCTGTGTTGAATCATTTTATAACTGCCTCCACTTTAAAATTCTTATCCTTACTCAAAGGTCTGGTTTCTTTAATCGTAACAATATCTCCGAGATTTAGAGTTAAATCTCCTGTATCAACTTTGTATTTCTTGCTTCTTCTAAGAACTTTTTTGTACATAGGATGAACAGCTGTCCTCTTAACCTCCACAACAGCAGTTTTTTGCATTTTCAAAGATATAACTTTTCCTTTAAATACTTTCATCTCTTTGTTGAACTCTTTTTAGTTGCTTTTACAACAGTTTTTTCTAATTTTGCTTTCTCATTAATTATTGTCAGCATTAAAGCAATTTTTTTTCTTTCCAAAAAAATTGCCTTCAGATTCTTTAATTTATTTTGAGTTTTTTCAAGTCTTAATTTAAAAAGAATTCCCTGTGATTCTTTTATTAAATTTTTAAGTTCTTCTATATTTTTTAACTTTATATCGTCTTTTTGTTTCTTTTTCATATTTAGTTATGTACGCTCAACAATTCTTGTTAGAATACCTAATTTATGCGATGCCAATCTTAAAGCCTCATTCGCAATTTCCTTAGTTACTCCACTCATTTCAAACAAGACTCTTCCTGGAAGTACCGGTGCCACAAATTCATAAACTTCTCCCTTTCCGCTTCCCATTCTGGTTTCCGCCGGTTTTTTGGTAATAGGCTTATCCGGAAAAATTCTGATCCAAATTCTTCCTCCTCTTTGAGTAAAATGAGTTATTGCTTTTCTAGCCGCTTCTATCTGCCTGCTCGTAACCCATCCTGTTCCTTCGGACATAAGCCCATACTCTCCAAACGAAACTTTGGTGCCTCTAGTCGCATGACCCCTCATTTTGCCTCTAAAAGTTTTTCTGTATTTTGCTCTTCTTGGAACTAACATATTATTTTGTTTCTGGTTTATTGATCCAAACCTTTACTCCTATGTATCCTTTCTTAGTTAAAGCAGGATTAGACGCATAAGCAATATTTTCTCTTATCGTAGACAAAGGAACAGTACCTCTTTGAATTTTTTCTCTTCTTCCTATTTCTGCTCCGTTAATTCTTCCCGATAAAACAATTCTAACTCCTTTTGCTCCCGCCCCCATTATTTTCTCGACAGTTGAAGCCATAATTCTTTTTGGAGGAAGTCTTTTCAAGAGCTGTTCTGAGATATTTCTTGCTACTAAATTAGCGTCCAAATTCGGTTCTTTAATTGCCTCAACTTCAACTCTTACGTCAAATTTTTGTTTAGATTTTTGAGCATTTTTTTCTTTTAGCAAAATTGAATGAACAAATGTCTTAAGTTCCTCAAGACCTGATCCCCCTCTTCCGATAACCA